>Ga0315294_10007069_pt1 | contig 12321 bp, 12 predicted proteins | sample YL17G13_40_MG_FD_203626 | JGI IMG/M metagenome (GOLD analysis project Ga0315294, IMG submission 203626) | Sediment microbial communities from Yellowstone Lake, YNP, Wyoming, USA - YL17G13_40 | ecosystem: Environmental > Aquatic > Freshwater > Lake > Sediment | place: USA: Wyoming | collected...
AATTTGGGAAGAAATGCAGAGTAGTGGTTGACATCAACGCTATTCCACCCTTGGGTGTCGAAGGGTTAGGCGCAGATGCAGACGGGGAACAGATCGCTTCCAGCATTTTTGGTGTGGGTGCGTTGGTTGTGGGGAAGCTAAAGAATAAAGTCGAAGCTGAATTAATAGTCAGGGCCGCTGAGGAATCGAAAGGAATATTCGATTACAGAACAGCTTACGGGATAGCCAAGAAGCTTGTACTTGAGAAGAAAAAAGAGCAAAATCCCAGCAAGACTGAAACGCCAAAACATTGGCTCCCCTAATTAGTCCGCGTTCTGGCAGTTTTTGCGATTTCTTGAGCAAATAGCTTTCAATTCCCTCTTAAGGGATTGTTAGCTTGAATCCAACAGTGGAACGTCAATCGCTACAGATATGCCAATGACTTTCAATTCCCTCTTAAGGGATTGTTAGCTTGAATCGCCACGGTTTACGCTCATGGGTGGATCAGGTACACGGACTTTCAATTCCCTCTTAAGGGATTGTTAGCTTGAATCCTGGTTCACCGAGATCCTCACGGTTCTTGCGGACGCTTTCTTTCAATTCCCTCTTAAGGGATTGTTAGCTTGAATCGTCAGTGAATGCTTCGCAGTGCCTGCTGCAAGTCTATCTTTCAATTCCCTCTTAAGGGATTGTTAGCTTGAATCCTCCTATCTTAGCCACCACCACCCTGACGGATAACATCTTTCAATTCCCTCTTAAGGGATTGTTAGCTTGAATCACCAAGTAACCGTCAGTTCCGCCGTAGAGGGTCCAGCTTTCAATTCCCTCTTAAGGGATTGTTAGCTTGAATCCCATGCTGATGATCTCGGTGTAAGGCTTCTGCAAGCCACCTTTCAATTCCCTCTTAAGGGATTGTTAGCTTGAATCGGTCTATGTACCTGACTGGCAGAAGCTTTCTGCCTACTTTCAATTCCCTCTTAAGGGATTGTTAGCTTGAATCCGATGCCGTTTTTGGCTTCTTTTGCCGTGGGAAGCTGTTCTTTGATGGCTTCTGGATATGTACTCTCGATTATTATTTGAATGTAATTCAGTTTATAAAGATAATCGATTTTAGTTAGCTTGATGGTCGACCAGCTTTGTACTTTCTTTCCGACATGGAACACAAGCACTTGCTTTATCAACTCTTGCCCACCGCAAGGGAAGCTGGTGTCAATAAGGAGTTGAGAGGCTGGAATTGGCATCAACCGCCATTAAAACCGTATTTTGACAGTGTGAAACTGCCGATGTACGAGGTCAGCTCCAGATACTGCCCAACGAATAGAGACACGTATCTGCATCATGTCGAGAAAGCGTACGGCGTTCCCAGTGCTAGAATGGCGCTTGGCAAACTTTTGCATGGTGTAGTCAGCGATAGTTTGCAGGCGTTTCTTCAGCGGCGCAGCGTGAGCTTTGAGGCATGGTGGCAGAAGGTCAGGTGGCAGGAAATCGCTGAAAAACCAGAAAACGTCGAGGAACCTTGTAGGAGAGTTTGGGATTTTATGCAGACGATGTGTGCTGCGAGATTGGCGGAAGCTTCAAGCAAGCAGTCTCATGCGTCTGAACTGGACTTGATGGCGTCTGCTGTTCCGTTTCTGGTTGAGCATAGGATTTCTGGCGAGTTGCTTGGCTTGAGTGACGTGCTCAGTGTGGATTGCTATGATTATCTTAGGGCGATCGTGTTTGACCTGAAAATAGTCAGCACTAAAGAGGAATGGCATAGGCTTTATCCTGTGGGTTATGCTCTCGTGTTCGAAAGCGTCCACGAAGTACCCGTGGACATCTGTTGTATTGTGTACTTGAATGTTGGAGATGGCAAGATAAGTGTTCAGAAGGACTTGTTTTTTGCGAGTGACGAATTGAGGCAATGGTGGATCGAGGAAAGAGACAAGAAGCTGGAGATCGTGGCTGAAAGAAAAGACCCGGGCAAGCCTGAACACTCGCAATGCAAAGAGTATTGTCAGTACTACCGCGCTTGTTACGGTTAAGAGCCTTCGACTCGGGTGTTTTCTTGCAGATTTTTCTTGATGATTTCGGCATTTTCTTGGGACGAAAGAGAAATCGGTTCATCGTGAAGAAGGCTGGCGGCGAAGTTAAGGAGATTGTTGCGGATGATGTTGACTCGATAATCTGCTGCTCTTCTGGTGTTGCTTTCTCGGCGAGTGCCTTGGATTTGGCTGTGGAGAACAATATTCAGGTTGTTTTTGCTCGTTACAGAGGCTGGCCGTACGCTGTCTTGATGCCCGCTTCGATGACAGGTTCTGTTCGGGCTCGCAGAGAACAATTCATTGCTTACAATGATGAACGAAGCTTGGTCTTGGCGAAGAAGTTTATTGTGGGAAAGCTTGTGAATCAAGCCAATTTTCTGAAGCTAATGGCGAAGAATAGGAGGCAGACTGAACCGAGTTTGGCTGAGAGGTTGTATGAGTCGGGAAAGCTGATCGATGAAGTGAATGAGAGAATCGGCAGAGAGCAGGGAGCTAACATTGATGAGAAGCGGCAGCAAGTGATGAATTTGGAGGCTGAAGGCGCTCGGTATTACTGGAATTCGATTCGACAGATCCTGCCTCCAGAATTGGGCTTTACGGGAAGAGAGACTCGGGGTGCTCGTGATCCTTTTAATGCGATGCTGAATTTTGGTTATCAGACGATTCTTTTTCCTGAGGTTTGGAAGGCTGTGAGCTATGCTGGACTGGATTTCTACGCTGGATACTTGCATGCTGATAGGTCAGGAAAGCCTTCTCTTGTCTTGGACATGATGGAAGAGTTTCGCCAACAACTTGTAGACAGAACTCTGGTGGGTTTGATCACAAAGAATGTTATAAAACCGAACGAGGTTTTGGCCGCTGAGGCGGTTGAGGAGGGTCGGGTTCTGAGTAAGGATGTGATTAAGGTTTTGTTGGCTGGTTTTCAGGAACGCTTGGATAGTGAGGTGATGTTTAACGGCCAGAAGGGATCGTTGAAGAGCTTTATTTATTTGCAGGCTCGTTGTGTGGTTCGCTTTTTGTTGAAAGAGGCAGAGTATGTGCCTTTCTGTCTGGGATGGTGATCGCAGTTGCGGTATGTCGTGATCTACGATATTACGGATGATAATCTGCGGGCTTTGGTTGCTGAAACGTTGAAGGATTATGGGTTGCAGCGTATTCAGTACAGTGCCTTCATTGGAGGTCTGCGGCGAGATAAACTGAACAGTCTGCTTGTGGATTTGAAGAATTTAATCAAGGATTTGGTTGAGAATGTGCAGTTGTATCCAGTTTGCGATACATGTTTTAAGAGCAGAAGAGAGGTCGGCAAACCTAAGAGATACGAGTTCAAAGAAGAGGAGGACAAGTTCGCGTATTTTTGATGTGCCCACCGCAAGTTTCTTATTTTGGAAAACCGAAATATATTTTGGAAAACCGAAAATATGGCGATAGCTATGTATTTGGATAAGATTTTGGGAAGCAAGACAAAGGTTAATGTGTTGTCGGTTTTGGTGGCGCATCCTGAGAGAAGTATCGTTGAAAATGAGTTGGCAAAAGAAGCGGGCACAGCGATCTCTGAGGTTAATCGGCAGATGAGGGACCTGGTTGATGTTGGCTTGGTTATTATGGAGAGGGTTGGCAAGTCAAAGGTGTATCAAGTGAACCAGCAGCATTTTCTGTTTGAGCCTTTGGAAAGCGTTTTCAGAGGTTTGGAAGAGATTTACAGAGAGATTGCACACAAGGTTGCCAGATTCGTGGCTAGGAAGCATGAAGTGAAGACTGTTTTGCTCTTCGGTAGTCTAGCTTCTAGGAAGATACGGTCGGATTTTGTGAAGGAACCCAGCGATGTGGACATTATGATTGTTGTTAAAAGTAATAGGCAGACTGAGGCTGTGCGAAAGGACGTATTGGATTTTGTGAGTTCGGAGATTTTTCCCGTGTATGGAATTAATGTTTATCCCATAGTTTTATCGGTTGAAGACTACGTATCTGGCTTGGCAAAGGATGCGTTCATTATGGATGTGCATTCGAGAGGGGAGGTTCTTTATGGCGAGAAGCCGAGAAGATTTGATTGAGTGGTGTCTAAAGAAAGCTGAAGAGTATTTGCAGTCGGCTCAGGAAAACATTCGCGCCAAAAGGTTGTTTCCTGCGGCTGAGGAGATTTTTAGGTCGGTTGAGAGCACTCTCGAAGCTCTTCTGTATAGTTTTGGGGTTAGGAAGATTGAGTATCCAGGCGGACGTACGAAGTTTACTGGGCGTCTTGCTCTGCAGTTTCTTATTCGTGACATCCTTGTTAGGTCTGGAAGGTTGGAAAGGGCAGTGTATGACAAGTATTTGAGTTTGGCAACTGAGTTGCATATGGCTGGTTATCAGCCGAGTAAGACTTTTAGCGTTGAGGAGTTGAAAGAGAATTTGCGGTTTGCGGAAGACCTTTTGACTAAAGCCAAGTCGATTGCTATGCGTTAGCTGTGAAGCTTATGGGTAAGCTTGGCAAGGCAAAGGCTGACGGTTGGCTTAAGAAGAAGCAGAGGCTACCTATTTCTGACATTGCTGAACCTTCCGTTTCTGTTACCGACATCAAACACTACATCTACTGCCCAAGGTTGATCTATTTTGACAAGGTTTTACACGCAACTCCCATTTTTGGCTCGCAACAAGAAGACGGCAAAGAGTTGCATGAGGACTACGTGAGGAAAGAATTGAGGAGGAAGGATGCAGTTTATTACTCGTCCGAGTTCGTCGGGGCAGAGAAGCTGTTGTTCACCTCGCTCAGTTCTGGCGCTCTTGGTCTGCAGGGAAATGTGGACTGCATAATAAAGACGGCTGAAGATGAGTATATACCGGTTGAGTACAAGAACATGAACTCTGACAACGGCAAGGTCTGCATGGACCACAAGTATCAACTTGTCGCGTACGCGTTGCTCATAGAAGAGAATTACGACACGGTGGTCAAACGGGGTTTCGTGAACTACATTCCTGAATCGTCGATATTGCAGTTTGGGATCACGGCAGAGATGAAGACCCACGTTAAACGTGTTTTGGGGCACATCAAGAGGATCATCAGGGACGAGGATCTGCCGCCCATACGAGTGGCCAAGTACAAATGCACTGGCGGATGCGGACACAAGCAAACATGTCAAATTTAATTAAAAGTTGAACAAAAGGATCATTCAATTTCTCCTTGTGCCTTCAAGGATAGACCCAAGGAAGATGAATATGGTTTATTGATTATCCAAAGATCAGCGTTTTTGTCGAGGTATTTGGATAGATAAGAGAGACTTGTTGTTCTCACAGGAACAAGCAATCGATTAGATTCGAGCCACAAACCCTGAGATTGATATTTAGCATATTGTGTTGCGAGACAACGTGGAAGAAGATCTATGGTTCCATCTGTCTTCTCGATAATTTGCTCAGTCCAATCATTGTGAAAACCGGCCACCAACCTCTCTTTGTAGCATTTGATTAGTGGATGATTTAGGGCATTATTGTAACGTTCTAAGTCTTCACCGTCATATCCATTCTGGTATACTCGATTTGCGACATCAATCAGATTCATTTCCTGTAACGGATTCGAAAGAGACTGCAGCCCAGCAATCGATCTTGAAACTATATCCTTGCTATAAATGGGGTAATTGCTAATCTGCTGCTTAAACACTACAACGTTTGCTGGAGACCTTTCCCCCTTCCTATTTACTCGGCCCAACCGCTGAATTATAGCATCAATTGGAGCAGGTTCGGAAAACGCTTGTTCGAAGTCTACGTCTAAACTCACTTCAACAACTTGAGTTGCCACCAAAACTTTAGGTATTCCATCTTGAAGGATCTTTTCAATATTATCTCGATCTCTTCGACAAAAGCGACTGTGAAGAAGAACTGCATCCTTAACGCCCTTTTTGGAGATTTCTTCAAAGATCATTTGAGCAGAGGGAACATGGTTGCAGACAATCAATGTTGAGTTTGATTGTCCAATTGATTCCACAATGCTGTCAATGTTTGTCAACATGTTCCCGTCAGATATTCGCAGATTATGCCTCTTTTTTTCAAGTATTCTCCTGTCTGATTGATCGCTAGGTGACGGCGCCACAAATTCAATTGATGAAATTTCATCCTCCAGCATCTTTTTTATAAAGTCAGGCATTGTCGCTGAGAGGAAAAGACATGAAGCATCATTCTCAGTCAAGAATCTTGCCGTGGCTATGACAAATCCTGTCACAACTGGATCATAAGCATGAACTTCATCAAAAATAAAACATGAATTGGGAAACTCGGAAAGCATCATCTCCCAACCCCTTCCATGGAGGGTATATCTTAAGATTTGATGGGGAGTGCAAACACGTATCGGATACCATATTTCCCTTGCGAGAGAACTTGCCAATCGCGCATTCTTTTGTCGAGTTAAAGGTGAATCATATTCGTCGTTTTCCCACATAGCATATAATGAAGATAGTGCTCGCGAGTGTAGGAGACCAACATTGGTTTTGCCATAATATTCGCTAAGGCGAAGATACATTGCATTAATGCTTGCAGTATTTGGCAATGAATAGAAAATTCTTCCATTCTTTTTTTGATTCCTACGCGCCCAAAGAAGCGCAGCAAGGGTTTTGCCTGAACCTGTAGGTGCCTGCAAAATCAAATTACCCTGCACTGAACTTGCTTTCTTTTGAAAATTATGTAGCGTAGGAACATCTAGTGCGATATTAGCCAAATTCGGGATTTTGGGGGCATTGATTCTCACGTTGCTACTCGCAACGTGGTCACAGGACATAAGAAGACCACGTAGAAGGGAAGCATATAATCGGCTTTGAAAATCCACCTTCTCCTGTTGCATGCTGTCCAGCCACATTTCAGGTAGAGCGAGGCAACTTAATCCTAGACCCGCGTTAAGATTTTTGCTCTTAACGTTGCTGAGTATCTCACTCCATTCAATAGCGAATAATCGTCTGTTTTCTTCCCATTCTTTCGCCATTTTGGACCAAACTGGGCGAGGCTCCGGAGCCAAAGGAATTTCTTCAAAATGTAAACAGCCTTTGCAGGGGAGAATACCATCTGAAGGTATCGTCTTGTGGTGAGTCAGGACGGCAAAGATTATTTCTTCTTTGAGTTTTTGAAACGAAGCAAATGAAGCGGAGATAACTTCATGCCGCCTTCCCCATCTCTTAGAATCTTTTCCCAAAGATTTCTGAAAGCCCGTGGCTGCTTTGCCTACATCATGCACAGCTATTGCTTCTCGAAGGTCATCAGTTATTGACGCAATTTTACTTTCTTCAAAAGGAAGATTAGCTAAGACGCTTTCTGCGATTTCCAAACAACGTATTGTATGCTCAGCTAGGGTCTCGCCCGTGTCTTTAGCCAATAATCTAGCTGATGCCGTCATTTCCGTAGCCATTCATGTAGATAGATGGCATCGCAGGGTTCCTTCATACTTGATGGATGGTAGAGGTTGCTCATAGAAACGAGAAATCGTTCTCTAGTTGTTGGCAATAGACCCTGGTAAAATCCAAAGGGTCCGGCTATTCGTGTTCTGCCCTCAACGTCGTTTTCGAACCATTCAGGACAGCGAACTAAGAGTGATGGAATATTCATTTTAATCTCAGGTATTAGTGTTGGACCTATTTTTCCTGAAGGTGTCTCTGTGAGTTCCACTTTTTCCACACTTTTGATCCATGCTATGTCTTGTGACCGCCCAAGAGAAGGGGTAGAAACTGGAGAATGAAATGCTTGTTCAAGTTCAAGGTCAGTAACATAAAGGTCAAGTTCAGGACGGAAATATACGTACCGCTTAAGAATTCCTTGGCCTTCTCTATGCGGGGATAGTACACCTCTATTTAGCGCCAAACGATCCGTTTTTTCAATTTCTATGTCTCTAGAGGAACAATGAAACTCGAAACCAATCCTAGTTTCAAAAGGTGAAATGACTTTACCTGCAATTGCACTTATCATACCCAACAACGTACTGTAAGGGGGACAGGGCAACGAAATCTGGGTACCAGTTATTGTCAAAGGATGTTTGAAAAAAGCGGTGAACGCCTCCATTTGCACATGAAGGGCCACAATACGTGACATTTTAGCTCAAAGCCTTAGCCATTTGGTCAGCTGAATCAATAGGAGTTGTAATTTTGAATGATACACCCTTTTCATTTGCCTTTTCGAGCTGCAGAACGTCAGTTTCATTCTTCAAGTATCCCTTTCTTATGCCGACAAAGATTGGCGTCATGATTCTATCTGAATAGTCTCGAGCGACTTCTTTGAGTGCATCAACCTTTAGAATAGGACCGTTTCCCTCGTCGATGAAAAGGCTATTGAAAATTGGATTTCCGCATGTTGTACCAGCTAAAATCAAAACCTTGGGAGAAACATCGGTACCAAAAGCTGCTTGCTTCGCACCACCGCGCAAGCGAGCAAGAGCTTTTAGCAATGCTGATGCCCGCTCTTTACGCTTTGTTTGGGCATCGGTCATCTCATAAATTTTGCCACTCTTACCTTGGTCTCGTGTCACCTTTATTTTTTGGTTTTGGAGAAAAGCCTCAATCTTAGCCTCGTCAAGTTCTATTCGATCGCCAATATTCCAAAAAACTCCGAGACGCAGGTAGTTCAAACAAAACACGCCTTGCAAGTGTGTATTATAGAACTCTGTAGTATAAGGTAACGGAGTTCCTTCTTTTAGATGCACAAAACCCTCATCTTTACCTTGCCAACCAGTTTTTCGAATCGAACACAAAATCGACGCGCAAAACGGAGATGCCCGAATGACAGGCTTTACTTTTTTCCCGCCTTTTTCCTCAGGCTCTTCGGATTCGGGATTTTCTGATTCTTCATTTTCAGGTCGGCGTTTTCCTTGACCCCTTTCGGCTCTCATGTACCCAAATATATCATCTTCGGGGAAACGGACTGGGTCCAATTCTCCTGCAATCTTTGCTGTAGTTTGTTTAGCAGATTGACCAATAGCTTTTAGTTCACTAGCTGGCCACCCTGTTTCTTCAATTAGCGTATTTCGTAGCCATCTTTTCCAAGCCTGCGATGAAACATATGGAACCCTGTTAGAACCATCTCTAAAGGTCTTTGGGACTGTAACATTTCGATTTTCACCTTCACCTAACCCAGCTCCATTCAGAAAAGACGCAGAAGCTTCAACTAGAAAAGTACCTGCAACGTGAGTGATATTTCTAGGTGCAGACATAGTTCCTATTATTATGGGTTCTCTTTAAAAGCTTGTTCTCTAAAATAATTAATCAGAATTAGACTAAGCTGAAACAGTCTTAGGCTTTTAATCGAAGACCCATCTTGGGCAGTGTAAAAGCGTTCCCAATAGGTGTCGTCTGAGTAAATAGAGTCGAATCTGGAAAGTCTATCTCTAAACCAATAAAGGTCTTTTTCCCCAGTTATTAACCCATCAATTACATCTTTCTTGAATCTAGCCTGACCACGTTTATCGACGTAGTCTTCAGTTATCTTGCATACTATTTTTTCAAGATTGGACGGTATATCTGCTTGGTGTGGAAGCTTAACCATTTCAGGAGATTCCGAAGTTTCTGGCAAGTTTTCAGTTCTGAGCCATTCACTCCACATAAGCTTGAATCTAAACAAGGTTTCATATGTCGTTTCACTTCCCCGTTCATTTAGGCACAAGGCTTTCCAAGTATCGTAGTTAAATCCTTCATGCAGTGTAGCGCCCTTGAGAAACCGTCTACGCAACCAAGAAGTAGTTATCTTACCTATTGCGAGCCTATCTAGGACATCTTTCCTGAATCTTATGGCACCTATATTTTCCATTTGGTCTTCAAAAATCTTTCTTCCGACGTAAAACAACAGTTCATTGCAAGTCGGTTTACCATCTGCTTGCTCATCTTCTGTTTTCCAACAGTCAGTATGGTAAGTGTAATACGATATGTACTTCCATGCGTCACCATTTATTCCGAGACAACAATCTGAGTCTTGGGAAAAAAGATTATTGTATTCCCTGAATTTGAGGGTCCCATTATTGACCATTTCAGTGATACACTTTCTAATCCTATTCTTTTTGGTGAAGTCGTTTTTGAGATCCTTTCTGAAATCCTCAAACTTCTTAACGTCCGGAAAACCATCTTTCAGGCATCTCGCAATTTTGCAGGCCGTCCGTAGTGCAGTCTTTGAAACCTTACGAATCTTATTTTGATATAAAAGAAATAACTCAGGAGGTACTCCTTCATATTTTCTTGATGGATACAACCAATAATAGTCGATACCTTTTGAGACGCAATTAAGAAACGCATATTCAGGGTTTTTATCTCTCTTAACAAGTTTTGTTATCTCTTCTCTAAAACCTTCATTTCTAGCTTCAAAAAGAAATTGAAGAGCATTATTGGGAATCTCCTCGATTCTACAATCTGGTCCTTGCCCGGAGTTGGAAAACATCCAGACAAAAAGGGAGATGCCCTGTTCTATTTTTTTCAATTTATCCATCGTGCGAAATGTATTTTCGATAACTGATGCGCTACCCTCTTTGGATCCCAGCGTCCCGAAGTTGTTTGCCAGAATTCGCTCTTCAACAGCCTTAGCAATTTGTCTTACGTAATCAAACCAAAAGATTCTTGATGTGGACTGGAACACGGTTAATCTGCCATCTCTCAACATTACACCCTGAGGGAGATAATGAACGGCAAAAAGACATTTGGCACAAAGATTGGGGGATCGAGAACCCGCAGGCAAAGCTTGCGCATCGCTACCTACACTGCCTGCGAGGGGAAACCAGTCTCGGCCCGTGTATCTTGATTCGTCTTTGTAGCCTAAGGGAACTAGAGTCTCTCTAACGAGCTTGTCAATGTTCAGACTATATTCATTACCGCAGCTTTCACATCTTTCGTGAATATCCTCAAATCCTATCTTGTTCAACAGAGCAGTAGTAATCTTGCTGTAGAACTGAATTCTTTTTTCGATGGGTTTTATGCCCGGATGAGTCACGAGAGAATTAATCGTAAATACTATGCTTGTGCTTTTCAGTTTTGAGTTGCGACTCGCAAGTTCGCTTCCATCACCATGAACCTTTTTCATTTTCTCTAAGGTTAGTTCCTCTATATGCTCGCAACCGCTTCTAAAAGCCAAAACCGCGAGACCTGTATCAACGAAAGGGTTCCCTGTTAGAGAAATGCTCATAAACAGAAATCGTGGTACGCGCTATTTATGCTTTCCAACTATTATGACATACCATGCTTTCGAACACAATTGCTGCATATCAGCGGAAACGCCAAAGATGATCTCAAAACAGGTTTTGTTTTCTCCTTTGTTGGCGTATTCTGCGAATCTCGCCAGCATGCCTGCCACGTTGTTACATATGCGTTCTTTGTTTTTCAGTTCATATGTTGCCCAACAAATTCAATTGCCTTTTTGGTCTTCATAACTGCGAACCGTGTTCACAACGCGTATTGGCTGACACCTGCGTTCTTGGCCCACCACTCTTTGTATGTAGCGTATTCTTCTTTGCCGAAGTGCGCGTCCATCCCGTTAACCGTCTTGTTTTTCAAAACGTTTAAGTGAGTCCTTACCACTTTTTCTACTAGGTGCACTTTGTGTCGGAGACAAAAACGGTCAAAATCAGCAAAGAAACATACGCCAAACTGTCAGAAGTCGCGGGAGGACTCCAGATGAGGCTGAAGCGTCCCGTTTCTTTAGATGAAGCCATGGAGTACCTGATCAGCCTAAGAGGGAAAGGCGCAAAAATCTCAGACCTCGCCGGATCCTGGGACATTTCCGATGAGGAACTCGCCGAAATCAAAGCTTCACTCTCAGAGGCATGGAAACGATGGAAACTACCAGGGTCATAATAGACACGGATGTCCTAGTAGACCTCCTCAGAAACGTGGCAAGAGTCGTCGACTCTATCAGCGAAATGGAAAGAAAAGGATGCCTACTCGCCACAACCACTGTAAACGCTTTCGAACTATTCTACGGCGCCTACAAATCAAAGAACCGCCAGAAAAACCTGACCTCCACCAAGACTCTGTTAGGAAGACTAGTCATATTGAAAATGGGCGTAACATCAGCCCAGAACGCCGGACGCATATACGCCGAACTAGAGCAAGAAGGGCAACCCATCGGACTAAGAGACGCCATGATAGGCTCAATCGCCCTAACCAAAGGCTACAGTCTGGCCACGAGAAACACTGAGCATTTCAAGAAGATCACAGGTTTAGACCTCATACCCATTCCATAAAAAGGCCTAGCTCATCGACACACACCACCGCCAACCCTCCTGAGGCAAAGACAAAATCCTACCTTCAGACGTAGGTAGGAAACTTTTATACGGTAGTACGTCCACTTCATTACATGAGAGGATGACACATGCAGAACGTCGTGAAGGTGACTCGAA
>Ga0315294_10007070_pt1 | contig 12320 bp, 7 predicted proteins | sample YL17G13_40_MG_FD_203626 | JGI IMG/M metagenome (GOLD analysis project Ga0315294, IMG submission 203626) | Sediment microbial communities from Yellowstone Lake, YNP, Wyoming, USA - YL17G13_40 | ecosystem: Environmental > Aquatic > Freshwater > Lake > Sediment | place: USA: Wyoming | collected...
TGACTGTCCTGAACCTTACATGGTTCAGGGCTCTCCCTCCCCCATCAAAGGGGGAGGGGGACATACTGTGGGTTTCAGATTACTTGAACCGGTTTTTTAATTCGTGCCTCACCTTTTGAACGTTATTAATAAATTATTGGAAAAGAAGGAGTTTATTATCGATGAAAGATTCCGATGCGAAAGTTCCAGATCAGAAAGAGCTGGAGAAGGAACTGAACGAATACTTAGGGAAGAAGTACGGGGATCGAATCCGATTGGTTGTGCCCATGCTCTTTCCCAAACCCCAGACGGAAGAGGTTTCAAAGGAAGAGAAGGAGACCGGTGAGGGGAAGCATAAGATTCATTTCGACCTGAAGCCGGAGGAATTGGAGGCTTTTCTCAATGACTACATCATCCGACAGGAGGATGCCAAAGAGATTCTGTCCACAAAAATCTGCACTCACTTCAATCGGATCAAGTTCACGGAATTGACCAGGGGTCGAAATCGATATGAAGGGGTGGGACATATCAAGAACAATATACTGATGATCGGCCCGACTGGGGTGGGAAAGACCTATCTGATCAAATTGATCGCAAAAAAGATTGGTGTTCCATTTGTAAAGGGAGACGCGACGAAGTTCAGCGAAACCGGCTACGTGGGCGGGGATGTGGAAGATCTCGTTCGAGATCTGGTTTATGAAGCCAATGGAGATATTGAACTGGCTCAGTATGGGATCATTTACATCGATGAGATTGATAAGATTGCTTCGTCCAACAACCTGATCGGCCCGGATGTTTCGAGAACTGGGGTACAGAGGGCTCTGCTCAAACCGATGGAAGAGACAGAAGTGGACCTCAAAGTTCCCCATGATCCGATCTCCCAGTTGGAGGCGATTGAACACTATCGGAAGACCGGAAAAAGGGAGAAGCGCACGATCAATACCAAATACATTCTCTTCATCATGAGTGGAGCATTTAATGGTCTGGAGGAGATCACCAAGAAACGTTTGAATCTGGAGGGGATTGGTTTCGGGGCGGAGATCCGTTCGAAGGACGAACGGACCGAATATCTGAAACAGGTAAAGGCCGAGGATCTCATTGCCTCTGGATTCGAATCGGAGTTCATCGGAAGGCTTCCGGTCACCGCCGTTTTTGAGAGGTTGGAGATTGACGACCTTTATGCAATACTCAAAAATCCTAGCAACTCCATTATTCTTGGAAAGAAAAAAGATTTCAAATCCTATGGGATCGACATACAGTTCGAAGAAGAGGCTCTCTATGAGTTGGCGGTAAAGGCCTACGAGGAGAAGATCGGGGCGAGGGGATTGGTCAGCGCCGTGGAAAAGGTCCTCCTCAAATTTGAAAAGCGGCTTCCCTCCACCGATATCGGGAAATTTGTCGTCACTCGAGCCGTGGTGGAACATCCGGATCGGGAATTGGAGCGACTGCTCCAGGACCCCATGAATCCGGAAATGCTGGAAAAATTTGAAATGCTCCTTTCCCGAGAAAAGATGACCCTAAAAAAGTCCATCCGGAACAGAGAGGTCGAATTCAAAAAACGCTATGGAATCGTTTTCCAAGAAGGCAGGATTGATCTCATCACCAATCGAATGATCGAGAAGGGATATGATGTGAACACCGTCATCGAAGAGGTGGTTGAGATTCAACGGCAGGTGGAAGATTTTGAGCGAGATTTTCGACGGAGGAATGGAATTCATCTGCAATTTGGAGAGGAGGCCATTGATCGTATCATGGAGATTGCCCTGGATGAGGATGGGAAGGGGACAGCGATCTGTTCCCGGCTCCTAAAGGATTACGAGCATGGAATGAGGTTGATCCGCGACAAAATAGGTCGGAAAGAGTTCATCATTACAAGGGAGGCGGTCGATGACCCGGAGGGATATCTCAACCGGATGATCCGCGAGATCTACAGCAGGCAGTCAGACGAGAGGCTCGAGGGTAGTGAATAATGGCAACAAAAGATTATTATAATGTTTTGGGCGTGAGTAAGAATGCAAGCAACGAAGAGTTGAAGCGGGCCTACCGAAAACTGGCCATGAAGTATCATCCGGACAGAAATCCTAATAAGAAAGAGGCCGAGGAACGGTTTAAGGAGATTAATGAAGCCTATGCTGTGCTGAGTGATAAAGAGAAGCGGAAGCAATACGACACATTTGGAGCGGAGGGATTCCGTCAACGATTTACTCAGGAAGACATCTTCCGGGGGTTCGATTTTGATGAGATTTTATCAGGCCTCTTCGGAGGGAGGGGTAAGCGGGAATTCCGATACGGTGGGAGAGGTGGCTTCGATTCTGGAGATTTTTTCGGAGGGCAATCACCATACCAGAATATGGGACGAATGCCCCAAAAGGGAGAAGATGTTCTGTATGAGTTGACCATTTCCTTGGAAGAGGCAGCCTCCGGTGGAGAGAAGAGGATTTCCTATCGAAAGAACGGAAAGGTTGAGGATGTCTCCGTAAGAATCCCACAGGGCATTCCTTCGGGAAAGAAGCTAAGACTTGCTGGAAAAGGGATGGAGGGGAAGAACGGTGGTCCCCCGGGTGATCTGTACCTTCAAATTGCTATTAAGGAACATCCTATTTTCAGCCGGGAGGGAGACGATCTTATTGCAGAAAAGGAAATCGCTTTCTCAGAAGCCGTGCTGGGGACGACCATTGAAGTTCCCACCCTCGAGGGGTTGAAAAAAGTGAAGGTTCCTCCAGGAACCCAGAGCCACACAAAGATGCGCTTGAAAGGCCTCGGCATCCCTCATTTTCAAGGGGAGGGCAAAGGGGATGAATACGTAAAAGTAATCGTTAGGGTTCCTAAAAAGGTGACAGAAAAGGGCAAAGGGTTAATCCAAGAACTCGCCAAAGAAGGCATCTAAGTTATTCAATGTCAAATGTCAAAGCTCAAAGTTCAAATTCCATTGGATTTTGAGCTTTTCATTGTAACTTTTAACTCATAACCTGACAGTTGCAAAACGGACACGGGCAAACCGCCTTCAAGGCTTCGGAAGGCGGTTGTTTTGAGAATTTAAGGGTATCGGAGGACATCACTCCAAGTGAATTCCAGCAGGGGAAGGGGACGAGAGTGCCGATTCGGCCAAAGGTTCGCCTCGAAGCCTTTCCAAGCGGCTTGTCCATGTCCGTATCGTCAAAAGTTTATGCAACGTTAAGGATAACTCTAACTTTTTTTAAAACCTCGTTGACTTTTTTCCCCATCTGGTGGAAAATAAAAAAATAATGAAATCAGATCGATAAATGAGAAGGGGGAGATCATGGTAGATAAGATTTTTGAAGAAGTTCCATTGGATCGATTGCGCTGGAGATGTGATCCCGATACATTACCCTTTGAAAGCACAGAGAACATCCAGCCCTGCCAAGAGATCATCGGTCAGGGAAGAGGCCTGGAAGCAATCCGAGTGGGGATCGATATCAACAGTATCGGGTATAATATCTTTGTGACCGGCCTGGCAGGGACAGGGCGTTTTACCACCATCAAATGCGTTCTGGAAGAGATCGATGTAAAGGAGAAGATGCCCAATGATCTCTGCTATGTCAATAACTTCAAGAACCCGGATATGCCCCATATGCTGAATCTTCCTGCGGGACAGGGAAATGCCTTCAAAAAAGAGATGGAGACTTTGATCGAAGCCTTGAAGAAGAAAATCCCTCTGATGTTTGAGAATGAAACCTATCTCAATAAAAAGAAAGAGGTGGTTGAAAGATATCGGAATAAACAGGCCGAGATGTTCAGAGAATTTGAGAAGAAGGTGAATAAAGAGGGTTTCAGCCTGGTTCAGATTCAAATGGGGCCTTATTCTCGTCCTGGCATCCTGCCCTTGGTTGAAGGTAATCCCGTCAATATCGAGCAGTTAGAGACGATGGTGGAAGAAGGGAAGTTGCCCAAAGAGGAACTGGAAAGGATTAAGGAGAAGCAAATCGGACTGATCAACGAATTGGAGGAGATTTTCAAGGAGACACGGAAATCGGAGAAGGGCGTCAAGGAAGAGCTGACCTCCTTAGACAATGAGGTGATCTCTCCGGTGGTCAAAGACTCGATCTCCGACATTAAGGAGAAGTTTGATTACGAAAAAGTCCGTCGCTATCTGGATGAGGTCCAGGAAGATATTTTAACCAATCTCAATCGTTTCAGAGAGAAGGAAGAATCCCCGGCTCCTCCGATCCCAGGATTGGTCTTCCCCCAATCGGTTGATTCGTTTTCGGAATACCAGGTCAACGTATTGGTGGATAATTCGGAAACCCAAAAAGCACCCATCATCGTAGAGACCACACCCAACTACCGAAACCTCTTCGGAACCATCGAACGGGTGGTTGATCGTTCTGGCCTCTGGAAGACCGATTTCACCCATATCAAGGCAGGGACCTTTTTAAGAGCAAGTGGAGGATATCTGATCTTTAATGCATTGGAGGCCCTCGTGGAGCCAGGGGTTTGGCCGGCCTTGAAACGGACATTGAAGAACCAGGTGATGGAGGTTCAGACTTTCGATCCCTTTTATCTCTTTGCTACCTCTGCCCTTAAACCGGAACCGATAGAATGCAATACGAAAGTCATCATGATCGGGGATACCTACCTTTACCACCTTCTTTACAATTTAGATGATGATTTCAAAAAGATTTTTAAGATCAAAGCAGACTTCGATTCGGTAATGAAAAAGGATACGGAAAAAATCCAACAGTATGCCTCCTTTATTCGAAAGATCTGTGATGAAGAGAAGTTGAAACCCTTTGACAAAACAGGGATTGCTGCCGTCGTCGAGTATGGGGTGAGAATGACGGGAAGGCAGAAGAAACTTTCAACACGTTTTCACCTCATCGCCGATCTCTTGAGGGAGGCCAACTATTGGGCTGTGAAGGGTGGGAGTGATGTGGTGAGAGAGGAACACGTGGATAAGGCCATCGAGAAGAAGATCTACCGCCTGAACCTCATTGAAGAAAAGATTCAGGAGATGATCGATGAGGGAACCATTCTGATCGACTCTGATGGAATGGTTGTGGGTCAGGTGAATGGCCTCTCCATCTATAATCTGGGCGATTATATGTTCGGCAAACCCTCCCGGATTACAGTCAAGACCTCTATGGGAAAGGCAGGGATTATCAATATTGAAAGGGAGGCCGAGATGAGCGGTCCTACTCATAACAAAGGGGTTTATATCCTTACCGGATATCTCAGAGGAAAATACGCCCAGGATAAACCCATCACCATGAGCGCCAGCATCTGTTTTGAGCAATCCTATAGCGGGGTCGATGGAGACAGCGCCTCCTCTACAGAAATTTATGCTTTGCTTTCAAGCATCTCAGGGCTTCCTCTTCGGCAGGGCATTGCCGTGACCGGTTCGGTCAATCAGAAGGGAGAGATCCAGCCCATTGGCGGTGTGAATGAGAAGATCGAGGGGTTCTTCGATGTCTGTAAAGCAAAGGGATTAACAGGGAAACAGGGGGTGATGATTCCCCATCTCAATCTGGATGACCTGATGTTGAGAAAGGATGTGGTGGAAACGGTGAAAGCAGGGAAGTTTCGTATCTATCCGGTCAAGACCATTGACCAGGGGATCGAGATCCTCACCGGTGTGGAGGCTGGGGAAAGGCTGGAAGATGGAAAATTTAGAGAAGGAACTGTAAATGACCTGGTGGATAAAAAACTTTGGGAGTTTGGGACGAAGATCAAGGAGTTTGAAGGAGGCGGAGAAGAGGGGGCAAAAGAGGAGAAAAAGAAGAAAAAAGGGAAATCCTCTCGTAGAGTCGAGTCTCCGACCTGCAATGGATAGAGTCATTCTCGACCAAAAGGTTGATATCGGCAAAGAAGTCTTGATAAAGGGGCCTCCTCTGGAGGCCCTTCGTTTTCAAGGAGGCCGTGTGGGGAGCCTCGTCACCCTGACTGATCCAAGGGGGAGTGACTTCAGAGGAAGGATTCTTCGTTTCTCCAGAGAAGACGCTTCCATTCTTGTTTTTGGAACCTTTCCATCGCCCACAGAATCATCCCTGGAGATTATCCTTCTTCAAGCCCTCCCCGAGAAGGAACGGATGGAGTTGATCATCCAGAAAGCTACAGAACTGGGTGTTTCGGCCATCATTCCTTTTAAATCCGAAAGGTCGATCTCTCTTGAGGAGCGGGAAGTAAAACAGAAGAAGGCTCATCGCTGGCAAGAGATTGCTGTGAAAGCGGTTCAGCAATCGAGAAGGGCGAAGGTGCCGCGGGTTGGGCCCTACCGTTCGTTTCAGGAAGCTTTGAAGATTTGTGAGGGAGAAGGTTTAAAGATTCTTCTCTGGGAGAAAGAAGGTGAAAATCTGAAAGATGCCCTGAGACGATCTCTCGCCCAAAAAATTTATGTGATGGTCGGGCCGGAGGGTGGTTTTACCGAGGAAGAGGTGAATTTAGCAAAGGATGAGGGATTTATTCCGGTCAAATTGGGGCAGCGGATTCTAAGAACCGAGACCGCTGCCATCACCTTGGTTGGGATTCTTCAGTACGAACTGGGGGATCTGTAGTTCACAATGTAAATTGCAAATGAGGAATGCAAAATTTGCAATGAGTATCTTCGACTTTTTCATTCCCAGTTCCCCTCTTCCCTGGTGGCGTATTGTCAAAAGTTAACTCCCCTCTCCCCTTGGGGGAGAGGGTCAGGGTGGAGGGGGGAAGGCCGACATTAAAGTCAGGCTTCAAAAAGATGGTTTTATGGAAATTGAGTGACCCCGAAAGGCAGAGGAAGAAGAGATCGCGGTGGATTAAGTTGGATAAAACGAAGAACGAGATCCGAGAAAAAATCTGGGGGATCTTAGAAAAAGAAGAAGTAGCCCTTTTTCCTGGTGCCCGCGGACGGATCCCTAATTTTAGGGGAGCAGAGATGGCTGCCCGTCTTCTTCCGACATTACCAGAATGGCATAGGGCTCTCCATATTAAAGCCAATCCAGACTCTCCACAAAGATCCGTTCGCCATCTGGCCTTAAGCTCCGGTAAGACCATCTACATGGCAGTGCCCAGGCTGAGAGCAAAAAAATGTTTTATCAAACTCGATCCCTCAAAGATTTCTTCCCAAAAGTTCCATGAAGCATCTTCGATAAAAGGTGCTTTCCGATATGGTCTTCCAGTCCATCCAAAAGAAATACCTAAAATTGATACGTTCGACGGCGCCAAACCCCTATTTTTAAATCGGGGTAAAAAGCGCCGCTCAGTATCAACCCTGAGCATACCCCGGGCTTCAGACCGGGGAGTCGAATGGGTTGATTTAATTGTTGCTGGATCAGTGGCAGTCAATAGAAAAGGAAGCAGAGTGGGTAAGGGGGGAGGATATTCTGATCTGGAATATGCAATCGGCCGTGAATTTGGATTTGTAAAAGAAGATGTGATGATCGTGACAACAGTCCATCCTTTGCAGATCATAGATGAAGATTTACCGGAGACAGATCACGATTTTCGCATCGATTATATTGCAACTCCAAATGAGATTACTCCGATCCATAGAGAAGGCGGCCGGCCCAAAGGGATTATCAGGGATCATCTAACCGAACAAAAAGCTTCCGAAATTCCAATCCTAAAAGAGATTCTATCTTCGAATTAGAAATCAAGGAACCGCATTATTAACTGGCTTGTTCCCCTGTGATTTGTAAGAGATTGAATCACTTGGGGTTATATTCCCCGCAGCTTGCTGCGCTTAGGATTCTCCGGGTCTCCAGGATTTTGATACCCCGCTGCTTGCGGCGGGGTTCTTCATTACCGATAGAAGCCTGCAAAACAAAAAAAATAGGCAGGGCCAAAAGTGACGCTGCCTTTTATTCTTAATCATTCTGTTTAGTTTAGACAACGGGCTTTGTGATTCTCTTTTTCCGAATAAAGTATAAATCCTTCGACAAAAGAAAAACACTCAGAAGGATCATCCCCCATTCGGGCTGGGACTCTCAATGTTCCCCGCTTCTCCCTCTAACTGATCAACAGAAGCAATACCCTTTGAAACAATTTAAAACGTCGTCTCCATCCTTATTGGTTAGGCCCAAAGATGAACGGACACCCATTCTCCGCCCTGGTGGTTCCCGTTAACCTTTAGATCTGACCAGGGTTTGCTCCAGGGGACCGCCCCGTAAGCGGCCTCTTGCTCTACTTAGGTCCGACGATCTGCCAGTTGAGGTCAGTGACCGATAGGACATAGGTGTAGCTGCTATAAGCGGCGCCGTTCATGAACCATATGGTATTTTGGCCGGTGCTTTTGTTTTTCCAGAGGATGTCGGTCTTTCCATCTGAGTTGAAGTCACCGGTTCCGACGATTTCCCAGTTGAGATCAGTGACCGAGTTTATATAGGCGTAGTCAGAATAAGTGGCACCATTCATGAACCATAGCGCATTTTGGCCAGTGGTTTTGTGTCGCCACAGAATATCTGTCTTGCCATCGCTGTTGAAGTCGCCGGTCCCGACGATCTGCCAGTTGAGGTCAGTGACCGAGTTTATATAGGCGTAGTCAGAATAAGTGGCACCATTCATGAACCATAGCGCATTTTGGCCAGTGGTTTTGTGTCGCCACAGAATATCTGTCTTGCCATCGCTGTTGAAGTCACCGGTTCCGACGATTTCCCAGTTGAGATCAGTGACCGAGTTTATATAGGCGTAGTCAGAATAAGTGGCACCATTCATGAACCATAGCGCATTTTGGCCAGTGGTTTTGTTTTTCCAGAGGATGTCGGTCTTTCCATCTGAGTTGAAGTCACCGGTTCCGACGATTTCCCAGTTGAGATCAGTGACCGAGTTTATATAGGCGTAGTCAGAATAAGTGGCACCGTTCATCAACCATACTACATTCTGACCAGTGCTCTTGTTTCTCCACAATATATCTGTCTTACCGTCGCCATTGAAATCACAACGATTGGAGGGACCAGTGGCCCCCTGACCTACCGTCAAAGATGTATCATCCACAAAAAAATCGGTTATTAAATTACTATCAGTGGCGGTATAAAATCCAAGCCTTATTGTCTGACCTTTGAAAGATGATACATCATACTGAGCACTTTGCACCCATCCAGTAGTCTTGTTAAGATTACTCAGGGTCGCAAGAGTTGTTAATAGTGCATTATCACTTGGTCTTCTTATTTGAACCGCCATCGTGTCATAAACAGTACTTTCTGTTTCATCCGTTCCAATCTTATACCAGAATTGTACATATGCCTGAGTAGAACTGGAAGGAATCGATACATCTTGATAAATATATTCCGTTGCACTGTTAGATCCACCCATCCATGCATACCAACTACCACTATGAGGAGAACTCTGGGTACTGTTTGTAACAATTGGATATTGACCACTACTGTACTCTGTCCAGTTCACTGGACCACTCTCAAAACCAGGGTTAGATAAGAGATTTGTTGTGGTAACCCCTGCTCCCTCCTGCGTTATCGTAAATGTTTGTCCGGCTATGGTCATCGTGCCTGTACGTGAACTGCCTGTGTTTGGAGAAACTGAATAGGTCACTGTTCCACTTCCCGTCCCACTACTGCCAGAGGTAATAGTAACCCAACCCAAACTCTCCGATGCTGTCCAGGTACAACCACTCTGGGTGGTAACACTCACACTACCCGTGCCGCCACTTGAACCAAAAGACTGAGACGTTGGAGAAATCGAATAAGTGCAGGTCGTCCCTGAAGTATTCCATCCAAGGTCTTTGAAAATACCAATTGTAATAGGACCTGGATCATGAATAGATTCACCTGCTGAAATGGCATACACCATCAGCTGATTTGCCGTATTGTTAAAAGTAGTGTAGTCCAGGTGTGAGTAACTGGATCCTGAACTCCATGTTGAGGGAGCGTAAATTTTGACTCTCTGGCCGCCATTTGCCGCCATAGCATTGCTCCCATGGAACCAGATGTTGTCAGACGTCAAGGCACTGCCAAGCGCTGGGGAGGGATTGGCATAGACACCCGTATTGATAAGCCAATTGCCGGAGCCATCTCTCATAAAAGTATCGTAAATGTTGGGATAACCAGTGTCACCCCAGCTGCCCTGCCCTCCCGAATACGTCATAGAACCGCTAAAGTTAAGTCCGTGAGCTATTTCATGAAGAACGACCGACATTAAGTCATGCTGGGTTGACGGCGTATTGCCATCCGTTCCGTAATACCAGGAAAACCTGCTATTGTAGGTAATGTGCATGTCAAAGGAACTTGAATCCAGATCAGAACCCGCCAAAGCATTCGCCAACGATCCCCCGTACCAAGTATTTGCGAGCGGGGCGCCGGTGAAATCTCTTCGCCAAGGCCCCCCGCCGGAATATCCTAACGTGGTGCTCTCTGCACCTAAATCCGCCCAACAGGCCTTAATCGTTATCGGCACAGCGGACTGAAGAATGTTGCCCCAGACAGCGGCGGCGGCATTAAAAGCGGCCTTCGCCTCTTCAGGAAAGGTGGTACAGCTTTGACCCCAAAGGTCTGCGCCACCACTTGCCACATAGGTAATAGAAAAAGTCGCGAGAGCAGATTCAGGTAGGTCAAGCAGATCAAACGGTGGCGGTATGCGCACCAGTTCGTGAGAGGGATTGGGGTCATCCACATAGACTACCGGAGGAACGGCGTTGTATAACGTCTTTCCATCACTGGAAAGCTGCGGCTCCAGGGGCGCCGGAACAAAATACTCAATGGTAGGCGCCGTCCAAGCATATTGTGCGAACAGCAAACCAACCGCCACCACTGCATAACTAAATTTAAGTAACTTGTTAATCATTTTAGTACCTCCCTCATATACTGTGAAGTTCTGATCCCAGTATTTCTACACCTACTTGAAATTCCCCCGAAAGCTCATTACTTCAGTAATTCACGGCAGGTTCAAAGAAAAAGAAAACGCCATTAATGTGAATAACCAACCTCCTATCTCTCAAGCGTATGTATTCTGCAAACCCCGGCAGGTCGCAATTGGTCTTTACCACCTCCACTACCTCTTCGTCAATGCCTAGCGCTCGTGATGTAGTGCGATAGACACGGGCCAAATATTCTTTAGCATTTACCATCTCTTTTTCAAAAATGACATCGCGGCACATCCGGCCATCAAACGTGATCTTCGTCCCTTCTATGTCAAGCGGCTTGAAAAGCAGCCTGCGCGCTTCCTCTTCCCCCCAGACCGCACTCTCACCCACCTTATATTCAGAAATCCTCCACAAGACCCGCATAGAAACACCGCCGCTGACAGTGGGCGGCGAGGACAGCCCTTCAGTTTTCAACACCGGAGACTGCCCTTCTGCGTTAGCCGCAAACATAGGTGTCCCAAAACCCCAAACCAAGGCCGTCATGAGAAACAGAAAACTTAACGGCATTCCAGTAGCTCCTGCAATATTTTAATTTGAATAAGATTATTGGTATCAGTTTAGCCTTTTGAAAAATGAATTTCAAAAGCCAAAAAAATTAGAAGAATCACTATAAAATCCCCCTCTATCCCCCTTTTCCAAAGGGGGAAGCTAATATCTCCTCCCTTTGGAAAAGGGAGGCAGGGAGGGATTTTCAAAGCGCTAAAGTATTACGATTATTGATATTTCTATCGGCATTCCTTCAAGCAAACTTTAGCGATTTTTATAAGAATTCAAAGGTGTCAAAGAAGGGAATGATGTATAAACGCAGGACAATAAAGGAGGGGTAGCACCAATGATTACCACTCGAAAGCACGCATTTTCGTCGAGGTTAACATTTTATTGATTTCAGGAAGGAAGGTTGCATCCTTAGCCCCCTCCTTGTCTGAGGAATAACCAGAAACACCCGCCACGGATCGCCCAAGAACAACCATAAGAGTGAAGAGTTCTATTGGAAAGTTGGAGGGCTTTCTCCTCTTCTTTCCAATTAGATGCCGCTTCCAAGAAGATGCTCTCTGGAGACTTCACTCCATAATCAGCGGAAGCTCCTTCCAAAATGAGGGGATCTCAATTTTGAGGAATATGCCCATTGGGCTAATCGAACGGCGAAAGGGAGGTTGGGGAAACTTATTGTATGGAAAATGAAGGTGCGAGTTGACGACGATGCATGTATTGGTGATGAAACTTGTGTTGAGATATGCCCTGGAATCTTTGAGATGAAGGGAGACGTGGCCGTGATTTGGTAGCAAAGTATTTCACTTCCCCAATGGCTATATTTTAACCGGAATTCACTCTCCCCTGCTTATTCCGGTTAGGACTACAAGAAAAGAGGAGATACGAAAGTCAGACAGACTCCAACCACTGCCGGATGTCCTTCTCTTCATCTGTCCATGATTTGCCGAGACGTATCTCAAGAAATGCCGCATACAGGCTGTCGAAGAGTTGAAGGCCTTCTTCAAGTACATACATCCGCTCATAGAAGGCAGCTTCCCTTTCGTCG
>Ga0315294_10007071_pt1 | contig 12320 bp, 14 predicted proteins | sample YL17G13_40_MG_FD_203626 | JGI IMG/M metagenome (GOLD analysis project Ga0315294, IMG submission 203626) | Sediment microbial communities from Yellowstone Lake, YNP, Wyoming, USA - YL17G13_40 | ecosystem: Environmental > Aquatic > Freshwater > Lake > Sediment | place: USA: Wyoming | collected...
CCCTGTTGCCAGTGCTGCTGCCGTCATTCCGGCGGAAGCCGGAATCCAGGTTATAAGGGGTTCTGGACCCCGGCTTTCGCCGGGGGGACGATATTGGAATATGTCAATGATTTATGCAAGTAAGCACTAGATCGCCAGGGCCCGCTTGATGCCTGCGATGATCGCCGCCACGTCCGGGGTCTTGGCCTTCTCCAGGTTCCGGGCGTACGGCATGGGGGCGTTTGCCCCGGTCACGCGCACCACCTGCGAATCGAGGTAGTCGAAGGCCTCCTCGCTGATGATGGTCGCGATCTCCGCCCCGAGGCCGGCGAACCCCGCCCCCGCCTCCACCACCACCGCGCGGTGCGTCTTCCGGACGGACGCCAGGATCGTCCCCTTGTCCATGGGGCGAAGCGTTCGGGGATCCACCACCTCGACCGAGATGCCTTGCTTCTCCAGCTCCTCGGCCGCCTGCAGGCTCCGGTGGAGCATCCCCATCCAGGCCACGACGGTCACGTCGGCCCCCTCGCGCTTTACGTCGGCCACGCCCAGGGGAATGGTGTACTCCTCGTCCGGCACCTCGCCCTTGATTCCGTAGAGCGTCTCGGACTCGATGAAGACCACCGGGTTGTCATCCCGAATGGCGCTCTTCAACAGGCCCTTGGCGTCCTTGGGGGTCGAGGGGCGAACCACGACCAGGCCCGGGACGTGATAGAAATACGACTCCATGCTCTGCGAGTGCTGGGCCGCCACCTGGACGGCGAAGCCCCCGGGACCGCGAATCACCATGGGGACCTTGAACTGACCGCCGGACATGTACAGGATCTTGGCCGCGTGGTTCACGATCTGGTCGATGGCGACGAGGGCGAAGTTGAACGTCATCAGCTCCACCACCGGCCTGAGGCCCACCATGGCGGCGCCGACCCCCGCGCCCACGAATCCGGCCTCGCTGATGGGCGTGTCGATGACACGGCGCGGGCCGAACTCCTCCAGCAGGCCCTGGCTCACCTTGTAGGCACCCTGGTAGATCCCGACCTCTTCCCCCATGAGGAAGACGCGGGGGTCCCGCCGCATCTCTTCCCGCAGGGCCTGGTTCAATGCCTCGCGATACGTGATGATGGCCATGCTGGGCGACCTCCGACAGGGAAATCCGACAGGCGCCTCCCCTTCAGACGTAGACGTCGGTCAGGAGCTCGGTGAGCGGGGGCTCGGGCGAGGCCTCGGCGAACCGCACGGCCTCCTCGACCGCCTGGGTGACCTCCTGATCCATGCCCTTGTACTCGGTGTCGGTGATGATCCCGTCGCGGCTCATCCGGTCCCAGAGGAGGACGATGGGGTCGGACTTCTTCCACTCCTCCACCTCCTCGCGGGTCCGGTAGACCGCCGCCGCCGGATCGCGCATGGAGTGGCCGCGGAACCGGTAGGTGCGCGATTCGATGAGGGTGGGAATCTTCTCGCGGCGCGCGCGCTCCACCGCCCGCCCGACCGTCTCCCGCACCGCCAGGACGTCCATCCCGTCCACCTGCTCGCCGGGCATGCTGTAACCCTCGGCCTTCTTGTGTAGGTCGGTGAGCGCCTGCGTCCGACTCAGGGCCGTGCCCATGGCGTACAGGTTGTTCTCGACGATGTAGATGACCGGGAGCCGCCAGAGCGAGGCCAGGTTCAGCGACTCGTGGAACACCCCCTGGGCCACCGCGCCGTCGCCGAAGAAGACCAGGCAGACCTGGTCGCCCCCTTGGTAATTGATGGCGAACCCGGCGCCGGTCCCGATGGGGATCTGCCCACCGACGATCCCGGTCCCGCCCAGGAAGTTCCGCGCCTTGTCGAAGAAGTGCATGGACCCGCCCTTGCCCTTGGACATGCCGCCGATCTTGCCGAAGAGCTCGGCCATGGCCTTCCGCGGGTCGCACCCCTTGGCCAGGCAGTGCCCGTGCTCCCGGTACCCGGCGATGACGTAGTCGTCCGGGCGCAGGGTCGAGATCGCCCCCACGCAGGAGGCCTCCATGCCCACGTCCAGGTGCAGGAAGCCGCCGATCTTCCCCTGCGAGTACATCTCGGCGGCCTTCTCCTCGAACCGGCGGATGAGGAGCATGTGATAGAGGAGATCCATCGTGACTTGCTTGTCCATCGGCGATTTCCTCGCGACCTCAGGGGCCGCCTCGTCGGCGGCCTTGCTGGAGCGACGGGCCATGGCAGGCTCCTCCAGGAGCAGGAGTGACGACACCGGAGGGAGAGAATCGTGCTGGGGCGCAGTATAAGCCAAAAAGGCGAGGGATGGAAAGGCCAAAGGAGCCGGGAGTTCTCGTGGGGCGTGAGGCGTCAGAGGCGAGGCGAGGATTGAGTGGCGCTCTGCAGGGCCTCGACGCTCACCCGGGCGGCGAGGTTCTGGGCTACGCGGCGGAAGACGTCCGCCACGGGCGAGCCTGGGTTCCGGAGGAAGATGGGCCGCCCATCGTCCCCGCCCTCGCACACCTCGCCGTCCAGGGGGATCTCCCCGAGGAGCGGCACGCCGAGCCTTTGGCTGGCCTTCCGCCCGCCCCCTTGGCTGAAGATGGGCGTCTCCTTGTGGCAGCACGGACAGAGGAACGTGCTCATGTTCTCCACGATTCCGAGGATCGGCACCCGCATGTTGCGGAACATCACCAGGACGCGACTGGCGATGGTCATGGCCATGTCCTGTGGTGTCGTCACGATGACCACGCCGGACATGGCCAGGGACTGCGACAGGGTGAGCTGCGCATCTCCCGTCCCGGGCGGGAGATCGATGAGCAGGTAATCCAGTTCCCCCCAGGCGACCTGACGGGGGAATTGGTTCACGGTCTTGGCCACCATCGGGCCGCGCCAGACCACCGGCGTGGCGCTGTCCGGCAGGAGAAAGCCCAGGGACATCAGCCGCACCCCGTGGGCCTCCAGCGGAACGATGTGCTGTGCGGCATCCATCCCCGGCATCTGATGGATCCCCATCATGACCGGAATACTGGGCCCATAGATGTCCGCATCCAGGAGGCCGACCATGGCCCCGCTCTTGCGGAGCGCCACCGCGAGGTTCACGCTGACCGTGGACTTGCCCACGCCGCCCTTCCCCGAGGCCACGGCGATGATGTTCTTGACTCCAGGAATCCCCGCGGGATCGGTCATGGTCCGGGAGGCCGCGACCCGGGCACCCATCCGGATCTCGACCCGGCCGATGCCGGGGATCCGGCCCAGGGCTTCGCGGCAGTCTTGCTCGATGCGGCCCTTGAGCGGGCAGGCGGGTGTCGTCAGCACGACCTCGAAGCTGACGTCCGCGCCGTCGATCTTGAGGTCGCGGATCATCTGCAGGGACACCAGGTCCCGGTGCAGGTCCGGATCGTGCACGGTGGACAGGACTTGCAGGACGGCTGGCTCGGTGATCATGCCCAATTACCCTTCTTTTCACCCATGGGACGTTCTGAACTCAGATGGTGACCGCTCTCGGTCACATGACGCAACACGCCAACCGCAGCGGCGCCTAACCCTAACGTATGAGGGGGAGGCGTTCAACGGCTTTTTCGGCCGGCCGCCCCCTCACCCCGCCCTTTGCGTGCTTTGCGGTTGGACTGCACCGTTCGGGCTCAAGCAATGACCTAGCGGCGGATGAGGTGGACGGCGGAAGCCTTAAAGGTCACGATAACCGGACTGCCGGGAGCAAGGCGGAGCTCTTCGAAGGATTGCTTGGTGACCAGGGCCACCACCTGCGGGCCGCAATCGACCTGGACCCGGTACTGGGCCTCCAGGCGGGTTGCCTCCTCCACCCGGCCCTCCAGGTGGTTCCGGGCGCTCTGCCCGGCGGACCGCTCGCCTCGCTGCCCGATGACGATATCCTCCGGGCGCAGGCAGACCAGGACGCGCTCCCCCACTGCGGCCTTCCCGAGGGCCTCGATCTTGGCGCCGTTGATCTGCACGCTGAGCAGGCCTTCGCGCTCGCCGACCACCCGGCCATCCAGGATCGTCTCGACCCCGACGAAGCGCGCCACCTCTTCCGAGGTCGGACGCCCGAACACGCCCCTCGGGGTACCGATCTGGCAGATCCGGGCGTCCATCATCACCGCGATCCGGTCCCCCAGACGAAGCGCCTCTTCCCGGTCGTGGGTCACGAAGATGGTCGTGCATTTCTCCTCACGCAGCAACCCCTGGAGCAGTGTGAGGAGCTCCTCGCGGGTTGGTGGATCGAGGGCGGCGAACGGCTCATCGAGCAGCAGGACGTCCGGGCGAACGGCGAAGGCCCGCGCCAGACTCACGCGTTGCGCCTCGCCCCCCGACAGTGTTCGTGCTCGCCGCCCTGCCAGATGGGCGACTCCCAACCGCTCCAGCCAGACCCGCACTTGGGTCTGGATCTCGTCGGCCGGCCTCCGGCGCAGGCGAAGCCCCAGCGCCGCGTTGTCCTCGACCGTCGCGTCGCACAGGAGCGACTCCTGGAACACGCTGGCGAAGTGGCGGCGAATCGCCAGCAGGTCGCGGCCGGCCCAGGACACGGGCGCCCTGCGGAACTGCACGCTGCCCGATGTGGGTCGCTCCAGGAGGCCCAGGACGCGAAGGAGCGTGGACTTGCCGGCGCCGTTGGGACCGATCAGCGCGAGGACCTCGCCCGGCTGGACAGTGACCCGGGAGACGTCTAAGGCCACCTGGTCCGCATAGATCACACGGAGGTCCGTGCCTTCCAGAACAGGTTCACTCACGAGGCGCGCCCCCGCTGCTGGATCCAGGTAAGGAGATAGTTCACACCGAAGACCAAGAGCAGCAGAATCAGGCTGAGGGCGATGGCGACGTCGAAGTTGCCCTTGCCCGTCTCCAGGACGGTGGCCGTGGTCAGGACGCGCGTCTGCCCGAGAAGGTTTCCGCCGACCATCATGGATGCGCCCACCTCGGAGATCACGCCACCGAATCCCGCCATGACCGCCGCCAGGAGCGGCAGGCGCGCCTCCCGCATCAGGAGCCAAAGGAGTTGCCAGCGGGACGCCCCCAGCGCCAGGAGCTGGAGCCGCAGCCTCGGGTTGAGCTGCTGCATGGCGGCAATGGTGAGGCCGATGACGATGGGAGCGGCAATGACGAACTGGGCGATGACGATGGCCGTCGGGGTGTAAAGCAGTTCCAGAAGCCCCAGTGGGCCGCTCCGCCACAGGAAGATGCTGACGAAGAGCCCCACCACCACCGGGGGCAGACCCATGCCCGTGTTCACCAAGGCGATGAGGAGCCCCCGCCCGGGAAACCGGGTGAGGGCGATGACCACACCGGCAGGAATTCCCGCAAGGAGGCTCAGGAGTGTCGCCCCGCCTGAGATCTGCAGGGAGAGCCGGGTGATGCGCAGGACTTCCGGATCTCCCGAGGCGATCAGCCGGACGGCTTCCTTGAGGCCTTGCCAGATCAACTCCATGGGCATCCAGAAATGACCAATGTCCAAATCCCAATGACCAATGAAGTACCCCACACCCCGTCATTGGCCATTGGTCATTGGTCATTCACAGGCTCTCCTCGCGCTTGCCCGCATCGGGGAAGAATAGGGGCTCGCCGAACTTCTCGACGCCATACGTCCGGATGATCTCCTGCGTCTCCTTGGCGACCATGAAATCGGCGAAGGCCTTCCCGGCCGCCGCATTCACCCGGGGGAACTTGGCGGCATTCGCCTCCAGTACCGAGTAGATGTTCAGAAGGATGCGATCCCTCTCGACCACAGGCACCAGTTGCGCCCGCTTCTTGAACGCCAGGAACGTCGCCCGATCGGTGAGTGTATACCCCTGCTTCTCCGAGGCGATGCCCAGCGTCGCCCCCATGCCCTGGCCGGCCTGGAGGTACCAGGACCCGCTTGGCTCGACCTTCGCCTCTTTCCACAGCTTCTTCTCGAGCTGGTGTGTGCCCGAGTTGTCCCCCCGCGACACGAAGGTCGCCTTGGCCTCGGCCAGCCGCCGCAGCGCTTCTACGGCACTCTTCATCCCCTGAATCTTGGCGGGATCGCCCACCGGCCCCACAATCAGGAAGTCATTGTGCATGACCAGGCGCCGGTTGAGCAACAGGCCGTCCGCCACGTACTTTTTCTCGGAATCCGGGGCATGGACCAGACACACGTCCGCCTCGCCCTTGGCTCCCAGCGCCAGCGCCTGGCCTGTCCCTACCGAGATCGTCTTGACGGTGTATCCGGTCTTCTTCTCGAAAAGCGGCACCAGGACATCCAGGAGCCCCGAGTCCTGGGTGCTGGTGGTGGTGGAGAGGATGATCGCCTGACCGGCCGGGGCTGGCGCGGGGGGAAGGAAGAGACCCATCCCCAGCAGGAAAAGGATCCACGGCACTCGACAGCCACGATTCATGATGATCCGTCGCATTCATTCCTCCTTGACGGTCGGTAGATGCACTGGCAGGCTGCGGCACGGCAAAAGAGGCCATCTATATGTATATGCTCTGAATAGCATAGTCAATCCCCGAAAAAGGCATTGTCCTATTTCTTTCGCCCGAACGCCTTGGCGAAGTGGCGTGCGACCGCTCCGTCGACCCCTTGTCGGAAGCGCGCATACCGGGTCAGGAACTGCCGACCTTCCGCGGTGAGCCGCATCCCGCTGCCCCGCCCGCCGCCGGGATGGCGCTCCAGGAGCTTGAATCCCGCCGCCTTCTCCAGATCCCGCAGATACCCCCAGGCGGCGCGGTAGGACATGCCGAAGTGGCCGACGGCCTTCCGGAGCGACCCCAGCTCATCGATGCACTCGAGGAGCCGGGCCCGTCCGTCCCCCAGCTTGACCTTCTCGCCGAATACCACCCACACCTTGAGCTTGGGTTGCATGGCTCCCCCTCTCACCGGCGCGGCATGCGGGATCCGAATCTGGTGATTGACTATACTGCGAACGGGCCGCCCGGAAAATGCCAATCGTTGTGTCGGCATCTCCGCTACGCGCCCACGCTCCGGTCCTGGCAGGACGGCGCGGACCGCTACGCCTCGGCGGGCTTACTGCGGCGGGAGACGACGCGGGCGGCGAGGATCCCGATCTCGTAGAGCAGGCACATGGGGAGAGCCATCAGGGACTGGTTGAACACGTCCGGGGTGGGCGTGAGGATGGCGGCGATGACGAAGTTCAGGAGGATGGCGTACTTCCGGTTCCGCGCCAGGAACTGCGGCGTCACCATCCCCAGGCGCGCCGCGATGGTGATGGCCAGCGGCAACTCGAAGATCACCCCGAAGGCCAGCAGGAACTTCAAGGTGAAATCCACGTACTCCCCGAACCGGGGCATCTGCTGAATGGCGGGATCGAACGTCAGCAGGAACTGCATGGCCATCGGCAGGACAATGACGAAGCAGAAGGTCACGCCGATGAAGAAGGACAGCGTGGAGAGGATCACGAACGGCACGGCGAACCGTTTCTCCTTGGGCAGCAGGCCCGGCGCGATGAACTTCCAGACCTCGTACAGCACGACCGGCAGGGCAACCATGATCCCGACGATGAAGGCCACCTTGAAATGAGTCCACAGCGTCTCGGCGGGCGCCAGTGCGGTCAGCTTGGCGAGGGCCGGCTTTGTTTGAAAGCCGATGAAGGGGAACCGCCGCCCCATCACGAGATCCGTGGAGAGCGGCCACTGGAGCAGGCGGATGAAGAACTCGCGGAACTGGAAGGCCCCGATGAAGGCCACGCCGATGACGACAAAAGTCGCGATCAGGCGCTTCCGAAGCTCCTCCAGATGCGCCAGGAAGGGCATCTTGGCGTCGTCAGACATTCTTTGACTCGGCCTTGACCTCGGCGGGGCGAGGGGATGTGGCAGGGGGGGATGATGGGGTCGGCACGGAATCCTTTGGGGCCGCGGCGGTTGCGGCGGGGGCCGACCCTTCAAGGGGAGTCGGGGGTTCCGCCGCTGGCGTCGCGCCAGGCGCCGGCATCTCGGAGGTCGCCGCCTGCTCGACCGGAGCGGTCGCCTCGGCCGTCGCCCCGGCGTCGGGCGCCTGCACCCCCTCTGCGCCAGCGACAGGGGTTCCGGGGATGGGAAGTTCGAGCTGGGGCTCCGGGTCGGGCGGAACGGTCGGCGGCTCCGTCGGGATCGTGGCCGAGGCGGCCTCGGGGCTCGGCTCGGGAGCCTTCTCAGCCGTTTCCTCGCGCTCCGCCTGCTCGATCTCGCGCTGGATGCCTTCCTTCAGCTCGTCGGAGGCACGGCGGAACTCCCCCATGGCCTTGCCGATCGTCTTGCCGATCTTGGGCAGCTCCTTCGGCCCGAAGACCAGCAGTGCGATCACGAAGATGACGACCAGCTCCGGCATTCCGATGCCGAACATCCTGCCAACTCCTCTCATCCGCCCGGTGTTGAGCAGGGGTGAGGGTACAATCCGGGTATGGCAAAGTCAAGGCAAATGCCCGCCCTCTGGACCCAAACGTTTCACCGCAAAGCTCGCCAAGCACGCAAAGAGAACCCCAAAGATCTCAAGGGATCCGGCGGCATGTCCTCCCCGGGGGCGCCAACACAATTCGGGGCCGTCGCCCGAGGGCGAATCCCTCTGTCTGGTCCCCCTTTGCGCTCTTTGCGAGCTTTGCGGTGAAATATTCGGGCTGAAGCCCAACCTGTGCAGGTTCGCCGCCGCGCGGCTTGGCCAGCCGGAGGTGCCGGAGAAACGCGGGCAGGCCCCGGCCGGAACCGGGGCGGGTCGACACGGAGAATGCGCGGGACACCAGCGTGTTCCTGCGCCTCAGGAGCGCTTGAGGACGATCTCCTCCAGGAGGTTGGCGACGTCCTCCGCCCGATCCGTCGCCGTCTCCAGCGTTTCGTAGATCTCCTTCCACTTGATCACGTCGATGGGCTTGGCGTCTCCGGTGAAGAGGTCGGCGATGGCCTCGCGCGACACCTCGTCCGCCTCGTTTTCCAGCCGGTTGATCTCGATGCAGGGCGGCTGGATGTGATCTACATCCGGGAGGGCCGCGAGCCCGAGCACGACCTGCTCGGTGCAGCGGACGAGGATCCCGGCCAGCCGCAGCGCGGCCGGCGTTGGCTTGGCCACCTTGTACATCACCAGGCGCGCCGCCGACCCTTCGATGAGGTCCAGGATGTCATCCAGCGTGGCGGCGAGCTTGTGGATGTCCTCCCGGTCCACCGGAGACAATCTGCTCTGGTGCAGGGTCTGGAAGATCCGATGGGTGATCTTGTCCCCCTCGTGCTCGTACTCCTCGATGGCCCGCCACTGTTCCGGGCTGCCCTGGAAGTCCTCCAGTATGCGCTGGAAGGCCTTGGCCCCCTGGTGGACGTTCCGTGCCGCCTCGCCGAACATCTCGAAGAACTTCTTGCTGCTGGAGAAGAATCGGAACTGAACCATGGCGTCCCTCTAGTCCTCTTCCGGTTGGGGGGCGCGCCGCGGCCAGTGGTGCCAGATGAACCAGGCCACGCCGGCTGCCAACCCAACCACGATCACGACGTCCAACGAACGTAGCACCCCGCCCACGCGATCCCAGTGCTCCCCCAGCAGGAAGCCCGCATAGGCGAGGACCCAGCACCAGGGCAGCGAGCCCAGAAGGGCATAGAGAAGGAACCGGCCAAACGGGATGTGGGCGATCCCTGCCGGAAGCGAAATGAACGTCCGGATCACCGGCAGGAGGCGGCTGATGAAGGTGGCCAGGATGCCGTAGCGCGCGAACCACCGGTCGGCGCGCTCCACCTCCTTCGGGCTGATCAGGACGTAGCGACCGTACTTGAGGATGAACGCGCGGCCGCCGTAGGCCCCCGCGGCGTACGCCGCGGCGGACCCGAGGGCGCAACCGATGCCCCCCGCCAGGGTCACGCCCCAGAGGCTGAAGCGCCCCTGGCTCACCAGGTAGCCGGCGAAAGGCATGATCACCTCACTGGGCAGCGGGATGCAGGCGCTCTCGAGGGCCATGGCCACCACGATCCCGGCGTAGCCCAGACTGCTGATCGCCCAGATGACGAACGTGGACAGGAGGGCGAGAAACTGATGAATAATGTCCATGGGGCGTTGCCGCGTACCCCGGTCCGGTCCGCGAGGCCCATGCGCCCCGGCCGGCCGCGGTGAATCAGGTTACCGGCGTGGAGTGGGGGGCCGCTCCGTGATCATCCCGACCGTCTCGATGCCGGCCGCCTTGAGCGCGTCCATCACCTCGATGACCAGGCCGTAGGACACCTGGGCATCTCCTCGAAAGTGGACGACCCGTTCCCCGTTCCGGGTGAGGGCGGTAAGATGCGCGGCCAGGCGCGCCCGCGGAACCTCCCGGTCGTTCACGAACACCCGGCCCTCCCGCGTCAGGCTGAGGGTGATGCGTTGTTCCTCCCTCAGATCCGAGTGCTGGGCTTGGGGGAGCTGGAGGTCCGTCCCACGCTGCAGCATCGGTGTGGTGACCATGAAGATCACCAACAGGACCAGCATCACGTCCACCAGGGGTGTGACGTTGATCTCGGACAGGAGTCGCCGGTTCTCGCTTTTCGACGGCAACGGCATCGCCATGCGCAGCTCTTGCCTCTTGGCTCATGACTCATGGAGAGGGAATCGGGCCTTCCTCTTCTGCCATGAATTATGAGCCAGTTGCAGCACTCACCGCTCGGCTCGCGGCGCCCGACTCTTCCTGCAGCGCGAGACGCTGCACTCTCGCCACCAACTCCGAGGCCGCCCCGTCCATCTCCGTGGCGAACGTCTTCACACGCGAGACGTAGTGGTTGTATGCCGTCACGGCGGGGATGGCCACAAAGAGGCCGGCGGCCGTGGCCACCAGCGCCTCCGCAATGCCGGCGGAGACCGTGCCCAGGCCGCCGCTGCCCGTTCGGGCGATGGCCTCGAAGGCGCGCATGACGCCGATGACGGTGCCGAACAGTCCCACGAACGGGCTGATGTTCCCCAGCGTAGCCAGGGACGTGAGCCGCTGCTCCAGCCGCTCGATCTGGACGGCCGTGGCGCGCTGCATGGCCCCCCGGGCGGACTCGGTCACCCGGTCCAGGGCGGCCCCCCCGCGGAGGCCTGGATTCTCGGAGGCCACGAACACGAGTTCCTGCAACCCCGCCAGGAGGACCGCCGCCACATGGCTCCCCTTGCCCGCCTCGCAGACGCGCTGGGCTTGTTGCGCCCTCCCCTGCTCCAGCTGGTCGAAGACCCGGCGAGCCATCTGGGCGGACGCCAGCCGCGCCTGCCGGAAGGTCCACCACCGCTCCCCGATCACGGCCAGGGAAAAGACCGAGAAGGCGACCAGGGTGAGCATGGTGAGGGACACCAGGGCCCCGCCGGCGTGCATCAGGGTTTGGATGATGAGCTGTTCCATTGGGCTCAGTATACCGTTCGCGGGAAGAGGGCGCCAACAGAAATACGATTGGCCTTGCTGGAGCACGCACCCTTTGTTATGGTGAACCGACGATCCCGGACGACACCTGGAGGAACAGCATCCATGATTCCCGGCTTCAACAGCAGCGTCATCCATGCGGGCACGGAATACCACGTCCAGACCGAGGATCTAGGCGACAAGAACCCGTACATCCTGACCCTGGTCTACCGGGGCGGGGCCATCATCCTCCGCGAGAAGGTCAACTACCACGACGCGCTTGGGGAGCGGCCCACGACGGCCCAGGTCCGCGCCTTCATGGACGAGCAGCACCGTCGCCTCATGGGCCGGGCCGCCGCTGGCCTTCTGGCCGATGCTGTCGCCGGGCCGGGCTCCTCGGCACCGCCCCATCCGCCTCCCTCCCCCGCACCTCCCGGTGCCGCGGAACAGACCGTGGACGAGCTGATCGCCGCCTACCTTCGCCGCCGCAAGGCACACAAATCCTCCTGAGTGGGACCGGCCTAGGGACGACAGGGCACCACCGGTGCACACCTGGAGCAATCGACCGCTCGGACGGAAACGGCAGCGCCGTTGCGGAAGGGCGGCGGGTCGCTAGGGAGCCGGGTCGGCCCGAAGCGGGCGGGGCTCCTCGCGTTCGCGGGGAAGCGGCTTCAGCGAGTCTTGCAGGCGCAGGTCCGCCTGCCGGGTCTGCTCCAGCAGCCGGACAAGCAGCTTGCTCTTGCCGCCGTCCTGCGCCTTGTGCTTCTGGTAGATCTCGTCCAGCTCGGTAAACAGCACCTGCGGCCGATACTCGGGGGCGGTGGCGTACCGCTCCAGCGCCGCATGGCGCTCGTTGCAGAAGCGGGCCAGCAGCTCAAATTCCTCCATGACCCGCGGCTCGGTCATCGATTCCAGGAGCTTCTGCTGCTCCTTGAGGAAGCGGCCGAACGGCTCGATCTTCTCCTCCAGATCGCGGAAGACCTGATCCACGGCGCGCTGTTCGTCTTCGAGGAACTGGGCCAGGGGACGCGGCTGCTCGTCCAGGTAGCGATTGGCGCGCTCCAGGATCTGCCGCTGCTCGTTCAAGAATCGCTCGAAGTCGTCGAA
>Ga0315294_10007072_pt1 | contig 12319 bp, 14 predicted proteins | sample YL17G13_40_MG_FD_203626 | JGI IMG/M metagenome (GOLD analysis project Ga0315294, IMG submission 203626) | Sediment microbial communities from Yellowstone Lake, YNP, Wyoming, USA - YL17G13_40 | ecosystem: Environmental > Aquatic > Freshwater > Lake > Sediment | place: USA: Wyoming | collected...
AGATTCTGACAGTTACCCCCTGTTCCGGTTAAAGGTTGGTTTGAACGCCCCAAGATTCCCGGTTACTACTCTAGATGCTATTCTAAGCCATATTGAAGGGTGTAGGACAGTCAATAATCTTCTTGCAATCGGACCACAATTAGGAATCAGCCTCTATAGTAGACAAATTCCAGCAATTCCAGAATCAAACATTTTTAGACATTTAATTATCCCCGCAACCCAAACAATAATTACAGGATATAATCCAAGATAGGATAATAAAAAAAGGTTAGCTCTTTTTTTTCCTCTTTAATTGCTCCCAAACCACCAAAAGCGGGGCGGCGACGAAGGTGGAAGAATAAGTGCCGGAAACGGTGCCGATAAGCAGGGCGAAAACAAACCATCTTATGGTTGACCCACCCAAAAGATACAAGGCAAGCAACATTAAGATAATCGTCATCGAGTTATTGATTGAACGGGGAAGGGTTTCCGTTACCGCTTTGTCCGTTAAATCGGCAAAAGAAAAATCGGAAAATTTCTTGGTTGATTCTCTGATTCGGTCATAAACCACCACCGTATCGTGAACAGAAAAAGAAAGAATCGTCAAAACCGCAGTCACAAAAAGGGTATCAATTTCCACTCCCCTGAAATGCCCCAGCAAACTGAATACACCCAATAAAACCAAACTATCATGGAACATCGCCAGAATCGCACAGACTCCGTACATCGGCTGCTTAAATTGTTTCCAAACATAAAGCAAAATAAAACCGGCTCCCAGTAAAACCGCAAAGAAAGTTTTTTTAATCAATTCTTTTCCCAAAGTCGGGCCGACAGTATCGAAGCGAAGTTCCGAGGGTTTTTCTCCCACTTTTTCCGCCAACGTTCCGATAATGGAAGAAACATCTTCTCTGGTAATTGATTTTGTTTTAATTAAAATCCTTTTTTCTCCCGAAGTTTGGATTGAAGAATAATCAATTTTCAGTTCATTTAACGTGTCACGCATCGCGTCTTGGGTTTGGCTTTTTTCTTTAAACTCCAGTTCTAAAATCGTTCCTCCGGTAAAATCAACCGACGGCCGAAGACCCCACTTTATCAGCGAAAAAACTCCAGGAATAATCACTAAAGCAGAGATTAAAAAATAAAGCCATTTAAAACGCATGAATTTCATTTTTATTCTTTGTAAAAAACTCTAATAAGGGTTCTTGTCACCACAATACCAGTGAACAACGAAACCGCAATTCCCAAAGCCAGGGTCAAAGCAAATCCCCTTACCATGCCGGAAACATTCAAAAATGTCCAGTTGAAAGGATTAAACAAAATAAAAGCGGTAATTAAAGTACAGACGTTAGCATCCCTGATTGAATCCCAAGCCCGGCCAAAACCCAACTCCATCGCAATATTCACCGGCTTGCCCATTCTTCTTTCTTCTTTCATTCTTTCAAAAATTAAAATATTGGCATCAACCGCCATCCCGACCGAAAGCAAAAAACCGGCAATTCCCGGCAGGGTCAAAGTAACGGGAATCAATTTATATAAAGCTAGCGTTATCAGGCCGTAATTAATTAAAGCCAAATCCGCTAAAAACCCCAGTTTGCCGTAATAAGCCCACATAAAAGCCACCACCATCAACAGTCCGATCAAACCGGCGCGGACGGATTTTTGGACAGACTCTTTGCCTAAACTCGCTCCGATATTTCTTTGCTCAATCAATTTTATCGGCACCGGCAAAGCCCCGGCGTTAAGCTGAATCGACAACTGTTTGGCACTTTTTGAATCAAAAGAACCGCGGATCACCGCATTGCCACCGGTAATCGCCTCTTCCACTTTAGGAATAGAAACCGGCAATCCATCTAAATAAATAGCCACCATTTTGCCAACATTTTGGGCAGTAATTTCCCCAAACTTTTTTGCTCCCTCGCTGTTGAATTCCAAACCGACGACCTGTTCGCCGGTATTTTGGTCAAAGTCAATAAAAGACCGCTTAAGATCTCTTCCGGTAAGATCGGTTTTTAAAAAATACTCCCCGCTTTCGGTCGCGGTTTTTTGATCCGGATTTTCCGTCCTAAATTCCAACTGAGCAGTTTTACCAATTAAATCAATCGCCTGATTAACATCGGTAACACCGGGTAATTCGACAACTAACCGGAAATCATTTTCTGTTTTTGAAGTCTGAACTACCGCTTCGGAAACCCCAAAGTAATTAACCCGTTTTTCAATATTTGTCTGCGACGCTTTTAAAGCCTCGTTTTTGTTTTGCGCCTCAACCCCGCTCATATCGGCGCTGAACACCAAGTGAGTTCCTCCCTGCAAATCCAGGCCCTTCTTGATATCCACCGGACGGGTAAAGATAATCGAGCCGATCTCAAAATTCAGCCCGGCAAACGAAATCTCTTTTCCCAAATTCAGCTTTGCCGGCAAGTCTACGTACACGGAAAAAAGAGTTAAGGCAACAATCAGCCACAAAATATTTTTTCTTTTTTTCATTTCTTTTTTCTTTTCAAAAAAGTTTCCGAAAGAGGCAATTGTTTCGCCCCGGAAAAAACAAAGGTTAATTTTCCTTTATCGTCTTCACAATTAACTTTAACCAAATCTCCCGGCCTTATTCCCAACGATTTGGCAAAATCGGAAGGGACGGTCACCGCCAGTGAATTTCCTGTCTTAAAAACGATTTGGCTCATGAATTATTTTAAAAGCTCTTCTTCGTCCCCGAGAATCATTACCTTGCTTCCCTTCAAAATGCTCTCCAGAAACGGATCGTTTCTTTTTTTCCGGAAAACAAACTCTTCTTCGGTCATGGTTGTATAGTTGATTTCCTGGCCGCGTCTTTCCTCTTCAGCCTTAATCAGGCCAGCCAATTCCGCCATAACAATGTCTCCGACTACAAAAACATCAACCTCATCTTCTTTTCTTTCCAGTTTTTTAACAAACTTACCGGAAAAAACGGAGTAAACAATCTTGCCGATTCTATTTCTATTTTTGATAATCTGGCCTCCCAAACCGGAATGTTTTGTAAATAAGACCAACAGTTCCGGGTAGTGCAAATAGTTCAGATTCAACCAATAATAAAGCCGGTTCCCCCGCGGTTCTTTCTTAACCATCCCGGCTTTTTCAAGATTCGCCAGCTCTCTTCTGACCGCATTGATTTCTTCGCCAACTTTTCTTACCAAACCGCGGACATGATAAAGTTCGGTCGGGTTGCTAAAAAAGACATCAAGAAGCTTGATTCGAACTTTAGAAATTATAATATTTTCTATCATTTCTCAAGGCAGTTTTGAGGGCAGAGCATTGTTAGTAGTTAACTTTTCCGGTTGTAGGTAAAACTTCAACCCAGATCTGCCCGCGATTGAATTTTACCTCTTTGCCAGCATTGTCAAAAAACAAAGTTTTATCAACTCTTGATTTTTTGGACCACTTTCCTTCAGTCACTTTACCGTCTTGAAAAATTAAAGCCTTACCAGTGCCGATAGTCTCATAGACCAAGTGTTTGTGTTCATCCACCGGTCCTTTTTCTTGAACAAATTGAATGATAACATTTTTGGCGGAAATCTGCTCTTTATTATTAAAGTCGATAAAAGGAGAACCGCCGTTAACCCTTTTGTAAGAATTTGTGGAGTTGTCATAATTCCAGCGGACAGTGTAAGCTTTGTAATCACGCCAAAAATCAAATTCCGGAGAAACCGACCCGGAAGAGGGAGAGTCGTCTTTAAACAGCCAAGAGCGGAAATTTTTATCCCATGAAGCTCCTTTAGCGTTAACATCAGTCAACCCCCTTGTCTCTGCAGTTGACCAAAGCGCTTCAGTGCTGCAATACATTGAGTGCTCGGTCGCCACCGGCTTGCCTATTCGGTCAGGTTCACGACGGCAAACTTTAAAACCGAGGGAAAACTGATCCAGGTCTGACCAGGTACCTTTACTTTTCCAACCGTATTTTTCTATTTGGCAAAGCGCCTTTGCCCGCGGATCCACCGTCGGATCATTGCATTGTCCGGCGCCACCGACATGAGCATACAAAGGATAATCCGAGTATTCCGAGGCCCAATCCAAAAAGTAAGTCCTGGCCGAGCGGACAGGACCAATGTCATAAACTCCGTTTCCGGAATAAGCGGCATTCCCGCAGTAAAATACCGCCATTAAACGGGCAATTGCACCTTCCGCCACCGCCTCGTAAACAACATCCGCTTTCGATAAACCGGACTGCGGGCGGGAGTCTTCATGGTTTTCAATCATGACCAAAAGCGGTCTTCTTATCTCCCATAAATCTTTTTCCGTTTTGGTAAATTTTTCCCCGTTTATCGGACAAACTTGGTCTTTAGGCCCGACCAAAGAGACAATCGGACCAAAACCAAGGTTGGCCGGAATCTCGGAGGTTGAAGGAATCGGGGTTTCTAAAACCGAAATCTCGCCGATTTTGGTAAAATTAAAAACGGCGAAAGAAATTCCGGTCGAAACCAGGTAAAGACCAACCAGAGCTAAAACAAAACTTAATTTTTTTGACATAAAATTATTATAACAGAAAAATATTTCCAACTTTATCTTTTTGCCTTCTGGGCGGAAATAATCGCCTGAATCTCCTCTTTGGAAAATTCATAACCGGCTTCTTTCCCGTTTTTAACCGGTTTGGCAAAAACCCGAGTCGCTTCCCGACTATGCAGGCTGGTAATTACCAACCCACTATCTTTGCCGTTAAGCAGAACGAGAACAAAACTCTGATTACCGCCTGTTTCCGAAAAAGGATTGTATCGAACTAGTCCTACTTTTTGAATAGATTCTAACCCTTCAGTTTTTATCTGCTCGATAACTGCTTTTATTTCGCCAAGATTCTTGTCTTGATTGTCAATTTTTTTCAAAATAATTTCAAGGATCGTCCGAAAGTCCTTGTCGGAAATTCCCTTAGTCAGTTTCATAAAAGTCCGCAACAATCGAAAAAGAAAAAAACTTATCGCTCCAAGCCAAACAAAAACCACCAAATCAATAATCAAATTTCCCTCCATAATTTTAAAAAACCCTTTCCTTATTTTAAAGACCCAAAAAGGGACTGTCAATAAGAGCCTGGACATTCTCTTTTTGTTTATGCTATTATTCCAAGCGGTGGCAAAGAAAACCAAAAAACAAAAAATTATCGCTGACTTGCGAAGACGAGTTGCTCTTGCCAGGCAACCGGCTGAATTTTCTCTTCCCCAGGAAGTAACGCCAAAAATCAATCAAACACAATCACTCTACCTCTATCCAATACAACTTATTCGCAAAGACTTGACAAAAACGCTGGTGCTATGCATACTGGCTATCAGCTTCGAGATAGCTTTGTATGTAGGTCTCGAAAAAAACCTAATTCTGCCTTTTGGAAATTAATTTTTAGAAGGGAGGTGAAAGAAAATTATGTCAACAATGTATTGTGTAAAATGCCGCGCCAAAAAAGATGTTTCTAACCCTGAAAAAGTGACGATGAAGAATGGGAAACCAGCTCTTAAGTCTAAATGTCCAGATTGTGGCACCTCAATGTTTAAGATCGGAGCTGCATAGATATTGATGGGATTTAAATAAAACCCGCCGATTCGGCGGGTTTTTTGGATTTAATAATTTCTCTTGCCTGATTTTTGGTCAACTTTTTGCCCTGAGCCTTGTAATAGGAAATTAAACCCTCCCTTAGGGCGTTTTCTTTTTTAGCCAAGGGGTGTTCAAAAAGATATTTCTTTAAAAATTCTTCCCGTCCAAATTCGATCTTTTTGACGATTTTAACCAAGGCCCAATTTGTTTTAGGCACCGGAGAAAAACTTTTTCGGAATACTTTACAAATCAATTTATAATTAAAATATATGCTTTTTTTTAATTTGCCGACGAATTTCAAAGGAACCAAAAAAACAGCCATCTCAAAATTTATTTTAGTCAATTCTTTCATTAATGGCTCAATAATTAATGAAGGTAAACTGCCAATGATCTTATTAAACTTTAAATTATATTTTTCTTTATTTTTAAGAACTTCCAGCCCGTCGGCAAAAATAACCCTGACTGAACCGCCTAAACCAGCCAGATCTTTCTTAAAATTTTTATCGATTTCAACAGCAATAACCCTGCTTGCTTCGGCGGCAATAATTTTGGTCAAAAGACCGTTCCCCGCACCAATTTCCAAAACAACGTCGCTTTTTTTAAGTTCCGCGGCTGAAATAAAATCTTTAACAATTTTCTGATCTTTTAAAAAAAACTGGTCCAGCAAATTCGCGTTTTTCATCTCCCAAATTATACCTTTTCCTGATAAAATAATCTTATGGGAAATATTTTTGAAGTTGATTTTTTTTCTTTTGAAAAATCGGTGCCGGAGATTCTGCAAAAATCAAACCTTGCCGGACTGATAAAAAACCAAAAGAAAATCCTGCTTAAACCGAACTTAACCACCGTTATGCCACCACCCTGCACAACACCGGTCGGGTTGGTCGAAGAAATTATCAAATACTGCCGGAATTACTCAAAAGCGGAAATAATGGTGACCGAAGGTTCCGGAGGCTGTGATACTCTTAAGGCTTTTAAAGAATTGGGTTACGGCGAGCTGGTCGGGAAATACCAGATTAAATTAATCGATTTAAATAGGGAAGCAAGAATTGAAAAAGAAAACCCCAAAGCAAGAGCCTTAAAAAAGGTTAAACTGCCAAAAATAATTTTTGACTCCTTTTTTATCAATATTCCGGTTTTAAAACAGCATGATGAAGGCGTCATAACCTGCGCCGCCAAAAACCTTTTCGGCCTTTATTTAAACGAGGGACTGATAAAAAAATTTATGCCCAATTGGTGGAATAAAAGCGAATTGCATTTCAAATACGGAGTACAAAATTCGGTTTATGATTTAAATACTTATCGGCCGGCGGATTTTGTTTTGGTTGACGCCAGTATCGGACAACTTGGCAACGAAATTCACGGGCAACCTTGTCTTTCCCCCCTTAAAAAACTTATTGCCGGATTTGACAATATAGAGGTTGACCGCTTCTGCACCCCGCTTCTTAATCTTGACCCTCAAGCTATTCCCTATTTGAACTTACATAAAAATTGACGGCTGAAGTTTTGAGTGTTATAACAGGTTAAGGGAAAATATGTCTCAATCAGCCAAAAATAAACTCTTTTTTACCAGGGGTAAAAAGCCGATAAAAGATAAAATTGGCCGAACGCTTTTTACCCACGCTCCGGAAATAACTTACGAATTTTCCTCTGACTTTTGGCAAAGCAAAAATAACGAAATAAACCGAAAAATAAAAAGAACCAGTGCTCAAGTAGTAGTTTTAACCCCGCACCAAGATGACGTTACTCATGTTATTTATAAGTCGCTTAAACACCGCCCACTCTGCCGATCCTTGGTCGCGACAACAGTTGAACAAGTATTCCCCGATGGTGAAGAACTGAAAATATTGATCGATGACGAAGCCCCTAAGGCCAAATCGATCTATATCGTCGCTTCCATTTCAAGCGAAAGAGATTTCAGCCGGGTCAGAAAAGTGGCCGATCACTATAAAAATACCCTAACCGCAAAATTTGTCACCTTGATTTGCCCGTATTTAGGCTCAACCAGAGAAGATAAAAATATCACCTCAAGGGGCGAATATGAACCCAGTGTCACCGGTGTCAGAGCGGAAATCGGCGGACTTTCCCCTTTTATTGACAGAATGATAATCATCGAGCCTCATTCAAGTGCCACGCAAGCTTGTGCGGCGATGTTTGGCATCCCGCTGGCGCCGATTTCTCCCTGGAAACTGATGATGGAGGAACTGACAAAGAAAGTAAAAATTAATCCAAGAGATACCGTTGTCGTCCGCCCCGACAGCGGCCGCAATTTGGCCGCCATAAGAATTGGTCAGTACTTAAAAATACCGTCTGTTTCTTTTGACAAAATCCGACTATCCGGCCAAGCGGTAACCGTTTATGAATTGTCCGAAAAGGAAAAATCGATTGTAAAAGATAAACATTGCCTTATCTACGACGATGAAGCCTCGACAATGGGAACAGTTTACGCTCTGGCCGAAGCGCTGCTGGGATATGGCGCAAAATCTCTTCTCGTTTGCCTGGTTCATTGTAAATTTACTTCGGGCTGGGAAACAAGAATGAAACATCCCCTCTTCTCCACCATCTTGGGTACTGATTCCAGACAACCTATCGGCAACATCAACATCGCCGACAATATCGAGCTTATTTCTTTGGAACCCATTCTCCGACAATTAATCGAAGCCGATATTAGGGGAGTAAATTTTTGGCGAGATAAACAATTCAAGCCAATGATTTTACAGGAAAAATAAAACGATAACCCCTAAAAACAAACAGTAAAAACCAAAAAGATAAAATTTGCGGGAAATTAGGGTTTTTTGCAAAAACTTTAAAGAATAAAAACCAACCAACCCGGCCACAAACATCGGCAGTACCCCGTTTAGTAAGTCGGCTTTATCCGGCTTATTGCTAATCAGCTGCAGTACCGTTGCTCCCAAGATGGCCGGTATCGCCAGCAAAAAAGAAAAGGTAAAAGCGGTTTTGGGATTTAATTTTCTCAACAAACCGCCGAAAATTGTCGATCCAGCTCTGGAAATCCCCGGCAGTAAAGCAAAAGCTTGAAAAATACCGACAACCAAAGCGTCCTTATTCTTTACATTTCCCAATTCCTCCTTTCTGTTTTCTTGACTGACCCTTTTAATCAAAAGAAGCATTGTTCCCATAACCAACCACATTACTCCAACCAGTTTTACCGAGTTAAATACTTCCTCAATCATATTATTTATACAAAGTCCCAATATAACTGCCGGTATTGTCCCAATTATTATTAGCCTCCAAGTGTTAATATTCTTTTTACATTCTTTAAACAAAAGAATAATTTCTTTTCTAAAGTAAATTAAGATTGCACCCAACGTACCGAAATGAAGAAGAACATCAAATAATACCGGTGGACTGGCTATCCCAAAAAGTTTTTGAAAAAATATCAAATGCCCGGAGGAAGAAATGGGTAAAAATTCAGTTATTCCCTGGACAACCGCAAGGAATATCGATTGAAAAAAACTCATTTGAATTGATTTTACGCTCAAAAAATGCTATAATCAAGGTCGGTTGAGAGCCGGGAAATTACCCCGCCTTTGGCGGGGAGGAAAGTCCGGACAGCAGAAAGCAGGGTGTCGGGCGAAAACCCGAGATCCCGTCGAAAGACGGGAGACAGTTAGAGCAACAGTGACGATGCCCGCCGAAAGGCGGGAGTGAAACGGGCAATCCTCCCCGCTGCAATTTACGAATGACCCGCCAGCAGGATGCTTTCCCGAGGGTCGAGGACTAAAGCATAGACAGATGTTTCTTAAACAGAATCCGGCTTATGAGCTTTCAACCATTTTTCTTTGAAGAATAGACTACCCCGGCTATCACTTCAAGAACAATAAAAGTTGGAATGGCTAAAATCGCCCCGCCGATTCCGGCGATTTTAAAACCAACCGCTAAGGCTAAAATCGAGACTAATGGATTTACTCCGGCGACTTGTTTCATAATCCTCGGCACTAAAATTGAATTTTCTATTTGCTGAACAAGAAAACACCAACCGGCGGTGGCCAAGGCGTGGTACGGAGAAACAGTCAAGCCGATAAGAATGGCGGGAAAAGCGGCGGCTGTGGGGCCGATATTGGGAATAATTTCAAACAAAAAAGCCAAAATCGAGAGTGGCAGAGCAAAACTGATGCCGATTATCCGAAAGCCGATGTAATTTAAAACACCAACAATCACCATCAGAAGAAGCTGCCCTCTAACCCAATTACCGAGCCGATCCTCAATCTTGTCAATTACTTTTTCAATCTGTTTTTCTTTATCCTCCCCAAATAAAACCGTCAAATAACGGTCTAAACTTTTTCTCTCTAAAAGCAAATAAAAAGTGATAACTCCCAAAGCAAAAATCCCCACGATATTGGAAAAAATTCCCGCAATAAATTTAAAAATATTAGCCGGTACAGAAGTCAAACCGCTAAGCTGTCCGGCAATAATTTTTTCGTCAATACCCAAAAAGCTAAACTGGCGGAAAAGCTCAGGAATCCGGTTTATTAAATTCGATGTCTGGTCAAGCAGGGGCGGAACCAGCCCACCGATGGCAAAACCCAAAAACAAGAAAACCAGTAAATAAATCAAGGCAATGGCCAACCAGCGCGGAATTTTCCGCCCTTCAAGCCTTTCTATTGACGGATTTAGAGAAGACATTAGAATAACCGCAATAAAAAGCCCCAGAAGAATTTGCCTGATTTGAAACAAAAGCCATAAAAAGACGCCGAAAACAGCGATAAAAACTATCGTCCGGTGAGAAATTTCAATCTTTTTAGGCATATGCTAACTATACCAATTATTAACCATTTTTTCTACTTTTACCTGCCAGCCGTCATTTGCTATATCAAACCAATTTATTTTTTTGTTTTTTTTAAACCAAGTCATTTGCCTTCGGGCATATCCGTGTTCGTCAAATTTCCAGCTCAAAATTACTTCTTCTTTTGTTTTCCGGTTTTCAAAATAATCCCGCCACTGTTTATAAGCCAAAGTCGTTCCCAGGGCAGAATTTTCCCAAGTATAGCCCTTTTTCAATAAACTTTTTATTTCGTCCTCAAGTCCTGCTTCCACTCGTGCCTCCACTCTTTGATCAATCCTTTGATAAAGAATATCATTCGGTACTTTTAAACCAACAAGAAGTGTATTTGTTTTTAATATTTTACTTGTGTTTTTGGTTTTTGGTTTTTGGTTTTTGGTTTCTTGTGCTATCTCAATCGCCCGAATCAGCCTTCTCGGGTTCTGCCTGTCGCTCTCGTTCATCCCTCGACTGCGCTTCGGATCCAATCTTTCCAGCGCAATTTGCAATTCGTTAATTTGATAATTCGATAATTTAGCTCGCAGTTCCCAATCCGGCCCAATTCCAATCGTTTCGATTTTTTCAGTCACCGCTTTAATATAGAAACCGGTGCCTCCGACAACAATCGGCAGTTTTCCCCGCCCCCAAATATCAGCCAAAACCCTATCCGCGCACTTTTTATAATCCGCCACATTAAAACGGTAGTCCGGCTCAACAATATCCAACAGCCAAGGCTTTACCCCATCAATTGAAATGTCTTTTCCCGTCCCAATATCCATTCCCCGATAAACTTGTCTCGAATCGGCGGAAACAATCTCCCCCTCCATTTTTTTGGCCAATTCCACTCCCAATTTGGTTTTCCCGGTGGCCGTCGGCCCGCAGATAATCAACAATTTATTCACCATTAAACCAACGTTAGTTTATAGAATAGAAAAATTTCCGGATGTTGAGATTCCGGCCATTTTTCCATGGGATCAAGGGAAAAAACAGAAAATCCATTTTTTTCGTAAAACCGCTGGGCGCGGTAATTTGTCAAATAAGTATCCAGAACAATCTCCCCGTAACCGTTCTTTTTGGCAAACTTAACAACTTTGTCAAACATCTTTTTGGCCAAACCGGAACCGCGATAATTTTGGGCCAAATAAAATCTTTTCATCAGTGCCGTCTTTGGCTTTAATTCTTTCAAACCGACACAACCGACAACTTTTTCCTTTTCTTTGGCCGTCAGAAAAATTTCCCCTTTTCCGCCAAAGGTTTCGGCAATATTATCCATCCCGTAAATAAATCTTTCATCCCAACCGAATTCATGGTAAATCCCAAGAAAAAAATCAAAAGTTTGCTTTTGGTCTTTAGGGTTGAATTTTACTAGAACCATGGTAGTATAATAGTACCTATGCAGGCGATTGAGCAACTATTAACCGAAATTAACAAAAACCCGTATCTCGCCGTTCCTCTCATGATTTGGACAATGGTTTGGAAGGGATTGGCTTTATGGAAAGCGGCCGGTAAAAAAGACAAAATTTGGTTTATTGCCCTGCTTGTCCTCAATACCCTCGGTCTTGCCGAAATTCTTTACTATTTCGTCTTCTCAAGGAGAGCTAATCTTCTCCAAAAATTTGGGCCTCGAAAACAAAAAGATTAACCAAACGGTCTTTATAACAATTACTTGGCAAGCCTGCTTTTTGAGTACACAATTGGCTTAAAAATTCCTCCTTTGACCAACCGGTTTCCGTTGCCACCTGAGGCAAAAAAGTCCCGGAATATTGGCCTTTTTGCACCACCACCCCATGTTTTCCCAGTTCAATTTTCTGCCAATCATTTATTTTCCTTTTCGGCGTCATTACCGAAATTTCAATATTGATTTCTTCTAGCTCACCGGCGGTCACGGGTGGAAAACGGGAATCCTCTGTAGCTGCCGCAATCGCCATTTCCTCAATAACCAAGTAAAGCGGTTTTTTCGGCTCAAACTCGCCGATACAACCGCGCAACTGACCGCCGTTTCTTAAGGTCACA
>Ga0315294_10007073_pt1 | contig 12317 bp, 15 predicted proteins | sample YL17G13_40_MG_FD_203626 | JGI IMG/M metagenome (GOLD analysis project Ga0315294, IMG submission 203626) | Sediment microbial communities from Yellowstone Lake, YNP, Wyoming, USA - YL17G13_40 | ecosystem: Environmental > Aquatic > Freshwater > Lake > Sediment | place: USA: Wyoming | collected...
GCCTTCTCAGGCCCCTTCATTCCGACGCCGATATCTTTTCCCATGCTTATACCTCTACCTCTTGATATCCTTTGGGTTTTGAATTTATAGATTAATAAAGTTATAAGTTTTAATACTTTATTCCCTTTTTATTCTTTTCCGGATTGGTAAGTGAAACTCCCGGAAACCCCGCCGGCCAAAGCGGAATCGGGTGGATTTTTCCGTAGACCGGCGGCTTACCCAAAGATATAAATATATAAATCTTTTATATTATAAGGTTCAGGGGGGCGCATATATGGCATGAGCGCCCCTGTAATGAATGAAAGGATAGATAGGAGGGATAGACATGGCGGAAAAGCCACATATAAACATAATAACTGCTGGTCACGTAGACCACGGGAAATCGACATTGCTAGGCAGACTCTTATACGATTCCGGTTCACTTTCAGAATTGGAGCTGAGGAAGCTCAAAGAGCTTGCTAAGGAACTTAAAAAGGAAACGTTCGAGTTCGCCTTCGTGATGGATAAGCTGAAGGAGGAAAGAGAGAGAGGCGTAACCATAGACCTTATGTACAAGCCGATCATAACGGACAAGTACTACTTCACGGCCATAGACTGCCCCGGGCACAGGGACTTCGTCAAGAACATGATAACCGGTGCCAGCCAGGCAGATGCCGCGATACTTGTCGTTTCGGCAAAGGACGGCATCCAGGAGCAGACGAAGGAGCACCTGTACCTGTCCAAGGTTCTGGGCATCCAGCAAATCATAGTAGCGATAAACAAGATGGATACTGTGAACTACGAGGAGAAGAAGTACAATGAGGTCAAGGACCAGGTCGCAAAGCTGCTGCAGACCATAGGGTACAAGACGGACAAGATACCATTCGTGCCAGTGTCCGCATACATTGGTGACAATGTAGTGAATAAGTCGCCACACCTGTCATGGTACAAGGGCGGCACCCTTCTGCAGACGATGGATTCGACCGTAGTGGTTCCTGAGAAGCCGGTAAACAAGCCACTCAGGATGCCGATCCAGGACGTATATTCAATCACGGGCGTAGGCACCGTGCCTGTAGGCAGGGTCGAGACCGGAGTGCTGAAGCCGGGGGAGAAGATAATAATCGAGCCTTCCGGAGCCATCGGCGAAGTCAAGTCCATAGAGATGCACCACAAGTCGCTGGACAGGGCAGAGCCGGGCGACAACATAGGCTTCAACCTCAAGGGCGTGGACAAGAAGAACATCAAGAAGGGTGACGTAATAAGCCATCCGAACACGCCGCCAACGGTAGTGAAGGAGTTCACGGCGCAGATAATCGTGCTGCAGCACCCCACGGTGATAACCAAGGGGTACACGCCGGTGTTCCACATCCACACTGCGCACATCGCGGGCAAGATAACCGAGATCGTCAAGAAGCTTGACCCGAAGACTGGCGCCACTGTAACGGAGCACCCGGACACGCTGAAGACTGGAGACGCCGCAATCGTGAAGGTCCAGCCGCTTCAGCCGCTGTGCATAGAGAAGCAGTCCGACTTCCCCCAGCTGGCGAAGTTCGCCATCAGGGACATGGGAAAGACGGTCGCTGCGGGCATCTGCACGGACCTCGTGAAGGCGAAATAAGGATACAGGGGATAGAATCCCCATTTTTTATTTTTATTTTCTGCTTCTTTTTTCTTTCACCGCTTAGCAGCGGCTTTTAATTTTTTCATCAATAACCAAATATGCTTAAAAAACTTTCTGCAAAATACGTGTTATGTTCGCATACATGATATTTGTGAAACCAGATGAGCATATAATTAATCACTGGGCCGCCGAAGACGCAGTGGCGACTGTGCTAAGAAGGCATGGCCAATCCGGACCAATAACATCAACTATGTCCGTTTGCGATAACTGGGTTTTCAGGTATGAGTGCGATGGGCCTTTTGATGCAGCTTTGAAGGAAGCGCTCAAATCCGGGTCAAGTCGCGGTTTTAACGGATACACCGAAATTGCTGATGCTTCCCGGCTGATACAGTAAGATAATTAATTGATACAACTTTAGACTGTATTCGCTGTAAGTTTTATGATGTCTGGGGCAGAATCCGGAACGCGGGGGGACACCCCTCATTCCCAAGCTCCTTCTTAGCCACGAATTTGAAGGATAAAAGAAAATAAAGCGCCGGGGGCAGGAATTTCAAGCCGCCTTCCCATTCAGCTTTTGCTCGCCCGTTTTTTGAGCAAGCGGAAGCTGCCGGAAAAAGCGGGCCTTTGAACCTGCATGTCCGGAAGGACACTCGCTCTCCCTATCAGACGGTTTCTACAAAACCGCCTTTTTTGACTTTTGCTCCACAGCTTTCATGGACGCGTCAGCTCCCGGAAAAGCTGTGATTCGAGGCGAGCGCATTAGCCAGATTCTGCCACCCCGGCAATAACTGTTAAATATTATAATACATTAACAGTTCAAAAGTCTTTCGTGAGAACGTTTAAATACCAATGGGCGTTTTAGTTCTTAGTATATGACCTATACGCTGATTGTCACGGAAAAGCCTTCTGCCGCAAAGAGGATTGCCCAAGCGCTGGCACAGGACGGAGTCGAAAATCTGTCCTATCAGGGCGCTCCATACTACAAAATCACAAGGGGCAGGGAGGAAATGGTGGTGGTGCCAGCCGTGGGCCACCTGTTCATTCTTGACGAGACGGAAAAGGGTATAAAATGGAAATACCCGGTCTTCTCCATCGACTGGAAGCCCATCTTCATGCAGAAGGGCAATGGCTGGGCGAAGAAGTACTTCGACAACATATCCAACCTCGCGAAGAACGCGACGAGCTTCATCTCAGCCTGCGACTACGACATAGAGGGCTCGGTCATCGCCTACAACACGCTCCGCTTCATATGCAACGCAAAGGACGGAAGGAGGATGAAGTTCTCGACGCTAACGACGCCCGACCTGGTCGAGGCCTATGAGAAAGCGACGAAGCATCTCGATTTCCCACAGATAGAGGCTGGCCTTGCAAGGCATCAGCTGGACTGGTACTTCGGCGTCAACCTCTCGAGGGCCCTGACGCTTGCTTTGGAGCATGTCAAGGGCTTCTGGACGCTATCCACCGGAAGGGTGCAGGGGCCAACCCTTGAGATTCTTGTCAGAAGGGAGGGGGAGATAAAGAAGTTCAGGCCCGAGCCCTACTGGGAGATAGAGCTCCAGGGCAGCGTGGATGGCAGGGACATAACGGCAGAGCACACCGAAGGGAAGTTCTGGAAGAAGGAGAAGGCCGAGAACGTGCTGCACAAGTGCAAGGGCAGGGACGGGACGGTCATCTCAGTTGAGAAGAGCGAGCAGAAGCTTCTGCCTCCGGTCCCCTTCGACCTGACCACTTTGCAGAGGGACAGCTTCGGCCTTTTCGGCTATTCGCCGAAGATGACGCTGGACGTGGCCCAGTCATTGTACGAGCATGCGCTGATAAGCTACCCGAGGACCTCCAGCCAGAAGCTTCCTCCTACAATAGGTTACAAGGGCATAATCACCAAGCTCTCGGGCCAGCTGGAATACGGCGACCTCTGCGAGAAGCTGCTCGCAAAGGGCCCCCTGAGGCCCAGGCAGGGCAGCAAGACCGATTCCGCCCATCCGGCCATATTCCCGACGGGCAGCAGGCCCGGCAAGATCAGCGTCTACCAGAGGAAGCTCTACGACCTCATCGTGAAGCGCTTCCTTGCGACGTTCTCGGACACTGCGCTCAGGGAGCAGACCAAGGTTTCCATAAAGGTCGCGGATGAGGACTTCGCCGCCCACGGCATAAGGACCACGTTTGCCGGATGGATTGAATTCTACAGGCCATACGCCAAGCTCAAGGAGGCAGTCCTGCCTGCTGTCAAAGACGGCGATGCAGTGAAGGTCAAGAGCATCGAGATGCTGGAGAAGGAGACGCAGCCGCCCAGCAGGTTCACCCAGGCGTCGATACTCAAGGAGATGGAGGACATGGGGCTCGGGACGAAGGCGACGAGGGCGCACATACTGTCCACGCTTTACGAGAGGGGCTACATCAAGGAGAATTCGATAGTCGTGACGGAGCTCGGCAAGTCCGTGACGCTGGCCCTGGAGAAGTACTGCCCGGAGATTATATCCGTGGAGCTGACGAAGAGGTTCGACAGGGACATGGAGGACATAGAGAAAGGCGTCAAGAAGAGGGAGACCATAATCAGGGACGCCGAGGCCGAGCTGACCAAGATACTGGCCAAGTTCAAGGAGCACGAGCAGCAGATAGGCGCCGAGATAAAGGAGGCCGTAAAGGAATTCGAGTACAAGCAGCATGACGTCGGCAAGTGCTCGAAATGCGGAAAGGGCGAGCTCACGATATTACATTCCCGCAGGACCGGGAAGAGGTTCGTCGGATGCAGCAACTACCCCAGATGCACCCACTCATTCCCGCTGCCGCAGCACGGCCACCTCGAAATGATGACCAGGAAATGCAAATGCGGGCTTTGGCTGGTCGCCGTGAAGCCCGATGGCAGAAGGCCGTGGAAGTTCTGCGTCGAGCACAGCTTTGATTATGACGATAAGAAGCCGGGCGACAAAAAGGTGAAGAAGGAAGGCGAAAAGACAAAACATCCTGAAGAGAAAAACGTGAAGCAAAAGCCGAAGAAGAAATTGATTTAGTATTCATTTTGAATTTTTACTGGATTATTACGCCGTATCTGCCTCTTATTATGACTTCGTTTGGTGGGGGACTTGTAGGCAATTGCTGACTTGGGTCCTTTGGAGGCCCTTCAGTAAGCGGAAAACATTTCCCTGCATTTTCTGCCTGCAGCATCACCGCTGCTAACAAGGCATCTCTATATCCTGGAGGAGGGTCAAGCGGCAATCCAGGTCTGCCTAACACATTCGACCTTCTCAGATTATTATCTGCATAACTCATTCCCGCACCTGACAAAACTTGATGTTAGCATATATAAATACATTAAGCGACTGGCGCCGGCAATTCCAGGAATGGCAGAGCAGAAGTCACGCTAGAACAGCTTGAAGCCGCCGGAGGGCTTTATGCCGTCCTCGGTGATGACGAACTTGACGGTTTTCCCTTCCGGCATCCACCTGTGCTTTGTTATGGTGGCGCTCCTCTCGGCCATCTTACCGGTCCTTTCCAGGAAGACCATGACCTTGGACCAGTACTTCAGCGAGTCGCCGCCCACTATCTCGTTCCTCTCCGTCTCCCAGTCCTTGTAGGTGTGGGAGGTTATGATCACAGGGATCTTCTTCTCCCTGGCGATGCTTGAAAGGACGGCCATCTGCTTGCCCAGTTCCCTGCTGGCTTCAAGGGCCTCCTTGTCCGGGTCGGCGTACTCAAGCCTGTAGAGCGCCGCGGCGGAGTCCACGATGATGAGGTCCGCCTCCATCTTGTGCAGGTTGCGTATTATGCCCCCCTGCTCCTTGAAGTCCTTCGGCTCCACTATGCTGATGTTCCTGAGGGCATTCTCCGCTTCAGGGGTCAGCTGGGCCACCCTCTCGGGCGAGAACCCGCCTTCCGTGTCGACATATATGACCTTCCCGCCATTCTTTATGCACTCTATGCTCAGCATCAGGCAGAGGTTCGTCTTGCCTGTTCCCGGCGCCCCGTAGAAATTCGTCAGCGCTCCGTGGTCTATGCCGCCAAGGAGTGAATGCATGGGCTCGGGCAGGTACAGCTTTCCGGACATGAAGAATTATTCTCGGTGTAATTTTTAAATCGTCTGTATGCCGGTGCAGGCAATGGCTGGTTCATTTGCCCTGTTCCCTGTCCGGGACGGCCATAACGCCCGCCTTCTCCAGCCTCTGCCTGAGATTCTGCAGCCCCCTCTGGATGTCCTCCACCCTTCGCGCCCCGGTGCAGATGATTTTCCCTGTTGAGAAAAGGAGGAACGATACCTTCGGCTCGGGTATCCTGTACACCAGACCAGGGAACTGCGACGGCTCGTATTCGGCGTTCTCCAAAGAGAGCGCCAGCTCCTCGAGCTTCAGCTGCCCCTTTATCTTGGAGCGTGCGACGATGTTCTCTATGCTCACATCGAAATCCTTGGGCACATCGATGCCTGCGGACCTGACCTTATCGGCAACCTTCTTCATGGCGTCCCTGGCCGCCTCGACGCTCCTGGCGCCTGTGCATACAATCTTCCCTGAGGAGAATATCAGCGCGGCCACGCCGGGAAGATTCTGGGGCCTGTACACCAGCCCCGGGAACTGCTCCGGCGCGTACTCCGTGCCCTCGGTCGAGGAGAGCATCTTCTCCAGGTGGAAATCCACGCCGAGCATAGCAACGGCGACTACGTTCTCGATCTTGATTGGGAATTCTGCCATGCGGACCAGCTTTTATTCTTATGGTCAATAAAGTATGATATAATTAATATAAACTTTAAAAAGATAAGAATGGTCAAGAAAAAGCTATATGCATACTCGAACCTTATAGCGCTCATACTCGGCATCATATTCTGCTGCATGACCTACGGCCCGGTCGGTATCCTGATTGCGGTAATCGTGCAGGTCGTGCTCGGCGTCACCCTCCTGCTTGGATTCATACCCGTAGTGGGAGTAATCCTGTACATCTGGCTCGGGTGGTTCAGCTTCCTGCCTTGGATGGTATCGGTTTTCGGAGTCCAGTGGGCCTGGTCGCTCACGGTGCTGTTCATGTTCAACCTCATAGTCTCCATAGGATGCACGGCGCAGATTATAATAAGGATATTCACGCCCTACTGGAGGTTCTGAACGATGCCGGGCGCAGTTCCGCCGGGAGGCCCCCAGGTGGTCTCCAGCGCCTTCGTTGAGAAGGACTCGAAATTCCTTCTGGTTCTCTGCCCCCGGTTCAGGGTCTGGAGGGTCCCCGGAGGCAGGCCCCGGATTGGAGAAAGCCTTGAGCAGGCCCTGGCAAGGGAAATGGAAGAGGAGCTGGGGATAAGGATAAAGAATCCCAGGTTCCTCGGCTACGGGCAGGACCACCAGTACGATTTCCTGAAAAAGAAAGAGACATCGAGGCTGCTCATGTTCTTCCATGTCAGGATAACGGAGGAGCCGAGGATCGACCCGGATGAGGCACTGGAATCCAAATGGGTCACGTTCGAAGAGCTCAGGAAGCACGAAAACAAGGAAGGGGCGCTGAACGAATTCCTGAAGAAGGGCACCAGTTTGAGACTATGAAATGATTGCGCACAAGAGAATCAGATAGAAATCCTATTTCCTGAACTTGGCAATCTTATCCGTCATGTCCACGTGCGTCAGGAAGAGCGACCTGCAGCAGTACCTCTCCACGCCCATCTCGTCCAGCACGGCTTTTGGTTCGTCGCCCTTGGCTGTCCTCTTCTTGTACTCTTCCCAGAACTGGCCAATAGGCTTCCCGCATGTCATGCATCTGACAGGTATTATCATGAAATCAACCCGCAATCTCTATAATTATCATCCCAAGCCTTTAAATTGTTTTCATCCGGGGGAACTTAAATTCGTACAAATAAACCAGGCCCGGGGTTTCCATCATCCCGCCCGCACCCGCCTAACCGAGGCTCAGGCTCTCTTCGTCCTCAAGCATGGCCCTGCAAAAGACGCAGTAGGTGGCTTCATGATTCGCATTGCCTTCCCGGTCTATCTTCACCCTGAACCTGGACCCGCAGACAGTGCAGTTGCATTTGACGTCATTTTCTGTCTTGGATTTCTTGTTTTTCGCCATAAAATCACACCCGAATCTGGGTTCAACCGCAATGTTTAAACATGGTAAATAAGATTTATAAGCATTTTTATCCGGGGCCGAGCGATTCCGAGAGGGCCATCTCCTTAGCCTTCCTGATGGCGTTTCTGCACTCGGGGCTCATGCCCTTGCCCAGTTCCGTTGTCCTGGGCTGGATGGCTATGAAATACACGCTTTCCGCAAAGCCCTGGATGTATCCGAGCAGCATCTCAAGCTTTGCCCTGCGCCCTTTAAGGAGCAGGCCCCTGGCGGCCTTCGCATCCATGAGTTCTACGCTTCCCGGGGGCTTGCCCATGTCAAGGGCGCCCGTAACGATCACCTTTCGCGGCTTAGCCCTGAAGATACTTTCGGCATAATGCTGGGGCTCGCTGCCGCAGTCCATCACGATGATGTTCCCGTCCCTGATTTCAGACCTCAGCTCCCTCGCCACCGCGCTCCCGACACCTTCGTCGCCGCGGAGCGCGTTGCCCACGCAGCATATCACGGCTTTGCCGGCTTCCCTGTTGGTTGCCATAGTGAAAAGCAGGATGTCATCTAGCCTGACCTCTTCAGCTCCCTTCTGAGGGTCTCCATAACGGTCTTGCCGTCGACCTTGCCCCTGACCTCCTTCATGACTATGCCCATGAGGACGTTCTCCCGCCTTGGGTGGCTGAGCAGGCCCTTCTTCTCCGCGAGTATCTTCCGGATGACCTTCTCAAGTTCGCCTGTGCTGACGCCCTCGACCCCCTTCTCCTTCAGTATGCCGCCTATGCTCTTATCCGGGCTCTTCGCGACCTCCCTCAGTATGTCCGGAATGGCCTCCTTGGCCGCCCGCTTCCCGGCGACCATCCTGAACATCTCCTCCAGGTGCTTCTCGGTTATGCCGCCGGTTTCCAGCCCCTCCCTCTCCATCTCCCTGAACGTCGAGATGAGCGTCGAGGAAACGAGCCTGGGGTCGAACCTGGAGGCAAGGGCTTCGAACACGGACTCCATTCCGGAATGCACCAGCTGCTTCGAAAGCTCTCTGGGTATTGAATATTTCTTCGCTATCCTGGAAATCTTCTCATCCCAGGTCTCCGGAAGCTCCCTGCCTATCCTGGCTGTCATGGCCCTGCTAATCTGAATCGGGGGCACGTCGGTTTCAGGGTACATCCTCGCAGCGCCGGGCAGGGGCCTCAGGAACTCCGTGTCACCCGACGGCAGCGCCCTTCTGACCTCCCTGGGAACGCCGCCAACGAGCATGTTCACCCTCTCCTCGAGCGCGCCGAACGTCCTTTCAGCCAGCGCCCTGTCCGCTGCGGCTATTATGATGGTGTCGCCCTTCCTGGCGCCGAAGACCTTCTGCAGCTCCAGGAACTCCTTCTCCAGCCTGTATTTCCCCAGGTCCTCGTCGGAATGGATTATTCCCGGTATCCCCGCCCTCACCTTGACGTAATTGGCCAGCTCGTTCCCCAGCGTCCTGGTATCGGTCAGCCTTCTGGCCAGGAAGCCTGCGAAGCCCGGTAACAGCACGCCGAACACGCTCTTGCCCTGCATTATCCTGCTCTCGGTGTTTTGGAATATTCCCGTCACATCCTTCATGCCGGTTTTTATTTTCCTGAAACGCCTTTTCTCAAGTTCCTGCCTTATCATCAGCAGGCCCGCCTGCCTCATGGCTTCCATCTCCACCAGCCTGGGCACGAGCCTCAGCTCCTGGGCGCCCTTTATCTCCACCCTGGCCCCGTCCCTTATGGAGACGTTGATGTCCTGCCGGATGGTGCCGATGCCCCTCTTCACCTTTCCAGTGGAGCGCAGTATCATCCCAAGCCTGGCGGCGACGTCCCTGGCCTGGCCGGGCGCGCTTATGCTCGCATCGGTCCCTATCTCGACCAGCGGTATGCCCAGCCTGTCAAGGCCGTAGGCGGCCGTGCCGCTTTCCCTTTCCAGGATTTGCGCAGCGTCCTCCTCGAGGCACAGGTTCGTTATGCCAATGGGACCTTCCCCGGTGCCCAGCTTCCCATTCAGGCCCACGATAAGCGTCCTCTGGAAACCCGACGTGTTGGAGCCGTCTATGACGGTCTTCCTCATGACATGTACCTCATCCGGTATCTCGCATCCCAGCATCAGCGCTATCTCGATGGCAGTCTCGAGCGCCTCCTTGTCGAGATTGTGAGGCGGTTCGCAGTCCATCTCCACGAGGCAGTCCTCCCCCGGATATGCCCTGTAGCTGAACGCCTTGCCGACCTTGAGACATGCAGGGCCGCGGCATCCACCTCGCCCAGCTCTCCGGCGACGGCCCTCATCCTTCTTGTGATGGAGCAGGCAGGATCCCCGGAGGCGAACCTCGGGGGGCATCTGCAGAAGAGCTTGTGCGCGGTGTCCAGCTGCTGGTGGATCTCTATGCCGCATCTGAGGCCCAGCTTCTTGCAATCGACTTTTTGGGTCATATTCATTTCTTGTTTTTCTAATATTTAATTTCGAATGGCGGAAGAAAGATGATGGCTCAAGCCGGCGGAGTATATCATTTTGAATGCCGGCCCGGCATACCCAATGGGCCTGCTGGTTTCAATAGAAACGGCTATTTTTGGCGCGCTTTTTTCCTTGCGGCCAGCTCAGCCTCCAATGCCCTCAGATCGCTGAAATCGAAAGATTCTGCCTTTCCCGGGTCCACGGCCTTCATGGCTTCCAAAGCCTCTGCTTCTCCTATCCGGGTATCTTCTGGAAGGAGCCCTCCCGGCAGGGCATCGTATGCATCGCCCAATAACGGCCTGTAGAATTCCGGACACCCGTTATATACGATGACAACATCCATGCCCCTAGCTCCTGCCCAGCTGTGGACCGGCCCATCGAACCCGGCTTTATCGGCGAAATCCAGCCATGTTACTATGCCGCTTTCTCCCGGCCTGATGCGGCATCTTGCGATTTTGCCGGTGATGTCCCTGTAACGTTCACCCGGGAAGAATTCATCCTGGCCTGTTTCGAGCGTTTCTCTCAAGAATACGGGTGCTGCGCCACGTTTCCCAATGTAAACCCGGGCGCAACCCCTTGCATTTTCGGGTATTATCACCCACCCCCCGTGGCCGCAGTATGCCATGACAAGCTGATTGGATAATTCCGCCCTGCAGCGCTCGCATTCATATTGCCTTGCCTTCACAGCGGTCAGGCCGTCTATCCCTTCGAAAAGGAGGCGCCCGTCTTTCCTGGCGAAGTAAATCGTGCCATCGCCCTTTCCACAGGCGCTTTCTGCCATTAAAATATAAAACTGAACGGATATTTAAAACTTTTCGTAACTGAAAAGTGAGAAATCAACTGACGCTTTTGCATCAGCCGGATTAGCGGGCAATGTCCACGGACTTCACGCATTCGAGCATGGAGAGCTTCTCCTCCAGGGCCTCCGGCTGCCCTGAAAGCTTTGAAACGTCAAGGATGAACGTCCACTCGGATACGTCCTTGCCTATGAATTTCCTGCTCTCGCTCATCATCACGCCGGCATTGAGCATCTCCAGCATCTCCATGACGCTCGACAGGCTGCCTGGGGAGTTGGAAACGGAGACGCTGCACTTCACTATTTTTCCGTTGGAAAGGGGCATGATCCTGAGAAGGTTATCTTCCTTGCCATGCATAAGGACAAGCTCTGTGCCGTTGTTTATGCGCAATTTCTTGCGCATGCTGGAGGGGATGAGCATCCTGCCTTTTGAGTCAACCTTTACAAGGCTCTCCATCAGGAACCCCTCGCCTTTGTAGCCGGCCTTGGCTTTGCATGGATGGAGCCGGCGAAGGATGACCTTATCACGCTGAGGCAGGCCTCGGACTGGTCGTGGCTTTCGGCTATCATGACATCCAGGTCGCTGGCGAAGTTCTGGACGAAATCGAAGGTATCGGTATCGAGATAGTCGTCCGTGTGCACCCTCCTTTTTCCCGCATCCAGTGCATAGTAGAAACCCACAGACATGACATTCGCCCCGCAACCTGTATCCCTCATGGTTAGATTATTGGCATGGCATTAATTAAAAAACAATTCATTTTCGGCAGAAAAAACAGCCATATTTGTCCATATTTGCATCAAAAATGAAAAATAATTCCATTTGTACGCTTTAGCTGGATGCCGCTTTTGCGAAACAGAAAGGAATTCCACATTTTCGGCCGTGGAATTATTCAAAACCGATAGCAGATAAGAATATTATTCCAATAGAAAGCCTTCGGGTGACAGGGAAATCTTTAAAAAGAATAAATGTGAAAAAATATTTCATATTCAAAAACCCTTCATTTGGGACATCCGGGGGCAAACATGGAACCACGCAAGGTTTTCAAGCTGCAGGACAAGGATTTGAAGATACTCGAAGCTCTGGAAAAAAACGCCAGGCTTGGCGTCAAGCAGATAGCCAGGACCACGGACATACCCATAACCACCGTATTCAACAGGATAAAGAACCTGGAGAAGAGAGGCATCATAGAAGGCTACAGGGCCGTTATCGACAAGAAGAAGCTGGGGAAGGAGATAGAGGCCATCATCATCATTAACATCTCCTACGACTCCATGCTTCGCCAGGACGATTTCGCCATAGAGCTGAGGAAGCTTCCCGAGGTGGACGAATGCTACGTCATATCCGGGGCCACGAACATACTCATCAAGTTATCCACGGAGAACATAGACACGCTGAACGACTTCATAATAAACCACCTCAAGAAAAGAGGCGTGGAGAAC
>Ga0315294_10007074_pt1 | contig 12316 bp, 26 predicted proteins | sample YL17G13_40_MG_FD_203626 | JGI IMG/M metagenome (GOLD analysis project Ga0315294, IMG submission 203626) | Sediment microbial communities from Yellowstone Lake, YNP, Wyoming, USA - YL17G13_40 | ecosystem: Environmental > Aquatic > Freshwater > Lake > Sediment | place: USA: Wyoming | collected...
GCTTTAAAAAACACATTAAATTCTTTTTGTGTTTCAATAATCATTTCTAAAATTTACTTCTACATTGTTATAATACTCTATCTCTTCTAAATTTTTTATCTCTCCAGCACTTATCTTATAACCATTACTTGTTAACTTCTCTGCAATAATATATACGTCAGTTGTTTTATAATACTTTTTAGCATTATTTATTACTTTTAATGTTAAATCTACGGAATTAAAATTTATTATTGACATAATTATTGTTGTTTTTTTAAATTAATTTTTAGTAATTATATTTAATTGTTTTTTATGTCTTAGAAGATAAACTTCATCACAACATTTAGAACATTTTTTATCATCAATACTTATAATATTACCGCAGTTACAAACACTAATACCTTTACTTAATAAATTATCACTTGCTAAACATTCATTGTCTGTAATAAATATTTCAGGTTGTTGAACAGCAATATTCTTTTTTAAATCTTCAAAAGTATTTGGTTTACAAGCATAAAAAAGATTCCGTAACCATTTATCGTCTTCTTCTGTAATTCTTGTCTTTGCAAATTTAGTCTTTTTTTTCTTATACATAAAATTAAAAGTTAATTAATTTATCAATAGTACTGTTCATTCTTTGAAGATCTTGTTTATGGTTGTAAAATACAGGATTTTTAGAACTTTTACTTTGAGTAAAGTCTTCCAATTGTCTTTTACTTTTATAATCTACAATCTCTTCTTTAGATAAGGAACCTAATAAATTCTTATCTTTTAATTCTTTTTCGTATTTATTTAGCTTTAAATAATAATTAGGGGTTTTTTTTATCATTTTTAAAGTTTTTTAGAGATGATTAAAATTTTGTTTTGATCAAAGTCTTTTAAGGAATTCATACACCATTCCCAATCTTTAGTATTTTCATAAGCAGTTATATAAATAATACTTGGTTCATTGTTAATTGTTTTTGTACAAGCTCTTAAAGCTTTTTGAACGGTAGACTCTTCATTAGAGTTTATTTGATGGATAACAATAGTGTTTAGATTCTTAAATGTCAAACCTTGTGAACCTATCTTACAACATGAAAGTTTTTTAATTTTACCTGATACAAAGTCTTGAAGATTAGTATTACTAGCTTTATTATTTTTTGAGTGATAACTCTTTTTGCTTAGAATATCTGCTGTCTTCGTATCTGCTGTAAAAATTAAACATCGGTCTTGTTCTTTAATAAGTTCTTTACAAACTTCAATTTTTGTTAAAGAATTAGATAATAAAGATTTTCTTTTAGTTGCGTATAAATACTTTACATTAACCATAGAAGGGTTACTATAAGCTAGATATTTAAATCTTTCAAATTGCGCAGTAAGAAAATTATAATGACCTTGTTCAGTAGTTAAAAATGGTTTTTTTAATGTTCCTGAAGATACGGTCTTTTTAATATTATCTAATTGACAAGGAATAATTTTAATTCTATAATCTTGAATAATATCATCTTTAACGGCTTCGTCAACAGAATACTCATACAATACTTTCATTTTAAGTTTTTGTTTAATGTTGTATCTGTTGTCTTGATTAAGTGTGCCGGTTAATAGTATTTTATTATTAAATAATTTAGAATTAGAAATAAAATCAAGATTATTATCGGAAGCTAATTGACATTCGTCTACTATTAATAAATCATAATTTTTACATGCGGTATTTAAACTTGCAAAAGTAATATAATCAATATTAATACTCTTATCTAGCTTCCAAATAGTAGACTCTTTTTTCCAGTTATCTAAAACAGAAAGATTATATGTAGCTACTAAAACATTTTGAACTTCAGATTTATTTAAAGCGTCTATCACTATCTTAGTTTTTCCTACTCTAGGACTAATTATGTATAGACCATTATAATTATTTTTAATAATTAAATTTGTTACTTCTTCCTGTACTTGTTCTTGTTTTTCTCTGTTTATAGTCGCTTTCATATTACTTACAATTATTATTTGAATAAACTAATAAAATTATTGCTTCAGGTTTAAGTGCTATAAATAATTCTACAGCATTTAGCATGTCTTTAGCTGGTATATTTATACCTTTAGAATAAAGTTCTGAATCTTCGTCTTTATATAAAAAGTGAAAAGTTTCTTCCATTATTTTACAGAGGTTTGAATTTCAATAATCTCTTCTATTGTTAGCTTTTTTTTCATTGTTATGTTTTTAGTGTTATTAAAAATAAATATATTTTACTCAGTATTTTAGCTATTAACTTTTTCAAATGTATAATGTTCTGCATCAGGATTATTTTTCCACCATAAAGCGTAATTGTTTCCAGCACAATAATTCCACAATCTGTTTATCTCTTCTTTAATGAAATTATCATTAGTAATCTCTTCTTTTAATTCTAACTCAAGCTCTTTTTTAGTGGCACCAAGATACTGTGCAAATCCTATTAAAGTAGTTACAGTAGTATTTCTTTCTCCCGTCATAAAAGTTAAGTTATTATCTTTAATAAATTTTCTTAATGTTGTCATATTTTATTTTTTAAATGTTAGAATAAGGATTATCTGCTAAAAACTGTTTTAACTCTTCTTCACTTGTAAATCCTGCATCAGCCCAACGGCCAGCACCTATTAAAGACCAGGTTTCTTTTGAATTCTGGACCTTATTTAATCTTTCTTTTTCATTAATGTTTATTAATGCCTGTAATAATGAATCTAATTCATTGCTCATATATTATTTATTTAATGTTTAATTTAATTAGTAACTCTTTTAAATAATCTAAGTCTTCTTTTAAATTTTGTGTTAAAACCAATTCTCTAAATTCTTGATAAGTTATCTCTTCTCCAAAATCGTAGGTAGTTCCTTTAATTGACATTTTAGGATTATGACCTTTTTCACCATTAGGACCGCAAACTCCTATTATTCTTTTATCTATATATAGTTTTGCCTCTTCTTCACTTGTGTTTAAATTTATAGAAGTGTCTTGGAACCTCCAATACATTAAGGCTTTATAATTATCATTATCAACTACAACATGCCATAATTTAGGTAATTCTGTCCTCATATTAGAGTTTTTAAAATGTATAATTGTTCAGGAGTACATTGTTTTTCTTTTTTCCAAACTTTTAAGATTTGTAATACTAATTGAAACTTTTCTTTAGTTTCATTATAAAAATCTTCTCCTTTTTTACTTTTATAGAAGTTTTCTTTGTTTAAAACATTTTCTACTAATTCAATATACTTATCAGTCACAGAATCTAAATTATAGCCTCTCATAGTATATTTAACAATTCTTTCAAATTGTCTAAGAATACGTTTACAACTCCATTGATCACCATCATAAAATCCTTTATTCCAGATATTCCAGGTTCCTTCTAAACCTTCAGTTTCTCTTAATGAAAGAGTTTTCTTTGTTTTAATATCATAACCAATAGCTATAATATCTAAATCAAAGTTAGAAAGTACGTCAAATATAGAATTTTGAAATTTTTTAAAAACAACATTAACATCAATTAATAAATTATATTTAAACTTAATTGTTATTAAACCGATAGAATCTAAAGAGGATTTTTCTTTATTAATATATTCTTCAAATTTGTACTTTTCTAAAGGTTCTAAAATAGTAAATAAATTATTATAATGCATGAAAAACAAAAACTTATTAAAACTAGATTTATCATAACAAAATACATCTATGTCTTGTAACCATTTTTCATTATAACCTAACATACAAGAACCTGTAATACAAGCATTAATATCTTGTTCTTTTATTATCTCTAAAACTTTATCAAAATGTTCTTTCATATTTTTAAATTAAAAAAGGCTACCAATTTCTTGATAGCCCTTTTGTTATTAATTAATTAATTACTTAGTAGCTGTGTAATAAGCATTTACAGCAGATTGAATTTCAGCAATAGAGTAAATCTTATTTAATTTAACTAATGCTTCTTCAAAATAATCACCAGTAGTTTCTACAGCATTAATAACATTAAAAGTATTCATAATAGTATTAATCTTTTCAGAATCTGATTTTTCAGTTTCATAATTAGCAAAATCTAAAGCAAACTGTACTAACTCATCATTAATAGTACTAACAGGTTTAGTTGGTGTTGGTATGTAATTAATAATAGCTTCAGCACTAATTTTTGCTCTAACACTATCTTCAATAGTTCTTAAACAATCTACTTTAGCTGTCTTAAAATTTTTACCTTGTACTGCTTTTGATAATTCTACTAAATAATGTGCTCTGTCCTGTGCAGCAGCATACATTCCGTGTTTTACTGGTTTATTCGTTGACTTACTAACTAAATAACCTGCTGGATTTAGGTCCAGGTCCTTTGATGTTAAAAATTCCATAATTTTTATTTATTTGTTTGTTTTTAAATTTATTTTATTATTGTTGTAATCCAATCTTTTACTATGTGAGTTTGTTTAGTAGGTTTTAACCAACGACAATATCCTGTAAGATTATTAGTTTTATTACCTTTAGTATGTAAGCTATATAAAGTTTCACATTTAAAGTTACAATCTTGTTCTTGGTTTTCACCATAATTACTATAATTTCCAGGGTTATCATCATCTCCAAAACATATAACAGTATTATAATCTTTATGCTGTTTTACAATTTTAAAATACATTTGACCTTCATTATTTCTACCTGCTCTAGCTGCTTCATCTACTATGTTAATAGTTTGTACTTTATCATAATCATAGAAATAAGTCTCTCCTCCCGTAACAATAACATCAGCATGAAATTTCTTACTCATTAATTTTGCTAAGTTAGTAATAGTTTTTACAACTCCGTTAGGCATACTTCCTGAAACATCTAAAATTAATAAATTTCTTTTATTAGTTTTAATAGCAGAACTTCCTACATTAATACCGAGCTGTTTATTAAAAGCTGAAGGATCAAAAGTTACTTCATTAATTATATTAGCCTGAACACTTGCCCTTAAATCCTCTATCCAAACAGGGAGAACTTTTAATTCAGAAAGTTTTTCAAAATTAACTACATATTGATCTTCAATAAATTCATTTATCTCTATTATCTCTTTATTATCTATATTACCGTGACCATTATTATAAAAAGTTCCTCCAGATCTTAATTCATAAGACCTTAAATTTTTATATCCTAATCTTTCTAAACATTTTAACCAGTTAATTGAAAAATTAGTCTTTAAACAAGATTTTAACAATACTTGGTATTCAAGATATACTCTTATAAAAGAGAGTTCTGAACTATCTCCTATTATATATGGTAATCCTTTTGGTAATTTATTAAAGTCGTCCTCATTCTCAATTAAGAATATCGTCGGTAACTCTAGCCGTTTGCTTGTTATTTTTTGTATCATTTTTTTGTTTTATTATTAATTTGAGTAATTCAAAATACGGTACTTGATCTCCTTTCTTAATATTTAATAACTCTATGTCTATAGGAGCCTCTATTTCTAACATTAAATGAGGTTTAATTAAACTGTCATAGTCAGATTCAATACCAGAGGCCATTTGATTAATAGCTTTTTCAATACTTCTAGGACTGTTAAAATTCCAATAATTATCTTCAAATTTCTCTTTTTTTATTAAAGTACAAAGACCAGAAGAATTAGAATAAGGCATTCCATATTCCATTTTCAAATACTCTTCAAATTCTTTTGCATTAAATTTTAAATCAAATTTAATAAACCTTTCTTTAATTTGTGGAGTTAAATTTATTAATCCTTGTGGATTGGAAGCAGCTACAATCATAATATCTGCCATTTGTTTGCCTGATGGTAAAGTTCTATCTTCTAATAAATTTAGAAAAGAGTCTAAAGTTTGTTTTAGAGTACCATTAAATACTTCATCTATAAATAAAATATCTCCGTCCTTTAGAGAAGTTAATTCATAACTATCGAATACTTCTAACTTACCTGTTTTAACATTCGGCATCATCATACCTACAACTTCATTAGGCATTCTTTGACTTAATGTTAATTTTAAAAGTTTAACTCCTTTTTCTGTGGCAAATCTTTTAATAGTAGATGTTTTCCCAAGTCCGGGATCACTCATAAATAAAGGGACTGTTCTTTTTCTTAAAAAATCATTGTTGTATGTTTTTTCTAAAACATCTAATATTACTTTTATCATTATATTAATTCCTTTTTAATAAAGTTATGTAAATTAACATGGTTATCCATCCAATCATACGCACTACTTGTCTTTAAACTTTCAGTACAGTGATTATAAAAGTCCCATACGGTCTCTGTCTTAAAATGTTTTGAATAATCTAATTCATTTTTAATAATATTTAACTGAGTATTAGTTATTATTTTTTCTTGAATATACATTCTTCCTAATATTTCAGCAGAGGCCTGTTTAGTAATTAATTGTTTTTTCATTAAGTCTCTGTCTGCAAGAACTTCTTTAAAAGAAATATCAAATTTATTGATACCGGCTCTAATCTTATTTTTAACTACAATACTTGCATTACCGGTATGTTTTCTTATTAAACTAACATCACCAGCAACCATTCCGTTTTCACAAATAACAACTATTCCACCAATAGCTACACCAGCACTAATAGTTTTATTATAACTATTTCTAAATGCTAACATAATATCTATTTCAGCATCTATATGTTTAATACCGTAATAGCCTATTAACTGAGTACCAGCATGATTGGCTTTATAATTAGCCGTGTTAATTGCAAAACCTTTTTTATCTAGTTCTTCTCTAACTGTTTCAATAATTTCTTTATGTGAGATAGGCGCATAACTAGCAGTAGCTATCGGAGCTTCTAGTTCACATAATTGATTTTCCGTAAAATTGTTTAATTTTAATTTTTCACTCATTATTTTATATTTAGTTTTTTTAAAAATGTTATTAAGTAATTGTAATCTTCTTTAATTTTAATGACTTCTCTTTTCAAGATATGTTCTTCAAACTCTTTAAATGTAATTATAGTAAGGCCTGTTATTTTATCATATTTACTATAATACTCACCTGTATAACTTAAACCTGCATTAGAGTGTATATCATCATTTTCATATAACCAAGTTCCATTAAAATAATTATTTATTTCTTGAAATTGTTCTCTATTTCCAAATTTAATAATCCATTTTTCAGGTAATTTTGTAAATATTACATCTTCAAATTCAATAGCTATTTGGTTAGTATAAATGCTTCCTAATAAATTAAAATTGTTATTTTTTTCAGCGTACCAGGCAATCATAGGAAATTCTTCACGAAAAGGCTTCCAAGTTTCTAATTTATTTAACATTTCTGGCCATAAGAATTTACCCGCTGTTCTTAACTGTTTTATATCATAACAAACTATAACTAAGTATCTGTTTTTTATAAACTCTTGAATACTGTGTTTTATCTTAATCATTATTTAAAATTTTAATTCCCGTAAATAACTTTTCTAACCAGGTATTTAATTTAGGAGATGTTTCTTTAATTAATGTAATATAGCTTCTTATATCTTTATCTAAATACCATTTTACATATCCTTTATCAGTTCTTAAATCAATTCCTAAACCACTAGTTTTATTCATCAAATGATTATTACCAGAATATTTAAGCCAATAGTGCATACCATTATTTTTAGTAGGATAATTTAAAGTTTTTTGAAGTTCATCTTTAATAATAAAAGGTAAATTATCATCTCCGCAAATATCTCCATGATTGTCTACATCTAAAATTATATAAGGAAAATGTGGTGTTGTAGCTAAACCGTAACCTTCAGGAACCGTACCTTCAAAATAAGTTTCATCCGGTATCATTCCCCATTTACAAATAGGCTTTTTGTCTTTTAATAAAAATGTTTTCATATATTATTTTTAAAATAAAAAAAAAGAAAGAAGGAAGTCAACAAAACCCTCTTTCTATAAAAAAGTAAAACTTTTTTTCAACCACAACAAACTAATCTTTAGTTCTCTTTAATTAGAAAACAATAGTAATCTTTTTATTATTTAAATCTACAGAATACTCTTTAATATCCATAGTAATAGTATTTCTTCTTTTTACTACTTCAGAAATATCCATAACATATTTTTTAGGGTTAGTTGATTTTTTCAAAGTTTCATAATACTTTGAGGAAGCTGATCCTACGGAATTACCGTACTTTCTTGAGAAATTAACAAATCCTAATTGAGGAGTTTTGCTTTCTCTACAAATTGTCATTAAATCTGCAATTGCAGTTTTGTTCCATTTAAATAGTCTCATGTTTTTTATTGTTTGGTTTTTAATTTAAAATTGTTGTTTCTTTTAATTCCATTAGGAATATTAATTCTCTATTGTTAATAGAGATAAATGTTTGATTAATAGAATACCTTACATTTGTAATTGCTGATTGATGTTTATCATTATAATACATCAAAAATAAAGGATAACTAGGTATTCTAAACATACAAAAAGATAAATTTATTCTAGTCATAGATTTAGATTTTAATGTGATGGATAATTATACTTAACAGCTTCATTGCTGAGTATCTTTAGTTCTCCTAATTGATAATTACTTTTATCTAATTTACTCTTTTGCCATTGGCATACTCTAGTGGAACCTTTAATTATAGTTTCTCTTATTCTATTGTCAACTACATAACATAGATTGTAAGTTCTTTTGTTTTTATTCATAAAGTAATAAGTTTAATGTAAATGTAAGATAATATTTTTGCTATCATTTGTTTGGGTTATAAATTTTCATCTAATAATTTTAAAACAGAGAGCCAATTTTTCTTTGTCTTGAAGTAAATATCCATCCTTGACTTCCCTGCTTTTTCTCTAAGAAGGTATATATCCAACCCGTAAAGTTGCTCGTCATTTTTGTACGCATAATACCCTGCGAAATCTATTTGGTTGAACGAGAATATCACATACCCATCCACGTATATCTTTACTCTTCCGTTGTATATTTTAAATTCGTACTTGTGTTTCATTTACTTCTATCGTTTTGATGGTTGTGAAGAAATTCTTTCTCTTATTCAAATATTTTAGAAACATTGATATAGCATCACTCTTTGATTTAGCATCAAATTTATATTTCCTATAATATCTTACTTTGGTTGTTGCTTCTACTTCAAATGTTTTCATTTTGATTGTTGTGGTGCTTTATAACATTCTTCATCGGGTTGATAAGTCATTACTCCACAATATTTACATTCGTGCATTGGTTTTTTTCTATTTTCATATACATAAGCATCGCACAATCTGATAGCATTTTTAACACTTATATTTTTAGTTTCAATATCTTCTGTTTCAAAGTATTGCTTGAAATAATTTTCTATTTCTGTATAGGTTTCTGATTTCATTTGTTATTTTGATTTAAAGGTTTCGTTGTAGTATTGTTCAGATGTTTTCATTATTTCAGTATCTCTACCCCATTCAGTATCTACATAATCTCCATATCCATTTTTAATTCCATCTTCTCTTGCATCTATTATTTGCTTATTCTCCATTTCTTTGGCTTGTTCAAAAATGTTAGATTGTACTACTGTACTTCTACTATTTATATCTTCCATTAATTTGTAAAAGTATTTTGAAGTTTTTATTTGGTTTTCCAACCATTTTACTGCACTATCTTTTTTCATAAATTTTTAGTTTAGATGTATTATTTTTTTTGCCATTAAGCATTAAGTTTAAATGTCCAATAGATACTCCAATTTCCCTTGCTGCGTCAGATATACAATCATATATTTTTTTAGATTCCATATCAATAACTTTTTTCATGTGAGGTCTTGTTGGTTTTTGTAAACCATTAGCAAATGAATGCAATGTATTTTCAGACTGAGTAATCCATTCTAAATTATTTAATTTGTTATCATTCTTTATTCCATTTTTATGGTTCACTTGTAATTTACATTCAGGATTATCAATAAAATTTTCAGCTAATATTCTATGTTGACTTATTGTTTTTGATGTACCATTAATCCAAATAGTACATCTCATATATCCATTGGTGTCTTTTGTCCACCTCTTAAATTTCTTTGTTTTATGGTTGTATAATCTACCATCATTATACAGAGTCATATGTGGTAATATATATTCTGCTGTTTGTTTCATTTGTTTGGGTTTTTAACTATTATGTAATTATTGTCATCAATCCATTCTGCAACAGAGTCGGGAGCAAATGCAGTAGATACAACTTCCAATTCTTCTATCTTTGATAGGATTGATTGTAGTTCAGTAATTCTTCCATTTATAGCATCTTGAATCATCAAGGAAGCCATTTTATCGCTTTGCGCTAAAGCAATTATTTTATCTTGATTAAGAGCATCAATCCTATCTTCTATAATCTTCTTGTCTATTGTGTGTATCATGGTTATTTAGTTTTAAATTAAAAAATATATCTTATTGTATTCCATGGAATGATTTTATTATGTAATTCAGTCCATTTATTTATATAATCACTTTTTAAATCATGTCTATATCTAATATTTTTACCACCATATTGTGATATTTTATCTTCTTGTATTGTAGGAACCCATAAATATTCTTCTTCACCAGCAATATTATTAGCTAAATTATATTTATGTTTGTTTTCATTATGAGTTAAAAATATAACTTCACATTTAACTACATCTTTATAATCTACATAATCATTAACCATATGAAATAAATCTTTATATTCTTCTAACCAATTACCTGCAACTATTACAGGACTAAAATTTATATGTACATCATAACCTGCATCTATAAAAGCATCAATAGCTTTAATTCTATCAATAATTTTAGAAGTATTAGGTTCTAATTTATCAGACATAACTTGAGGCATTAAACTAAATCTAATTCTAATTTTACCTTCAGGATTAAATACAGTTAGATTAGGATTTACATACTTCGTAGCAAAACTACCTATTGCTATTGGATGATCTCTAAAAAACTCAAATATTCTTTCCCAATTATGATATTTAGCATGTAAAGCAAAATCTTCATTACAGCTTATATCATAAGTTATAAACTTTTCATGAGTTTGATTAGGTTTATCTACATTTGTAAAATATGAATGATTATTAATAGCTGTAAGAATATCCCCTATATTAGTAGCTATTGATAACCCTTCATATTTATTTCTTTTCATGTAACAGTACGAACAATTGAACAAACAACCGTGTCCAAAAGAAGGACTAATAAAATCTGTACTACGACCAGAAGGTCTAATTAACATAGATTTTCTTATAACTTTTTCAATCATTTTTATTTCTTTTTAAATTGTTCAAACCAATCTTTTAATATTTCCCTACCATTATGTTCCAATTCACCTGATAAAAGTTGAAATTCTTTAGGTAAATAAATACTTACATCTAATGGGCTTCTTGCTATTGTAACTTTTTTAGATAGTATATACTTAGCAAAATTTATCATATCTTCCTCACTATACATTCTTTCAGCTTGCCATTTAGCACCATTATAAAAACCTAACATGTGAGATGTATGATTTTCATTTACTGTTTTTGCATAAGCAACCCCAGCTTCTTCTAATGTTTCTTTCATAATATTAGTTTTAAAGTTAAAAAATAGTAGGTAAAATCTTGCGGATACAACCCTACTCAATATATTCTTGCGGAATATACTGTTGTCAGCTTTTAAAAAAATGTTTTATTAAAAAGGTATAAAGATTGTATTATCAATATTGTGTAAGTTTTTATTAAAATCATATATTCTATTCTCTAAAGTTGTTTTTAATTCTTCAGGAGGTTTTTGATTTTTATAACCAGCAAATTGTCCTAATACTAATTCATTATTATTTAGTTTTATTTCTGCTGTATAACCATTAATATGAAATATAGCACAATTACCGTTATCTACATTATTACTATAAGTAGCTACACAATGACTTTGTGTTAATCCTTCAATAGCTAATTCTTTAGTAGTATCAATCAATTTAAAATCAGGATTTTGTTCAGCAAATTTAATATACTCTTCTTTAATTTTCAATTCTCTATTAGTTTCTTCCATAACTATGTTAGTTATTTCTCTAGCCCAATTATCATGTTCTTGTTGTAATCTTTTTACTGACCAGGCACAATTAACTTTTTTATTTAATATTGTTGCCATGTTTATAGTATCTATAAATAAATAACTTGAAGAATTTATAATTACTTCATTACTTGTTTCATTTAAATTAGTAGTATATTTTAATAATGTTTTATATCTTTTAGCATCTATACCGTTCAATACCATAAATTTAGCTGTAGGTAAATTACTTTTATATAAATGTTTAAGTAAATCATTATAATTATACAACTTATGTTTAATTATAGTATTAAAAGGTACAAGAGAAAACACAGATGAATTTTCAAGTAAAAATCTTATCCAGGAAAACTTTTCTATAAAAAATTTTAATACTGTTCCAGGTTGATTTAGACTATCTTCGGA
>Ga0315294_10007075_pt1 | contig 12315 bp, 2 predicted proteins | sample YL17G13_40_MG_FD_203626 | JGI IMG/M metagenome (GOLD analysis project Ga0315294, IMG submission 203626) | Sediment microbial communities from Yellowstone Lake, YNP, Wyoming, USA - YL17G13_40 | ecosystem: Environmental > Aquatic > Freshwater > Lake > Sediment | place: USA: Wyoming | collected...
ATTAACGCAAGGTCAATTTGGAGAGAAAATTGGTTTTTCCGATGCCTTTATTTCTGAAATCGAAAAAGGGAAAAAGGAGCCTTCAAAAAAATTTACAAGACGTTTAATCGAAGTATTTGGTTTTACTTGGGATATTCTTGACGGGAACGAGAGTGCTATACCCAAACCAAAGGAATTCATCGCCCGTATAGAAATTAAAGTGATTTCGTGGCGATACTTGTTCGTTCAAAACCGTGGACTCATTTCCCATTGTGTCTAATCTCTTCTCTAAGTTTACGCATCTCGGAAACTACATCTTTTTCAATTTGAAGTTGTATGACTTGCAACTCCTTCATGAGCATGTCGCGTTGGTGGTCGCTTTTTTCCGCCACGGAAGATTCCAGTTGAGCAATTTTAGATAACTCCTTGGTCATATTTAAATAATCTGTCATTGAAATTAGACCTCCTTTTTCTAAGATATCATTTCTCCAATTAAGCACACTTGTGATCGGACATTTATCCCGGACCTCCCCACAAAAACAAAAAAAGTCGTCTCGGTTCACTACTCCGCCCTTCTGCCCCTGATCTATAAGCCACCGTGGAAATTTTCCTGCCTCCGTTTTAAGTTGGGCCAAGGTCTTTCTTAGATCGTTCCAGATCAAAACGATTAAGATTCCACAAATAGAAAATAACCCCGAAGTTATCCAAAGAATTGTACCGATATGTTCCGAAAGATCCTTCATTGGTTACCTTCTACAAACCCACTCTCTTGAGAAAGGCTAATGCCCTCTCAATTTTTTTATGGAAATGCGAAAGCTCTGTAATTGTTTCGACCGCTCTCTTAAAAGATAACTTGGTGTTAATTGTTTTGAAGGAATACTCCATGGCCGTAGAAGCTTCCCTTATGGTCATTACACACTCACGAATCAATCGAACCGAACGATAGAACTTAATTGGAAGGGTGATCTTCAGGTAAATGATTTTCAATCCCCTCCCGATTTGTTTGCGATTCATCGATTTTCCTCTATTACCTCCCCAATCCAGGGGGAAGATACGACGGCGTTTCTGGCCTCAAAGGATAAGTCCTCTTTTTATCTTCTTCGCCTTTACCCATCAAAAAAGGGATAGCTAAGGGGATAGCAGAATAAAGAGGGGAACCCTTTCCCGTTTTTGGTGCTTCTTCTTCTGCCTCGCTTTCGCCTGGGTCCTTTCCCCCCGCGGCCTTTCTATCCTTTTCTTTCTGTGCTGCTTCCCGGGCCTCTCTCACCACATCCGCATGTGTCTGTTTCCCCTCAGCCTTGCGTTGGGCCTCATCGGCTGCCGTGGCTGCCGCACTTTCGGACAGAAGTTCTCCTTCCAGTTGTGCCAACTCAGCAACCTTTTGGTTCATTTCCTGTGCCATCGGGAATGGAATCCCCAAGCGAGCCAGCACTTTCTTCTGATTATCCTCGTATTCCCTTAGATTGGATTCGTGCTTCGATGTCTCGGACGAGAGACCGTTCAGTTTGTTGACCAGTTTCCTCACGAGTCCACCAGGAGATAAAGCAGGGTCTGCAACCCATAATCTGTCTTCCTCAATATCATAATGAACATCTGGTGTAATGCGTAAATTTAAGCCTTCGTGGTAGCCATACGACCCGATTTTCCCTTCACCCCATACCCTAAAGAACAGGGGGAGACCGTTGATCTCTCCAATCTTTTCTGACCTATTCCCTCCATCACCTTTTGCCATTTGATCTCGATAGGCCCTAATTATCGCCTCCCCGAACTCTTTTTTATCGGTATATGTCTTGCTTCCCACCTTTCCGGTTATATCGCTGACATATTCGGGTACTTTAGCCTCGGCTTCTTCCAATTCCTTTATCCGCCTCCGTTGATACTTCATTCCCGATTCGTTCGACGATTTATTATGTTCCAACGTCCTTTGGCCACTGTAATGTGCCGACTGTAAATTTCTCAGGTTTTCAATATCTCCTCTCAGGCCCGCTACCCGGATTGCTCTTTCATCTCCAGAGGCAAGGGCCGATGCCATTTCGTATTGAGAGGATTCCGAGATATCTTCCAGCTCCCTGACATTTTCTCCCAGAAAGGCATCCTCGATCGCCTTGCTTTTTCTCGCCACCATCTGCCACTGCGTCCCGTCATAACTCCCCTTTGTGGCATAACGCTTCATCGTCACTTCTTTGTTCTGATTTCCTTGTCGGAGAATCCTACCATCGGGCTGTTCCACGTCGGCGGGATACCACGGCGGATCAAGATAATGCTCCTGTGCCATACGACGTTGCACATTCAGTCCCACACCCATGGTTTTGGCCGATCCGATTAGAATCCTTTTTGTGCCATTCCTTAATTCTTTGATCATGGCATTCTTAGCATCTTTCTTCCCAGGTTGGTTATAATCACCGAACCAAACCACTTCCCTCGAGGGGATACCTGCCTCCTTTAACCTTTTCATCACCCAGGCCCTTGCGTCAAAACCTCTACGCTGTGCAACCGAAGAACCAAAGCCAAGGTTATAAAAGCATATCTGGCCTGCCCCCTTCACACCCGAAGGCTTCCCATTTTCATCGAGGTAAGTATTGGCACTCGTTTCCCTGTAGCCCTCAATTATCCCATCGATCCATTTATTCAATTTACTGTTGGGATCATTCGGGACACTCCTTACAAACCGCATATCAATTGAGGCAAGACGACCATCGGTGATAATATTAATCAATGGATCAGGATTTCCGGGCTCGTCCTTACTCGGCTTCCATTCCCTGCTTATATTAATCCGAGGCTGGAGTTCTTCTCTTTGGTACTTTCTTAGAGCCTCTGAAGGGGGTGTAATAACGATCTCTGGAACTCCTCCCTTGATTGGTGGACGGCTCACAAGCCCCGCAAGTTGAGACATCGTTACTACGTCCATAAAGGTCCGAACCCTCGCCATCATTTCCGGGACGTTGACAAACTTCGAGAATCTTTCCACCATCTCGTAACGACCCGCAGCATTCATTTCTGGGTCCGTCCTCGCATCTGCAAATATATTGGCCCATGCGTCAAAATGACGGATTCCCTCCATTTCCATCTCCGGTTCCATGAAATACCGCATAACGGTATAAAGTTCGCCTATCGTATTGGTTACCGGTGTCCCAGACCCAAAAACGTGGGATCGACCAGGCTTCTGGCTTTCCAACCACTTCGTTTTGATATAAAGATCCATGGCCCTCTGCGAACCCACTGGATCGATCCCCTTGGCCTGCCTATTTGTGGTAAAATCCAACTTACGGAAAAGATGAGCCTCATCGATAAATATAAAGTCAACTCCCATATCTTCGAAAGTAACGACGTTATCGCCTCTCTGAATCATGCTGTCGAACCTTTGTTGCGCCTTATCGATTCGTTTCTCCATCTGTTTAATTCTAATCCGACCCACATCTGATTCTTCAAGGTCTGCCAAAGAATCTCTCAACTCCTTAAGCACGGCATCCCGAACCGGAGCAATGTTTTCTTCCCTCATTCTCAAAAGTCCCATAACTGAATGGGTAATCACTATTGCATCTGGATTATTAAGTGTGGCTTGAGCTATGAAGCGACGTCGGTTATCCATATGGAAATTTTCCTCATCGGCCACCATAATATTGGCCATGGGGTAAAGTTCCTGAAATTCGTTGGCGAACTGCTGGAGAACCGATCTCGGCACAGAATAGATCGGTTTGTTTATGAGGCCCATTCGCTTCATTTCCATCCCGGCGGCAATGTACGCCGCAGTCTTCCCAGCTCCAACGGCATGGTCGATGTAAGTATTCCCCGCCTGAATTATTCTCCATATCACTCTTTTCTGATGGTCATGCCATTTCCACGAAAGCGTTACCCCAGGGGTAGTAAGATGTGAACCGTCAAACCGTCTTGAAGCAATGTTATTCTTCGTAGAATTCCAGATATCAAGAAGTTCTTTGGTGCGGTCAACATCCTCCCATACCCAGTTTTTAAAATGTGCCTTCATTTTCTTGGCAATATCGTTGGCAGCCGCAGTGGCAGTAACATCCACATGGGTTTTTTTGTCTTCGTCCGTATAGGTAATCTTGATGGTCTTGTTGTTGAGGATGGAGTCCAAAATTTCGTTAGCTCCCCTTTGGGGAGTTCCCCATTCGCTCGTTGCTCCACGTAGTTCCTGTTTTCTTAGGGCTTGCGGACCACCCCTTCTCCTCCGTCTATAGGAGTAGCCAGATACTTCCTCCGCTTTTGTCCCTATTTCCCATGAATTGTCTGCCGGGTTGTAGGTGGCCTCTGTTTGCGAAGGCAACCCAAGGACTTCATGGGTAAAATCCGTGACTATAGCCGGAGGCACCCATGGAGCTCCTAAATTTACCGTTACCTGCATCGGAGTTAAGGGAAGAGGTTGAGCCTTAATCAGAGCCTCGACATTGCGTTGATACTGCGGGTCCGTCTCGGCAGCAACCCGGGCCTCTTCAAGTTTCGTCACAACATCGCCGGATAGATATTCGTCGGCCAAGATATGAGCATCCCTTGAAGGATCCTTATAGATAAGGTCCCCGAGCTGTTCAACAACTACGCCAGTCGGTTTATTTAAAAATCCTCCGATGTGGTCAAGATCGAGTCTGCCGATGATATCTAAACTAACCGCAAGAGCATCTGGAGCGGTTCGAATCTCACGAGGCGTAGGTTTCTTTAACGTCCTTCCAGACAAGGCTGGACCATCAATGATATCTCCGGTTTCCGTTTCAAGTTCCAGAGAAGTTACCAATGGAAATTCGATATCATTCTTAAAGAGTTGACCATATTTATAACGTCGGCGCTCCACCTTAATTTCGTTACCGTCTTCATCCGTTTCCTTACCTTCATAGGTGGTGTATTGGTTAATCCGGCCATGGGTTTTAACAAATTCCTTGTATTTCTTCTGGAGATCTTCCAGGGACGTTTCCCATGGACCATCGTTGAGTTGGTCATAATGGGACTTTTTTACAGCATCCCGGATGCCAACATACCCCTTAAGCCATGACTTGCCGTGTTCTCCGATATCCTTCGTGGGTTGTAGGGGTATTCCCGTGCCACTTTCCACGATCATAAGCTCGTCCCGGTCTGAGAGGTAAATGCCCCCCTCTTTCTTGTTGGTGGGGTTAAAGTCCCTTTCCACGATCGCCCTTTTCTGGACCTCTGGGGCTTGTCTGGCAACGCTGTAAATATTTTCCGGAAGGTTTTCTACCGCATCGGCGAAGTGGTCCTCAATATTACCCTCGAGAGGCAGAACGGTATATTCAATGCCACCACCATACATCGATCCCTGACCCGAACTTTTACCCAAAATCATCTCGGGATGGTCCGCAAAATATTCATTAATGTGGAATGGCCCCTCCGGTGTCTTAACCTCTCTCAATTCAGACCATCTCTTTCCTATCGTTTCTTCTCCAGAAATCTTCTTCCGAAAGAAGAGAACGTCCGTAACAACCTCGGTGCCCGCGTTTTCTTTGAAGGCGGTCTGAGGCAACCGGATTGCCCCGATAAGATCCGCACGATCCATAAGATATGCCCTCGCCTTGTCATCGATTTTATCCATGGTGTAACGACTGGTTATAAAGGTCAATATTCCCCCTGGCCTCACCTTATCTAATGACTTGGCAAAGAAATACTCATGAAGGTTGAAGCGATATTTCTTATAATCCGGATCCACCAAAATCTTAGTGCTCGAAAATGGAGGGTTCCCTATCGCAAGGTCGAAAAAATCATTGGGAAGCTTCTGCTTCGTATAATCCGCATAAAGAACGTTTTGATTGGGATATAGATATTTTGCGATCGATGCCGTGGATTGATCATATTCGATTCCGGTGTAAACCGATGGTCCCCTCATTGAATCTGGCAACAAACCGAAGAAATGACCAATACCCATCCCTGGTTCAAGGATCTTCCCGCCAGCGAAACCGAATTTTTCTAAGGCTCGATAGATTGATCGGATAACGGGAGCACTCGTATAATGAGCAAACTGGGTACTGTTTGCGGCCGTCTTAATCTCTTCGGGAGTTAAAAGGTTAACGAGACGTTCAGCGAGTGGTTTCCAGTCTTCATCCGCCCAGGAGGGGGAAACTTCACCTCTGCTCGAGTATCCCGGAAACATCTTATTGGCAAGCTCGGAAGCACCCCAACCGGTGTATTTGGCGAGAAGTTTCTGTTCCTCTGGAGTGGCTTGACGCTTCTCTGCTTCAAGTTTCTTTACAAGTTCAATAATATCAAGGTTGGTTTTGGCTTGGTTACGCCAGGATCCTTCTCTGACTAAATCTGTGGGGTTGATCCAGTGGTCGAGGCCTCGTCTTGGTCGCTGAACTCCAGCCACGTCGCCATGGCCTCTTCCCACGCCTTGCTTGTGGCTTGGTTTCGGTTCTGTAGGTTCTCCAGGTAATCCTTCGGTTTTGGTAAAGCTTGATGCGCCTTTATTTCCGCTTCCTCGAAGCTGTCCAGAAGATTCCGGTCCGTGTCCTGTACGAAGGTCTTCAGTTGTCCAGTCCTTTTTAGGTGCCGGAACATTATCGGCGCCTTCTCCTCCAGCGCGTATTCGATCATCTTGTGCCTTTGTGGTGTCTGCACTGGGCTTGCTAATCTTGCTGGCATCGCCCTCACCTTCCTTTCCTTTTAATTTTGCTATACTCTCTTTTTCGGCACTTGTCAAGGGTTTTGTCGGTTCGGTCCCTTTGTCGATGATATTCCTCAAGGCAACTGCTAATTCAGGATGAGTTTTTGATAACCGATCATATCCCTCTTCCAAAGAATCTAATGCCAGTTTGTCTTGGCCCTTTCCTGCCATTTCAAGAGCTTTCGTAAGGTTTCCCCGTGCAGCAGTACCGGAAGCTCTTATTTTCGGGTCTTTCAAGGATATGGTATCTCTAACATCCATTACCGCATCCCAATCGATGTTGTTTTCTTCGGTTGGCTTTGCAGGTTCCCCCCACGCAACTTCGAGGCCTTCTCTAATGACATCCGCCCTGTCGTCAAAACGTTCAGGGAAGTCAAACCTTTCCCCCTCGCTTTCGGTGCGTAGGTAAAACCCCTGGTCATCGGACATGACCTTGAAGGTGGTGGGTTTGTTGTCCACTACTGCATCGGCAACACCCCTATCTCGGAGTTTGTTGCCAAAGGCTACTCTCGTTGTCTGTGGTTTAAATTCTATTCCTTCAATTTTTTCCTGTTTTGCCAGTTCGAAAATACGCTCAACTTCATTTGGATCAGAAACAAGCCCCTTGATAATGCCCCTTACTTCCCTTTCCTTAATGAGATTTCCAACCCAACCATCTTTGGCGTTTTTATCTATGGCCTCCTGAACGTCTACGGGAATTCCCGTCGTCTCTGTTTTTTTAATCACATAAAGGAACCCGTCGCTACCATCATCCGATTCTGGAATAATAAAGCCGGGTTTATCGACCAACTCTGCGTTAACCTGATCGTCGGGTAATCCAATTATAGCATCACGTTCTTCGGCACTCGCCTGGTATGAGGCGGCGGTGGCCTTGGACGGAGATACCCAGATCACTTGATCGGTTGATCTAATCCCATATTTCTTCCTCCAAGACTCAACCTCTTCTTCCGAATAATTTCCACGATCCACGACCTCAGTTTCGACCATCTCAGACCATGGCATACCCCCAGAGGTCGTGTAAAAAGGACCAGGTACTTCTGTTGGAGCCTCTTTCGTCTCGAGCTCAGTCTCTTTCGTTCCAACAGTTCCCTCCCTTTCTGCAATTACTTTTAGAACCTCTCTCTTGGCACCTTCAGGTGTATGTGCAAATCCAAGGAGTCCCTCATGCGGTCCTTCAGTCACCGTAACCCGATATCCTCCCTTCCAAACACCGGAGGTCTCCTTGGTCGTTCTGATGAGGGGTTCAACAGCCTCGGTTGGTTTCTCAATCCTTTCAAGTTTCCAATCCTTGAAGGTATGGTTCGGGGCCTGATCGACCGGGACTGGTCTTGTCTCCTTAGCCCCCATCCATCGACTCATCAAGTCGGTTCCATAATTGGCGGCTTCCTCTTCGGTCGCAAAGACGAGAGCATTCTTCCCCCACTTGTTTTCCGCAAGCGTCTCGGCAGCAAAACCTTTCTGGGGGACCTCAATTATTTCAACTTCTGGATAAAACTGATCAAGTTCCGTCCTAACTGCCATGGCTCCATTGGCTGATAATTCACCTATAGATGGTTCTTTCCCTTCTAAGCGACCCTGCGAAAGCCATCTCAAATATTCCTCCGCATATTCAACTGCTTTAGGTAATGTTCTATTGAGTGAAGAAACATATTTTACCGCTCCCGGAGGATAGGCAACGGTAGGCATTTCCTCAACGGTCTTTCCCACTTTCTCCGGCACTTCTACCGCATGACCCTGTTCGGATATGTTCTTTAGCCACGTCCCAAGGAAACTATTCAGATCTTTCTTTGCCCGTAGGTCAACCTTTCCGGGTTCTGGATAGACTTCAGTGTGGCTTCGGTTATCCTGAAAGGTCAAAGCCTCGATCGCTCCATCCTTTAAGATACGGACCTCCATGTCAGGATCTGGGATGAGATCCCCTTGCTGCTCATAGTAATGGGACAGGGCCAGGATCGGATTGCCTTCTCCGTCGTCCCTGATGTACTCAACATTGAAGTCCATAAATTCTTTGGCCTTCAACTTCTGGTATCCACGGAAGTCCCCTGGTCTACCGAGACCCCACTTGTCAAAGAGTTTGGCCAGCTTATTGTAGTTTTGGCCGTAAACAGTTCTGGCCCATGAGGGTTTCTCGGCGGGGATCTCTGCCGGTGCCATCCCTGGAGGAGCAAACTTCGTGGGTTGTTCCGCTTTCGGTGAAGGTGTAACCCCCACTCCTGGGGGCATGGTAGGTTTTGGAACAACAGACCCGGCCATTTCCTCGTAGTCCTTAATTGTTTGATCAATATTCTCAAGCCTTGCCTTGGCGAATATCTTTAGATTCCCACGAAGCGGATCGCTTTTGTCACTTATGATATATTTTCCGGCAGGTTGAACGGCTACAAAATAACCGCGCTTTGAATATTCTGTCTGAAGTTGCCCCTCAGTTAGAGGTTTGCCCGCACCTTCAGGCATAGTGAGTTCGTACTTCACGCCGGGCGCCATCTCTATCGGATGAATCTCGAACGGAGTCCCGACAAACATCTCCTGGGTCGCTTTTACGCCCCGGGGTAACGCACGACCAATTAATTCCTCAAATAGTTTTCTCGCTGCCTTGTTATCTGGATGAAGAGAACTATTATAGTTCCCTGTCTTCGCAGCATTAAGGATCTGGGAAGAGGTCTTAACAGATGCGATAACAGAGATATATGCTGGATCTATTTCTCTCAGGCGGTTCGCGATATCGCCAATAACCTTCGCTTCCGGAGAAAGTTTGCCAGTCTTTAGATATTCCCTCACCGACTCAAAGTCAGTTCTTACGGGTTGATTCTCAGGAGACATGCTCTTTTGATATCCGACCTCTCCTGGTTTTAGACTAACAAGAAACCTCGGATCACTTACAAATGCTCCAAGTTCGGTATTTCTTTTCTCCATTGGTGTCGGAGAAGGGGCCATGACCTTTTTTAATTCTTCATCCGTAAGTTCTGCGGCACGTTTGAAGATGGAAATCCCCTCATAAGTCTGTTCAAGAACATTCTTAGCCCTATCCTTTGGGATAGATTCAGCTCCGTCTATGGCCGCCTGCTTACTGTCCCCTCCCGACATCGCCATTCCGCTACGAGATTCTGTCACGTTCCATTTTTTTGGATCCGAATAGCTTTTGTGGACAAAAAACTCATATTTATCTAATCCCGTTAGTTTTATCGGTTCAGCTTCTACGGGAACACGCCCTTCTCCGGGAATGGAAATTCGATATTTCCCTTCCTTCTTTCCCGTGTCCTCCATCTGTGGGATGATCTTTGCACTCTCGTATCCCTTTCTGTACTGTTCCTCTCCTACCATCGGAGGGGCGTACCTCTGGCCGGTCTGCGCATGTTTTGCCCCAAGATCGAAATAGGCCTTGTCAGATTCGTCGCCAGTAATTTTAAAGCGTTCTTCTGGCTGCCCCGGCATCTCACCTTCCCTTAACTTTAGGGAAGTCTCCATCATCTTTTCAGTAGGGGTTTTCTCTTCGACCGCTGCCTGAAACACTCCTTCCTTTTCCAGCCTCCCCACGATCTGGCGTGGCCAATAAAGGTCTTTGTATGCCTTCGATACCCAGGCTTTCTTCGAAGGTGCCCAGAGGAAACGGCCCCGGATGTCCTTCTTTATACCATCGGGCAGATTGTCGAAATCGGCCTTGGAAAAGTGGAGTTGGAGCTTTCCGGTCTGATCGTTGATGAACCATCGGTTGCCAGTGGTGGGGGGCTTGCCGAGGACCACATTGGTCGGCTTCTCTTCAGTTTTTGCTGCCCTTGCGATCGCATCCTTTATCGCCCGGATTTGATTAAGTGGATTTCTCGGATTCTTTATAATAAATGATTCTGCCGTTTTTTTGTCTGCGTCAGATAGTTCACTTATGAATCTCTCATATTCAAGGTCAGGGGACAAAATCTCGGAAATCTTGGGGGGTTTTTCTTCAGCCCTTACCATTCCAGGAGGTGCAGACACCTTGTCCGCCTCGGTCCATCCTCCAGGAGGGGCCTGTTCGAGCGGTGATACCGTTCCGGGAGGAGTAATCGGTTTCACCCTTTTCGCCATCATCTCGTCATAATTCCGTAAGGCTCCATCGTAGGCTTCCTCTGGAGTTTCTCCCTTCCCGTCAACAGTGGCGTATCCACCCTCAGACTTCGTCATTATGACTCGATATGTTCTGGTATCTCCGAGAACAGGTTTTCCTCGGTGGACAACATATGATGCCCCCGTACGATTAGGGACAGGGGATTCTTGGCCAGTAACGGTCAGATTGGGATACTCCTTCGGTGGTTTTCCCTTCCATCCGGCATACTGTTCGTCTGCCCTTCGTTTCATCTCGTCAGCGTAAGATTCTGGTTCTTTCTTCTCCTTTGCAGTAGAGAGGGTCTTCTCTATCGCTTTAAGTTCTTTGTTCACATTTTCAAGATATCTCTTACTTGTAGCCCTATCTCTATCAACCTTGCTTCTATCAGCAGGAGGTAGCGAAGCGTATTCTTTCCCAAATGGAAGCAACTCCATTTCAAGCGACCTCTTTATTTTGAGCAATTCAGTTTTTCTATCATTCTCCCCTGGTGGTGGCACATAAAAATCCCCTTCTTTTGTAAATCCAACTGGGAGTGAATCTTTCAGATTATATTCGGCCACCGCAAGTGCGTTGACACGTTCACCACGTTTCGCTGCTTTCAGAACTTCGACATCATTCGCTGGGCCTAATCCACTGGCTTTATATTGTCCGGGAGTCATCTCCCAGGGTGGAATGGTACCTGCTCCTCCGATTTTCTTCCCGAAGTCTGAGATGGAAGCTTTTCCTTCTTTTGCCTTAACATCTTCATAAAGTTCCTTTAAATTGGAGAATTCCGTTGATTGTCTCAAGTGTTTATTAAAAATATCAACTGGACTCTGTGCCCGTGTCGCTTGATTGGTCTCTAATTCACGGGTCAACTTTGATATTCTTGTGTCACCTTTAAACAGGTTCTTCCCTTCCAAAACAAACCATTGCCTAAATTCGTCATAGGTATTAAAATTTTTCGCCCTTTCCCTTAAAGTACGGAGCATTGCTGGTTCTTTGGTTTTTTCTACCCCTTCCTGTGGTGCTACTTTCTCTATGACTCCTTCGGGGGTTTGCTTGAGTATTTCTGCGTTTTCTGGCTTAACTCCCCTGGGGTGCCCTTCTTGTTCTCTGGTAACTGAAACCCAAATCTTAACCTTATTACCCCCAGCTTTTTCAATTGCCGCAAGTCTGTGATGTCCTTCATTGACACGGACCTTACCACTCAGAGTCTCTACGGCATCCATCGGAGGGGGATCGTTCCCTTCCCTAATCCACTGAGCATATTTATCAACAGTTTGATTTTTCGGTTTTCCTTCGGGGAATTCAAGAATGGAATCGTTAATGTCGTATTCCCGTAACTGCATCAACTCTCCAGCCGAATCTTTGGCCCACTGACCTACGGGAAATTTATTGTGAGGCGGGGGTGTAGTTTCAAGATTTCTGTTCTTAAGGGAAGCCGCCCACATCTCCTCTTCTGAAAATCCCACTGGGGGTTCAGTCGGTGATATTCTTTTAACTCTTGTATCTTCCCATGCCGGAAACTCTTCAGGCTTCATTTCCCATGGGTCTTTGACCTCTGTTTTTTCTGTCCCATACTTTTTTGCCAACTCATCGTACTTCTCTTGTGTAATCCTATCCGCATCCAGTTCTCTCTTCGCCTTGTTCATCA
>Ga0315294_10007081_pt1 | contig 12311 bp, 16 predicted proteins | sample YL17G13_40_MG_FD_203626 | JGI IMG/M metagenome (GOLD analysis project Ga0315294, IMG submission 203626) | Sediment microbial communities from Yellowstone Lake, YNP, Wyoming, USA - YL17G13_40 | ecosystem: Environmental > Aquatic > Freshwater > Lake > Sediment | place: USA: Wyoming | collected...
AGAGGAAGCCATTTCGATGGTTGTTTTTGGGTTGAAGTTTTATATATTTTCGTCTCTAAGCGAGCTCATCACACGTTTTTTTTGAACTGGAGCCATGATGGACAGTTCAAAAAAAAGCGCCCCCGGCAGGGTTCGAACCTGCGACTTACAGGTCTTCCGCCGTTACTATAAATAACAGCCTGTCACTAGCGATACGTAAATACTACCGGCTGAGTTACAGGGGCCTGATGAACATTTTAACGACATATTCGGGTCGTTCTGACTTGGGTGATTCGAACACCCGATCTGTGGAACTACAGTCCATTGCGTTTAAGCGATAAAATACCACTGCGCCAAAGTCAGAGATGAATAGTTTAACGACGTGTTCAGGTCGATGCTCTCGATGAGTTTTGATCTCATTACCTCCCGCTTACTAAACGAGTGCAGCTACGAAAGCTATCAAGTCCCAGCGAGGATCGAACTCGCATCACAGGATTCAGAGTCCTATGTACTGACCATTACAGATTAAACATGTCTTCATATAACACAGTACAATATATTTTTTAAACCTCTGACGGGGGTCGAACCCGTATCCATGATTTAGAAGATCATTATTCTATCCATTAAACTACAGAGGTGTACCCCACGCGATATCCAATTTCGCCACAGGGCCATTTGCGCACACCGGGAATCGAACCCGGACTTACACCTTGGAAGGGTGATGTACTATGTGCGCTGCCCCAGGGGTGGATCGAACACCCGGTCTCCTGCTTACAAAACAAACGCTTTACCACTAAGCTACTGGGGCGCTTCTAGTAGTACAACGTGAAAAGACTTTAAGCCATTTTGACGCGGCCGAACCACTCGACGGTCTCACGAATACCATCTTCGAGTGATACAACTGGTACCGGAAAGTCTCCTGGACCCGGTATAGCCTTCTTGTTCATCTGTCCGTCTGGACCTCCGACGTACTCGAGTCCTGGGCACCCCGTGGCGTCCGCAATCAACTGAGCAACTTCACCTATGCTAACCTCGTTGCCATGAGCACACACAATCTCGGGTGGTGGATTTTCAGCAAGTTCGACAGCCCATACGATGATACGTGCAATGTCCCGTGAGTGAATAAACTGACGCTTCGCCTTTCCGGTTCCGTAGAGCTTGAGAGGTTCGTTGGTCTTCTTCGCCAACCACGCCTTGTGAATCAGAGCCGGCACGACGTGACCATCCTCGATTGAAAAGTTGTCATTCGGTCCGTAAATGTTTGTCGGAATGATACACGTCGTCCACGTATCGGTCGTTTCACGAATGATACGGGAGTGAACCTCACATACGCGCTTCGCATACGCGTACCCTTCATTCGATGGATGCGGTGGACCTGTGTGCAAATCGGACGGACGGAGCTCCTTGAGACCGTCTGGGAAAATACACGTCGACAGCATCGTCAGAACGCGTGGCACCTTGTGCTTTGCAGCCTGTGAGACGACGTGTGTGTTCATGAGGATATTATCCTCGTACATCTCGGCGCGTTTATTCATGTTCTTGAACAATCCACCGACGTTGGCAGCCAGGTGGATGACGGCGTCTACGGGACCAGCAGACTCGTACATCTGACACACATGTTCTTCCCGGGCGAGCGAACCAAACTCGGTCGAACCGATGTAAATCCAATCTGGACGGAGTTCTTTGATGGCTGAACCGACGAGACCAGTTCCGCCAGTCACGAGAACTTTCATTTCTAAGTGTACCATGACGTATTTGCTTTATACCAGTCGACTGTTCTATGAATAGCCTCTTGGAAAGGAACCTGTTCAGACCACCCAATTTCATGAAGTGCCGACGAATCGACCGCATATCTCTTGTCGTTGTGAGGCCTGTCGTTTACGTGGATCTTTGTAGCCTCTGGGCTGACGAGATCCCGAAGAATGTCAAACATTTCGAGGACCGAATACTCGTTACGAGTTCCGATATTGTACACGGTGCCATTTTTTCCACTTTGCAACACCGTCATGATTGCCCTCGAGACATCATCAACGTATATGAAGTTCCTACGTGAACGTCCCTCGCCGTGAATCCTGCATGGATTGCCTTTCATCATGGCGTCGATGAATACCGGGACAACCTTTTCAGGGTACTGTTTCGGGCCAAACACGTTGTTGCCACGTGTAATGACATACGGAATACCAAACGAATGACCGTACGCCTTGACGAGCAGCTCGGCACCCGCCTTGGTCGCCGAATACGGATTCGTCGGGTTCAGGACGGACGTTTCAGAGTTGCTCGTCTCGTCGAGACCAACTTCACCGTACACCTCGTCCGTGCTGATGTGTACGAGACGACATCCAGATTCTTTCACACATTCGAGAATGGTATATGTACCAATGATATTATCATGTATGTATTGTTCAGCATTCTCAAATGAATTATCGACATGAGATTGTGCCGCAAAGTGCACGACGATGTCTGGTTTGAATTCACGAAACAGTCGTTTCATATGTGACATGTTTGTGATATTACCCTGAACGTAGGCGTATCGAGGGTCGCTCGCACACGATACGTTATGGATTCGGGCACAGTAGTCACATCGATCGATGTTCAGGATGGCTGTAATCTCCGAGTGTTTCGAGAGGACGTGGTCGATAAAGTTTGATCCTATGAAACCGAGTCCACCTGTGACGAGAACTCTCATATTAAAAGAGTGACACTAATAAACTTTAGGCATGGCGACGCAAAAGAAGGTGTGGTATGCACCGAATCAGTTTGAGGCATATGGTGAAGAGGAGATTCAGGCTGTGCTTAAATGTCTTCGTGAAGGATGGCTCGCAGGCTTCGGGCCCGTGTCTATGGAGTTTGAACAGAAGGTGTCTGAGCGTTTCGGAAAGAAGCACGGTCTCTTTGTCAACTCGGGGTCGAGCGCCATTCTGTTGGCTCTGTGTGCCCTGGATCTGAAGCCAGGGGATGAGGTGGTTACACCTGCGTGCGGCTTTGCAACGACCGTCGCGCCGATTGCTCAGTGCGGACTCAGGCCCGTATTTTGTGATTCTGAAATTGGACGGTACGTCCCGAGTGTTGACCAGATTCGTGCAGTTGTCACCGACAAGACGAAGGTTCTTCTCATCCCGAACCTCATCGGCAACGTTCCTGATTGGAATGCGATTCGCAAGGCGTTTCCGACCCTGATTCTCATCGAGGATTCAGCAGACACCATCACGACGACACCCGAGTCTGACATTTCGACCACGAGCTTCTACGCCAGCCACGTCATCACGGCTGGTGGTGTCGGTGGTATGGTGATGTTCAACGACGACGAACACCTGAAGAGGGCGATCATGTTTCGTGATTGGGGTCGCATCGGGGATAACATCGAGGAGCCGTCCGAGCGGTTCAATCACTCGGTTGATGGTATTCCTTACGACTGGAAGTTTCTGTATGGCGTTGCAGGGTACCACCTGAAGGCGTGTGAGATGAACGCCGCCTTTGGACTGGCACAATGGGCAAAACTGGACACGCTGCTCGCGAAGCGTCGTGCAAACATCGAGCGGTACCTGGAAAACCTGAAGGACACAAAGTACTACATGCTCCCAGATGACTCTCGCAAGCCCAACTGGCTTGCGATTCCGCTGATGTGTCCGGATCGCCTCGAGTGTCTCAAGTTTCTCGAAGAGCGTGGTGTTCAGACGCGCGTGTGCTTTGCGGGGAACATCACGCGTCACCCGGCGTGGCGCCAGTACCTGAAGGAGTTTGACGGTGCAGATCGCGTGATGCGTGACGGTTTCCTTCTCGGGGCACACCATGGGATGAGCCTCGAGGATGTCGATTACGTCTGTAATTTGCTTAAGGAGTTTGAGTCTAAATACCGTAATGAAAGTCAGTGACTATATCATTCAATTTTTTGAATGTCAGGGTGTCGAACAAGTATTTTGTGTGTCTGGTGGAGCGGCTGCGCACCTGCTCGAAAGTACGCGGTCAAGTTCGATGAATACGATTTTCAATTATCACGAACAGGCGTGTGCAATGTGCGCTGACGGGTATGCTCGAATTGCAAAAAAACCGGCAATTGTACTCGTGACGAATGGCCCGGGATCTACAAACACAATCACAGGTGTGCTCGGTGCGTGGCAAGACGGTATTCCTATGATTGTTCTGAGCGGACAGGTTCCTCGGAATCAGACGCTCGCATCGGAATACCATCCGCTTCGTCAGCTCGGGGTTCAGGAGTGTGACATTATCAAAATGGTGACTCACTGTACCAACTACGCTGTTCAACTGACGACCGACGTACCCCGGACGCTCGAGCACGCGTGGAAAATGGCAACCACGGGGCGAATGGGTCCCGTGTGGCTGGATGTTCCCATTGACGTTCAAGCTGAGAATATAGATTGCGTTCCTCGTCGTATCCAGTTTGAAAATCATATCGCTCGACCGATGAATAATGAAATAGTACGAGCATTCGCCGAGGCGAAGAAGCCGCTGATTATCGCCGGAAACGGAATCCACCTGGCAAATGCCGAACGTGAGTTTATCGAATGCATCGAAAAAACAGGAGCGCCCGTCGTGTGTACGTGGAATGCAAACGACATTCTCAGATGGGAACACCCTCTGTATGTTGGGAATTTCGGTATTTTCGGTGAACGAGCTGCCAACTTGGCGATTCAGAATGCAGATTGTATCCTGGTTCTTGCGAGTCGGTTAAGCATTCCTTGTACCGGATACGATTCTTCAAAGTTTGCACCGAATGCAAAAATCATCATGGTGGACATTGACGTGCATGAAGTCTTCAAGCGGACGATGAGAAGCACGTACCAGTACATTGGCGACGTTCGTGATTTCATGCGCCAGTTTGACGTCGCTGTGAGTGTTCCTGGATGGATCGATCAGGTGCAGCACTGGAAGAACAGCCTGTCTGTTTTCAACGAGCCTCATACACGCGTCGAGGGGTTTGTCAACAGCTACGATCTGATGAAGGACCTCGGTACCGTTGTAAACGAGCGTGACGTTGTCGTGACTGACATGGGTACGAGTTTCACGTGCACAATGCAGGCTCTGCGAAATCACGGCAACCGCTTGTTCACCAGCAGTGGGTTGTGTTCCATGGGGTTTGGACTTCCAGGTGCCATAGGAGCGTGGTCGGCAGACAAGAATCGACGGGTCATATGCATCGCAGGTGACGGTGGATTTCAGATGAATCTCCAGGAACTTCAGACGGTTGTTCAATACAAGATTCCATTGAAGATTATCATCCTGAACAACAACGGATACTTGGCAATCAGTCTGATGCAGGACAATCTGTTCAAGAATAGATTCGGTGCCGACATTTCAAGTCCCGATTTCAAAGCAATTGCTCGAGTGTATGGTGTTCAGACGTTTGAGACTGTACATGAAAGTCTGGCACACGACGGAACCAGTCTCGTGAATGTAACTATGGTCCGTAACCAGTTGCTCATTCCACGAGTGATGAGTTACAAGGACCCGGTGACGAACCAAATTAAATCCGGAACGCTCGAAAACATGTTCCCTACTTAATAGGCGGAGGCAAACAAGTCCTTCGGACTTGTCCTAGTCCTACTTAAAAATCAAAAGTGCTGAATACATAGATGAATCACAAATCCGTGATTGTTCAGAAACCGTGGGGGTATGAATACCTTGCGTACGAAAATGAACAGGTTGCTTTATGGGTCCTTCACATAAAGAAGGGTCACTCGACGAGCATGCATTGTCATCCGAACAAAACAACCGGTTTGATCGTCGTGAGTGGCTCGGTCGAAATGAAATTCATCGCAGATTCGAAGCGTCTCGATGCACCTGCGAAGCAGATGATTCGGCGAGGATTATTTCATCAGACATGTGCGCTGTCTGATGACGTAATCGTATTTGAGATTGAAACACCAGTGAACAAAAAAGATCTCGTTCGTCTCACAGACACGTATGGACGAGAGTGTTCTGGGTACGAAAACTCACAATTTGAACTTCCTAAAACAGAAGATTGTCTTTGGTTTGACGATTCCGTACGCAGTGAATTTCAATTTCACGGGAGAATCATCTCCGTTGAACATGTCAACCTCAAAGACAAACACCCGGATGACATTCTCGTGTTTCTCCGTGGAAACATGACCAAGACTATCGATGGACAGACGTTCAATGTCATACAACCAGGTGATGTCGGACTCGTACGCGTCGTGAAAACAGTCGCAGATCACATGGATGGATTTTCCGACGATTGCGTCACGCTCGTCGTTCGGTAAACTTCGAGCGTCTTTTCCATCCATGAACCCATGTGGTCGTAATGAGGACTCGTAACGATGTTTGCATCCACGACGAACGGTGCATTGACATATTCAGCTCCAGCATTTTCGATATCATCTTTGAGACTATAGTACCCACTGACACGGCGACCCTTGACAATCTTTGCCGAAATCAAAAGCTGCGCTCCGTGGCATGTGCTCGAAATACACTTTCCGAGATCGTTCCACTGTGCTATAAAATCGAGAACATTCTTATTCTGGCGAAGCTTCTCGAGGCTCTTTACGCCACCGGGAAGGATGAGGAGGGTGTACTCATCGAGAAACTTTTTTTGATCAAAGTCGGACAAGAGAATGTGGCATGGCATGTTCAGTCCGAAAATACCGTAAATTCGACCGAGTTCATCCTTCTTATCAGCCATCACGTCTACGTGAAATCCAGCTCCGAGCAGGCGGTAATAAGGATACACGAGTTCATGGTCTTGAAATCCGGAATACGTGATAATTAACGCCTTCATGAATAGAAAGCCGTCTAATTCTTAAAGTATTCTTCGACTCGTTTCTTCAGTGTCGGAAATGTCAACATATGAAGGTTGTATTCACCTGTGTAGCCTTCATTCTTTTTTCCGTACACCGTGACTGAAACACCGGCCATCTCGGCAATTTCTGAAAGGCGGTACTTTTTACCGGGGTATACCATGTTCAACGGGTATCCAAAGACGGGTCTGTCGATGAGATATTCAATGACTCGTGCGACATCATTTACGTGGATGAAATCAAACTCCTGATCCATATGAACCGTGACGTGCCCATCTCGTTTCGCGGTTGCGAGGAATCGCGTCGATGGCTCGTCGGGCCCGAAGCACCCCCAGATGCGTAAAATTTGAAGCCTATGAGACTTGTACTGCTCGATAGTGTACTTCGAAAAACCATAGGGATCGTTCGGTGGGTTTGGAAAATTTCTCAGTGCTGCTCCACTCGAAAAATAGTACACTTTACACCGGGTGGCGTTCATCACGTTGAAGAACATACGAATGTTTTGGTAAAGAACCGAATGGTCATCCTCTCGAAGGCGACTTCCTCCCATGACGGCACAATGAATAACAACTTCATAATTGTGTTTTGAAAAATAGCTCGTCACCGCTTCAGCGTCGAGCAAGTTGAGTTCTTTGCGCGTCAACGCCACACTCCCTGGAAATGAACGCGCCAAATTTCGACCTATAAATCCACCTGCACCTAAAATACAGATACTCATACTTATTAGTCATGCCAAAGCTTTACGTGTTGCATTGTCCTGTGTCGTGCGGACAACGTCGTCCAGTGCTCGAAGAACATCTCAAGAAGCGCGGTTTTGACAATGTCGAATGGATTACGGATTACTCAGCGGATCACCCATATGTCAAGTGGCTTCACGAGCGTCTCGGTGGTACAACGAGTCTCGCACACATTTCAGGTATAGTCAAGGGGTATGAGATGTTTCGTCGGGTCGTACATGACAATGGTCCAGACAAATGGTTCTGGAAGGGTGATGACGACATTGTTTTCATCAAAAACTGGAATGTAAAACTACCAGATGAACTCTGGTATGTCAACATGAGCGTCGGTGTAAACTTTCATGTACTGCCTAGCACGAGAATACGAACCATAGGAAACAACGGCGGTGCAGAAGTGTTTTGTTTTACGCGGGAGTTTGCCCAGCTCATGCTCGACAACATCGATACGCGTCAGACGTTCGACATCATTATCCATGGTCTCTTGAATTACATATGTCATCCACTCGTGTGTATACCTGTGGCACAACAGACATCCCTTCTCGAACCGAAAAAATCAACACTCATAGTGGACGAAACACTCGGACCATGGATTCCGTTTGTTGAACAGTTTAAGCCTACGGGCATTAAATATGAAGACTTGCGCAATGAAAGTGGTTTCTTTGCTCGGGACGACGCATGAATACCCCGACGAAGGTGAGATTGATTTTGAAAGTCCAGAGTTTCAGCGTCTGAAGAAGCTCATCGAGCTCGAGTTTTACATTCACTTTGATCGTAAATTGAATATTACAAACTGGGAATATATATTAAAGCGTGCAGAGGCTTACAGAATCAAATGACCCACGTATTCATCCCACCGAAGGGTCACGGACTCGCAAATTTGTTCATCATGTTGACTGACTTTTTTTACAATTGCCCGGAGGGTGTCGTGCACGACTCCATCAAGGACTATGACATGGGTCGGTGGCTCACGTTCAACTTTCCAATCACCGATCAGACGGACCTGCCCGTCTACGAGGGTCGGATATTCTTCAACGCAGGTGTGATGGAACACGTCCATCCGTTGATTCGTAAGCTCGTTCAGCCTTCACCCGAACTCGAGGAACTTTTGAAACGTCATTCGCATCTCGTCGAGGGTGTGAAGCTCGGTGTTCACGTTCGACGCGGCGCATCCGCCCCCGACAGCCGAAAGGTTGTTTCGCGTGACGAGGATACGTTTGCTTCGCAAGCGGCTGTTGAGCAGATGGTTCGCATGGCGGAGAATGTCCATGGGCCTGTTTTCCTCGCCAGTGACTCACCGATGACCAAGCAGTACTTTCCAGAGACGTGTCGAACGCTCGACACGCGCATCGCAGTCGTTCACGGTGACGTGGATTGCAACCCAGACGATCGTGTCGGTATTTTTCTAGACTTTTTCTTACTCGGCAAGTGTCCGCAGGTTATCGTGACTGGCGGGAACTTCCCCGAGCTTCCAGGTATTTCGACTTTTGGGTACATGGCGGCAGTTTACGGCGGAGCACGTTATCTCATCATAAAAAATAACTGATAATGTAGTATATGAAGACGGCTATTTTCTGTCTGACACGTGGGTACCCACACCCATTCATGTATTCCCGGCTCGTCGCTCGGAACAATTCAATTGAAAAATTCATCGGTGGTTCACCAGACATCGTGTTGTTCCACGAGGGGAATGTGCAATCTGATCATCAGCGACTCATCGAATCCGAAACACCCAAATTGAAATTCAAATGGATCCAGATTCCTTTTCAGTTTCCACATGACGTACAACTACCGGCTGAAACAATCAGTACGTTCCGTGAGGGACGGTGCTACCCTGGATATCACGTCATGTGTGAGTTTCATACGTGCGATGTATGGGACTACCTGAAGGACTATGACGTAGTTCTTCGGGTTGATGAGGATTGTATTCTAGAGAGTGAAAAGTGGGCGGATGTGTTTACATCTATTTCATCGGAAATACCGTACAGAACACCCATGATGTCTGTCGAGACGCATGAAATGACCAATGCGACCCTTCCTGTGTGGCTCGGCGAGGATGCTGGATTCTATGACCAAACTTTGCCATATACAAACGTTTTTGTGACACGTATGGATGTATGGAATCGTGAGGATGTTCGAGCATGGATCAGACGTATTCGTGAGTCGAGAGGGTGTATCAAATATCGTTGGGGCGACGCACCGTTGCACGGCGTAATTTTGAAAAAGTTTGGAATCGGTCATGGAGTTATGTCTGGGTACAACTATTATCACGGAAGTCATGACATTCACGTCGCAAACTAAAGAGTAAATGAAATATTATCATATATGGATAATCCGTTCATCACGTATGAACCTGAACATCCTAAAGTTCGTATTGGTCATCAAGCAGATGGGGGGTATGTCGTCGTAAACGAGGGTGATGTATATGACGCATTTCTTTCATGCGGCCTCTCGGACGAAACGTCATTTGATGAAAACTTTCCGTATAAAATTCCAAGCTGGGCTTTTGATGGGACTATTCCGGGGCGTCCGAAAGATCTTCCCGAACACATTTCGTTTGTTCGTAAGAATATCGGTACAGAAAACACAGAAACTCTTACAAACATGCATGACATTATTCAGAATTACAATAATATATTTTTGAAAATGGATATTGAAAGTCACGAATGGCGATGGATTAACGCAACTGACATGTCACGATTTCGTCAGATTGTCGTTGAATTTCATGGTATATGGACAGGGCACGTAGAACACGATGGACCTTCGCCGTATGAAAAAATACACGCGGCTCAGAAACTTGCTAGTACTCATCGTCTCGTGCATGTTCACGCAAATAATAACGTTCCGATGCAAATTGGGCAACCACCATGGGTCGGCGAGTTTACATGGATCCGGAAGGATGTTCCTGTCAAAGGTTTGAACACGAAACCGTTCCCTGATGACAAACTCGATTTTAAAAACGTCCCCGATAAACCCGACCATACTATTTCTTACTGGCCTTTTGTGCACTCGTGATCTTCACGTCCATACAATGAACATAACTCCGTGATTCGTGCGTGGTTTTTCATTCTCATCAAACCCTAGACCCATGAATCCATCTTCGGCCCACGAATCCTTCATCCACTGCGTGTCGCGAAATCCGCATTCGTGAACATCGAGCTTCATGGTGTTCCACAGTTCCCGACTCAGAAAAATCTGATCTGAAATGTACTCGTGAACTTTTGCATACTTGTTCATGTTGGATTCGGGAAGGGGTCCACCAGAAACCCCAAACATGCCCGCCATGATTTCAGTCTTGTAATGTTCATCGTGGTCACGAATGACGAGAAACTTTTTTCCAGAATCGATCCATTCGTTTACGCATCGCACGTCACGCCACGTGATGCGTGAATCGACGTCTCGAACCAGAACACGTTCGTGACCCGATTCAAACAACGGACGAAACCGCCAGAACGTTCCGTACGTTCCGTCGGGTTCGACGCGAACCAACTCGACGTTCAGTCCTCTCAGACAATCGAGAACACGTACTGGAATGTTATCATCATGATATACACGCATGGTCCAATCAGGAAAGTGCTCCTTACACTGAAATGCATTGGCGAGCGCTCCATACAAAAACATCGCAACGTTTCCAAATAAACTGTACGAGATGATTTTGGAGCCGTTGGACAACGACCCGTCGTTGGACATTTCATTTTAAGCACTCGTAACCTTTATTTCAGTAAGCATCTGAATCTCCTGGTCGAGTGACACGTCATTGATGTTTGCGAAGAGCGCCTTGGATTTGAGTAGACGCCGCAATTCGTCGACGTGTAAAAATTTGAAGAACCGCTTCTTCATGCTCATGTTCATGAACGGCATCTTACGGTCCCAGAGTGCTTGACACACAGGCCACGTGACACAACGCAGCTCATACAGTTCCGCCTCATGGGCATCGAGGCGCGGGAGAATGTTCTCACGCAAAAGACGTGATATATCCTCCACGTTTGACATCTAGAACTAAAATGGCCAACTAGTTCTAGATGGAAAAGGCGGTGTGGGACAATTTGATTGCACCTGATTTACGACAACGACTGATTGACAAGTACGTCCCGAAGGAACCACACGGGACTTCACACCTTCGGTGCGAAGGAACTGATCCTCTCGTCTACAAATTGACGTCATTCTATTGGCTCCTCCAGGAACTCGTGGGCAACTGGAAGTCTGGAAAACGACTCACGATCGACCAAAAATCAAAACTGTTGGAATTACTTGTATGGAATCTTACCCGACTTGAGCAGGAACAAGCCGCTTACGATGAGTACGAGTCCGAGGTAGTGATTCCAGGAATCGAAGCGTTCACCGAGGATAAAATACGCCGCCAGGGTTTCGATTATCCCCGAGAGACCATCCCACATACCATTGACGTACATGACGTTGCCCTTTGCGAGACTTCTGATGAGGAAGAATATGACACCAGTGTATCCTGCGAGACCACCGAACAGATTGCCCAGCTGATGCTCGCGTGCAAAGAATTTCAGCTGAAAGTCTCCGATGATCTCAGCAAGAGTGTGTGAGACTCATTTAAAAGAATCAGATGTTTTTTATTCAATGTCTCGAGCGGCCATAATCAGCGGCGTCACCGGTCAGGACGGTTCGTACCTCGCCGAGTTTCTGCTCACAAAAGGCTATGACGTCTACGGACTCGTCCGGTACTCCTCCGAACACAAACGCGAGCGTATCGATCACATTCAGGGTCTCAAGATCATTCGAGGCGATCTTACAGATTCTCCGCGTCTCGCTACAATTATTCGCGATGTGGCTTCTGGTGATTACGAGCATATTG
>Ga0315294_10007082_pt1 | contig 12310 bp, 15 predicted proteins | sample YL17G13_40_MG_FD_203626 | JGI IMG/M metagenome (GOLD analysis project Ga0315294, IMG submission 203626) | Sediment microbial communities from Yellowstone Lake, YNP, Wyoming, USA - YL17G13_40 | ecosystem: Environmental > Aquatic > Freshwater > Lake > Sediment | place: USA: Wyoming | collected...
TCATCCCGATCGTCGCGCAGGCTTCGGTCCGGACCTTCGGGCCCTGGATGGGAAAAGCCCTGGGCTTACTGGTCGGCTTCTGCCTTCTCTCCTCGCTGAGCGCCTACATCATCCTCGGCCCCAGGGTTTATTATTCGATGGCCAAGGACGGCCTGTTCTTCTCGTTCGCCCGGCGCATCCACCCCCGATTCGGCGTGCCCGGTTGGTCCATCCTGTGCCAGGGATTCTTCGCCTCGGTCATGGTCCTGATCGGCTCCTTCGAACAGCTCCTCATCTACATGGGGTTCGCCCTGAACATCTTCCCCTGGCTGGCCGTGCTCGGCGTCTTTTTGGAGAGACGGAGAAACGGCGGAAACGCCGCGGCCGGCGCCTTCAAGACCTGGGGATACCCGGTGACCCCGCTCTTCTACCTCGTCGCGAGCCTGGGGCTGATGGCCGTCAACTATATCAACCGGCCGCTCGAATCGACGGCCGCGATCGTGACCGTTTTGGCCGGGATCCCGGTCTTCGTGCTTTGGCTGGGCCGGAAACGCTGACGGAATTCTCCGCGGTCGGCCTCGGCCGCCGACTGTAAAAAAAACGCGGACGGGAGTGAACTTCGGGCCTCCCTGTTCCGTATTTAATGACGGAAGCGGAATTCCGATGCTTCAATTCTATCGCGCCGACACTACACCACAGGGAGGTCCGGATTGTTAAATCGTCGCATGAACCTCAAATCGATTGCCCTTATCGCCGCGTGCGCTTGTGCCCTTCTTCTGGCTCCCGCCCTTCGGGGCGGGTCGAGGACGGCCGAAGGCGAAACCCCGCTGGTCGTTCCCAAGGCCGAGCGGCCGCCCGTCCTTGACGGATCCCTGGACGAGCCGGTTTGGGCCCAAGCCCTTAAAGTCGACGGATTCAAAACGTTCAAGCCCGATTTCGGCAAGGAGGCGAGCCAGAAGACCGAGGCCTTTGTAACCCATGACGCCGAGAACTTCTACTTCGCCTTCCGCTGTTACGACAGCGAGCCGGCCAAGGTCAAGGCCGCCGTCAGCAAGCGCGACAACATCTTCCAGGACGACATCGTCTTCGTCAACATCGACACCTTCAACGACAACCAGAGCGCCTTCGTCTTCATGCTCAATCCCCTCGGCATCCAGGGCGACGGCATGCTGACCGTCGCCGGGAACATCGAGACCAGCTTCGACGCGGTCTGGTACAGCAAGGGCCGGATCGACGAGCGGGGCTGGTCGGTCGAGGCCCGCATCCCCCTCCAGAGCATCCGCTTCCCGAACAAGGACGTCCTCACCTGGCGCATCCTCTTCATCCGCTTCTTCACCCGGACCTCGGAACAGGTCAGCCTCCCGCCCATCGACCCCGCGAAAGGCTCCCTGCTCAGCCAGGCAATGCCCCTTCAGCTCTCGGGCCTCAAGTACAAGAGGGTCGTCGAGCTCCTGCCCGCGCTCACCTACGGGAGGACGTCCGAAGCCTCCGAAGGCAAGCTCGTCAGGAACAAGGCCCTGGACATCGGCGACTTCAGCCTGACCGGAAAACTCGGGATCACTTCCGACCTGACCCTCGACGGGACCTACAATCCCGATTTCAGCCAGGTCGAGGCCGACGCCGGACAGGTCGATTTCAACATCCGCTACGCCCTCTACTACGAGGAAAAACGTCCGTTCTTCCTGGAGGGGAGCGAGCTGTGGCAGTTCGGCGGCGCCATGGAGGAAGCCCCGCTGATGGCCATGGTTTATACCCGGACCATCAGCGACCCTGTCTTCGGGTTCAAGCTGACCGGCAAGATCACGCCGCGCGATACCATGGCCGCGATCTACGCCCAGGACAACCTCCCGGGCGACCCGTTCGACGATCATCCGAAATTCACGATCGCCCGCTACAAGCATTCGCTCAAGGACGACGCCTATATCGGCGCCTTCTACACGGGCCGCGAATACGGATCGGGCTTCAACCGCGCCGGCGGCCTGGACGGCCGGTTCCGGCTCGGCCAGACCTCGATCGCCTCGTTCCACCTGTTCGGCTCCTTTACCAAAGCGCCCGGCGCCGAGGCCACGAACAAGGATCATGCTCTATCTGTGGCCTATGAGTTCTCGAACCGGAAATGGGTCCTCAACCTCGGCTATCAAGATATCTCCCCGAACTTCCAGGTCGATTCGGGATTCCTGTTCAGGACCGGGCTGAGGCGGCTGGCCGCGTTCGGAATGTACCAGATCTATCCCAAGTCCAAGTTCTTCCAGAAAATCGAACCCTTCTACTGGAGCTATCACCTCTACGACACGATCTACGACATGTGGGAGACCGTGAACCTCTTGACCGTCCGTTTCCGCCTGCCGCGGAACACGATGGTCCGTTTCGACGGGCTCCTGGCCAACGAGGTCTTCGCCGGAAGGCGGTTCGACCAGAGCGGCTACGGATTTCAGGCCGAATCGCAGTTGGCCAAGCAGCTCTATGTCTACAGCATGGCCAGATGGACGGGAAACATTTTCTACGATCCCTCCGCCCCCTACCAGGGCTACGGAAGCCGGGTCACGGCCGGAGTCCGATATCAGCCCGGCGACCGGTTCGATTTCAGCCTAAGCGCGAACTATGTGGACTTTTTCCGGAAGTCTGACAAGGCCAAAATCTACGATTACATGATCCTGCGCAGCCGCAACACCTTCCAGATCAACAAGTACCTCTTCCTGCGCGGCATCGTCGAGTACAACGACTTCTACGAGCGGGTAACGCTGGACGGCCTGCTGTCGTTCACCTACATCCCGGGGACGGTCGTTCACCTCGGCTACGGATCGGCTCTGGAGAAGCTGGAGTGGATAGGGACGGATTACGCCCCGAGCGACAGGTTCCACGAAATGAAGCGCGGCTTCTTCTTCAAGGTCAGCTATAACTGGCGGCTGTGAAAAATGCTGCGCATCCGGCATCACCGGACCATCGCGATCCAGGGCTACGGCTGCGATCTGGCCTCTATTTTCCCAGCAGCTCCTCGACCTCTTCCTGGCCCTCTTTCAATTCTTCCTTTTGCTCCTCGTCCTCCATCAACAAAAGGGCCTGGAATTCGCCCATGTGCGTCTTTTCTTCCTTGGCGATATCCAGGAGGACCTTGCGGATAAGGTCCTTCTCCGTCAGGGCGGCCATCTGCTCATAGAAGTTGATCGCATCCAGCTCGGCGATCATCCCCGCCCGCAGGATTTCGCGGTCGAGGTCCTTTTTATTAACCTTCTTAAGATCAACAGGCAAATGAGATAACAAGTCTCCTCCTTTCGATTTTTACATTTTTTTATAATTCTTTTTCCAGGGCTCATTCTTATGATAAAGGTAATCGGCCAAAGCTCTCCTCAGCGTCTCGGCGGCCAGCTGGGCGCAATGAACACTGTCTTCAGGAAGCCCGCCCAGGACCCTCAATATCTCGGCGGCGTTGACGGCGCCTAAAACCTCGATAATGGGTCTACCGGCCGCCAGCTCCGTGGCTACGCTGCCACAGACAATGGTCGTTCCGCAGCCGTCGGTTTGGAATGTGCACTCGATGACCTTCTCGTCTTTCACTCTGAGAAACATCTCCATGGTGTCCCCGCAAACACCTTTCACCCCGGCGTAGCCGTCAGGACTTTCCAGGGCCTTGAAATTCCTCGGGTTTTGCCAGTGGTCGATCACGGCAGGGCTGTAGGTTCGGCGGATCTCCTCCAGGATCCGCTCTTGGAGCTCCCGAGCGGATTCTTTGACCTCGTCGTCTTCGTTCCTGGTCATGGTTCGCTCCGGTCTCCTTATGAGAAAACCTCCTCTTCTATGTCAAGAGATTCGAGAGGGAGAGCCACATATCTCGGATTTCTTGCGCCGACGAATTCTTGGCGTATTCCACGTAGGGGATGCCTCGAACGACCGACTCCATCACGGCCGGGTCGAAGGCGATTTTGCCCACGACGGGAATCGATTGCGTCCTGCACCACCGCTCGATTCCGTCGGAGTTGTTATGGTTGAGGTCGTATTTATTGATGCAACAGGCCGTCGGGATCTTGAAATGGTTCGCCAGCTCGACGGTCCTTTCCATATCATGCCGGCCGGAGGGAGTCGGTTCGGTCACGACGAGGGCCAGGTCCGTCCCGGTCAGCGAGGCGATCACCGGGCAGCCGATGCCGGGAGACCCGTCCATGATCAGGAGATCGCGCCCCTCTCTCTCGGCGATCTCTTTGGCTTTTTTCCTCACCTCGGTGACCAATTTGCCCGAGTTTTCCTCGGCGATACCCAGCCGCGCATGCACGAACGGGCCGTATTTGGTTTTAGACACGTACCATTCGCCGGAAATCGGGATTTCCATCTCGACGGCCTGGACAGGACAAACAAGGAAACACACCCCGCACCCTTCGCAGGAGAAAGAATCAACGCTGACTCTGCCCATATCGTCTTCCACCAGGGCGTCAAACCGGCACACCGGGAGGCAAAGTCCACAGCCGGTGCATTTCTCCGCGTCAATTCGGGCTTTCTGGCCGCTCTTGAACACGTGCCGCTCCTGGATTTCCGGGTGGAGAAGCAAATGGAGGTTGGAAGCGTCCACATCGACGTCGGCCAGGACGGCGTTCCGGGAGAGAGCGGCAAAGCAGGCCGATATGACGGTCTTGCCGGTGCCTCCCTTCCCGCTGATGACGACGACCTGTTTCATGATCCGATTGTCCCGATCCTCTCGAACAACTCCAGGAATTTCTCACGGTAAACTGGGAACGCTTCGAGAATGGTTTGTCCCCGCGAGTAGGCCTCGGCGATCTTCCGGTCAAAAGGAATGGTCATCATGACGGGAATGTCTTCCGCGGCGCAGAAATCCCGGATTATTCTGTCTCCGTTTCCCAGGGAGGCCCTGTTGATCACCACTCCGCAGGGGATCTTCATTTCCGCCGCCGTGGCTGCGGCAAGCGCCAGGTCGTGAAGCCCGAAGGGGGTGGGCTCGGTCACAAGAAGGCAGAAATCGCTGCGCTTGACCGATTCGATCACCGGACAGCTTGTCCCTGGAGGCGCGTCAATGATAACAGTCCGGCCAGGGTCCAGACGCCTTTTCACGGCCCTGATCATGGGCGGCGACATAGCCTGGCCGATATCCAGCCGGCCCTGGAGAAACGCCATCTCCCCGGCCCGGCCGGACTCCACGACGCCGATTCTTTTCCCGACCTCGCGGACCGCCTTTTCCGGGCAGAGAAGGCTGCACGCGCCGCATCCGTGGCAGAGCTCGGAAAACACAAGGACCGTCCCTTTCACCACGGCCAGGGCGTGATAGGCGCAAACCTGGGCGCATTTTCCGCAATATGTGCAGCGGCTTTCGTCGATCTCGGGGATGAGGGTAAAGACGTCCCGGCTCTCCACGATTTGAGGCTTTAGGAAAAAATGGGCGTTCGGCTCTTCGACATCGCAGTCGAGGAACTGGACGGGATGATCGACCTGCAGGGCCAACGCCAGGTTGACGGCGACGGTCGTCTTGCCCGTCCCTCCCTTCCCGCTGGCCACCGATAGGATCATCGGAGATTCATCCTCAGTCGGCGCCGAACAGAGGATCGGGGCGCTGTCCGGCATGAATCATTGCGGTAAAGGCATCAGGGCTTTTCTTCTCCGTCACGCTTTCCTCCTGATGGCCATGAATGTCTCTATCTAATCCCGTCGGCAGGTTCCGCCCGATGAACAGGGCGGCGCGCCACAGCGCTCGTCTTTTCCGCAGCAGGTCTTTCCCTTCGGCGAGGATGCCCCCGTCCGCAAGGTTGCGGGTCCAGAGATCATCTTTGTCAGATTCCGGCCCCTGCAGTGCCGACAAGACACGTCTCGATCGGAGTGACTCGATCGGATTAGAACTTCCGTGACTTGCCCGCAGTCCCGGCATCTGTATTCATAAATGGGCATGGGTCAACCATTTAAGCAGCCCGGGTCATTTTGCTGCCGCATTTGGGGCAGGAGACCCGGACGCAGGGCACTCCACTTTGGTGCGGAACCCTCGCCCCACAGGAGGGACAGACGCACGAACCGCCCAGCCCGAGACCTTGGCCTCCCATCCTGCCAAGGCCTCCGCCTCTTCCCTGACCTCTTCCTTGTCCTCGCCCTTGTCCTCTTCCTAGCATTTTAGCCTCTTTCAGTTATAAGATTCCATGATCGCTTTGTCTTCCTTCATCAGGTCGCCGGCCAGCCCTTCCATGTTCGTGTTTTTCCAGAAAGGCAGCTTTTGATGCACTTCCAGGTACTTGAGGGGGATGGGATGAGTGCCGACCACCACGGGAAGGCTATAGCGCTTCTCGATGAATTCCTTGAATTGGCGGATACGGGGGCAGGGAGGGTATCCGACAACCAACCCGGTGGCCAGATGGATAGCCTCCGCCCCGTTCTTTTTCATTTCTTCCGGGACGTACTCGATATTCCCGCCCGGGCAGCCGCCGCAATAGGAATATCCGACAATCTCGACGGGCTCATTCTTGGGATACCGGGCAAAACCGCCCACGCGCTCACGGAGCGCCCGGAAACATTTCCCTCCGCCGCACGTTTGATAGCGCCCGCAGATGATGATCCCGATTTTTTTCATCGGCGTCTCCGTTTCTTTGTTTTAAGATGTTCTGCTGTCAAGAATCTTCTCGACAATCTCCCCAAAGGCCCGGGAGGCTTCCGAATCCTTCCGGAGATCGGCGAACGGCTTCCCCTCATCCCCCGAGATGACGATCTGAGGATCGATGGGAATGCGGCCCAGAAACGGGACTTTCATGTCGACTGCGGCCGCCTCTCCTCCTCCAACCTTGAAAAGATCGATCCTGCGGCCGCAGTGGGGACAGGTCAGGCCGCTCATGTTTTCTATGATGCCCAGGACATTCAGGTTGAGCTTCATGGCAAAGACGACGGCTTTGCGCGAATCCAGGACAGACACCTCCTGGGGCGTAGTCACGATGATGGCGCCCGTGGCGGGAATGAGCTGGGCCACCGAAAGAGGCTCGTCGCCGGTGCCCGGCGGAGAATCGATGATCAGCCAATCAAGATCCCCCCAGTCCGCATCAGCCAGGAACTGCTGGATGACCTTCATCTTCATAGGACCTCGCCAGATCACGGGCAGGTCCGGATCCTGGATAAGAAACGACATGGAGACGAGCTTCAGGTTTTCGTTAACCTGGACGGGTGTGATTCCCGCGGCAGAGATGTCCATCTTCTTGTCTTCGACGCCCAGCATTTTGGCCAGATTGGGTCCGTGAATGTCCACGTCGAGAGCGCCGACCTTCTTGCCCTTGAGCGAGAGGGCCAGGGCCAGGTTTGCCGCCACCGTGCTCTTGCCGACGCCGCCCTTGCCGCTGAAGACCAGAATCCTGTTCTTGATCCGAGCCAGCGTCTTTGAAACCTTAACGTCTTCTTCGTTCGCGGCCACGGCTATCCTCTCCGGAGCCGGGAGAGGGCTTCCCGAACGGTGCATTTTTCCGCGCTGATGACCCGGATGCCGGCGGATTCGAGGACCCGCTGGGCATTCGGTCCGACCTGGCCGGTCAGGACGGTCGAAACCGCCTGGCCCGCGACCAACTGGGCGGACTGAATTCCCGCGCCGTGACCGGCCTGGGCATGGGGATTTGCAAGGGCTTTGAACTCCAGGGTCTTCGGGTCGACGATCAGGAAGTAGGCCGCCCGGCCGAAATTGGGATCGATTTCGGCGTCCAGGTCCGGACCCTTGGCGCTCACACAGAGTGTCCCCTCCAGAGGCGCTCCCGGGCCGGCTTCTCCGGCGGATTCCCCATGGCGGCAGGGCTCGTCGTGGCGATGCCCGTGATCGCACAAATCCTGGCCGGATTCGAGTTCTTGCCGGAGGAATTTGTCGATGACTTCATCGATCGGGCCCTGTATCCCGATGATCGTTTGGATATTCTTTTCGGCGAAAAGACCCTGGGCGCGGGGGCCCATCCCACCGGCAATGATGACGCCGGCCCCTCTCTCGGATAGATACTGAGGGAGAAATCCGGGCTGATGCCCGGGGTTCGGGATTTCCGCACGGCCGACAACGCGTCCATCCTCGATATCAACAAGAGTATAGGCTGGGCAGCGCCCGAAATGGGCTGAGACATACCCGTTTTCTGTTGAAACCGCAATCTTCATCTAAGACTCCTCTTTTCTCATCTTCGGCGAAGGTCCTGAGACTGCCTTTTCAGCGACTCCAGCTCATCCTTCGGCAATACTTGATAAGATGCCTGATCCTGAACGGGCCCCGGCGGCTGCCCCAAGGGTCCGGCCGCTCTACGTCCTTGAGGCCCTCCCATTCCCCTTCCTCGACCTGCCGCCCTGCCCACTCCAAAATGCGGAGGAACATCGGGCCCGCTCGCCTCCTTGAATTCAGCGCCGGAAGCATAGCTCCGGACGGCCTCTCTCGCGGTCCCCGTGACGCCCACCACAACCTTCACACCCGCCGCCTTCAGGGTTTGAAAAGCGTTCGGACCGCAGCTCCCGGTCAGGACAGCCTGCGCGCCCTTCCCGGCCACGAGCTGAGCGGCCTGAATTCCGGCGCCGCCGGAGGCGCTGACATAGGGATTTTCCACGGCCTCGAATGCTATTGTCTCCGTATCGACAATCAAGAAATAAGCACAGCGGCCGAACCGCGGATCGACGGAAGTGTCCAAGTCAGAGGATGAGGCGGAAACGGCGATTTTCATTTCTCCTCTTTTGCTTTTTTCAATTTTTTCAATTCTTCGAGCCTCTCCCGGATCTGCCGCAGCTCCGCTTCCAGCGCTTCCGTCTGCCCTGCGAGAACGGCTTCTTCATCTTCTCGGCTGAATGGATAGACCGGAGCCCCAGAGGGAAAGGGAGCCATCCCAGAATAGGGGTAGCTATAGAAGACGCCGAACCGAGGCCGCCAATATCCGCGTCCGCGGCCAAGGCCCATCCCCCTGCCGAAGCCTCTTCCTAAGCCGAAACCCCGGCCGAAACCCAGACCGGGCCCGGGAAACATGAACCCGGGAGCCTGAAATCCGGAGCAGTAGCCGAGGCCTCGTCCTGTCCCGGGGCCGAGACCCCAGGGTCCTGTTCGATCGCCTGCCGGCATGATATTGACCTCCTTTTTATAAGCATTACAGAAGACTCAGCGACATTTTTCGCACAAACCCAGGAATTCGATGTTGTGGTCCTGAATCAGGAAATTGTGCTTTTTCGCCAGAGTCTCTTCTGTTTTTTTCACCAGCTCCAGCTCTTCCTGGACGAAATCGCGATAATCGATGATTTTTCCGCACTTGGTGCAAATAAGATGATGGTGATGCTCCTTCTTGTCCTCGCTCCTGAGCTCGTAATGACCCTGGCCGTCGCCCGAAGTGACTTTTTGAACAAACCCCAGCCGATGGAGCAATTCCAGGGTGCGGTAGACGGTCGTCAAACCGAGGCCCGGATACATGGCAACCAAGGCACCGTAGATTTCCTTTGCGCTCATATGTCGGGTTGAGCGGCTGAGGAGGTTGAGAATGACTTCACGGGGCGCCGTCCAACGACAGACATTCTCCCGAAACCGGTGTTGCCACTGATGACGCCCAGGCAAGTCATTACCTCTTATTATTGATATTGATAATCATTTTCATTTATAATATAGTCTCCGCGCAGACCTTTGTCAAGCGAAAACAATCGCCGCCGGCTCCGGCAGAAAACGAAATACTTAGGGAGTCCGCTGCCGATCAGGATTTATTTATTCGAGAGAAGAAAAGTCCGGGGGGGGAAGCAGATTTGCGGGGTCCGACCTGAACCTTACTTGACGAGCCGGCGCTTCATGAGCTTGAGGGCCGCCCAAAAGACCACGGTTTCCAGGCCGACGATGACGAGGAAATTCGCGATCAAGCCCCGCGGATAGACGCCGGAGAAGACGGCCCTGGCGACCGCGACGGCGTGAGTCAGGGGCAGGAATTGGGCGAAAGACTTCATCCAACCCGGGAAGCGGTCCAGGGGGAAGAAGACGCCCGAGAAGAACAGCATCGGGGTCAGGATGAGCTCCGTGTAGTAGCTGAAGAAGTCGAAATTGGGGGCAAACGAGGTCACGATCATGGCCAGCGACCCGAATAAAATCCCGACAAAGACCATCAGGACGAAGAGGAGGAGGACGCTGGGGATCGAGACCGGGCTGACGCCCATGACCATGGCGACCAGCATCATCAGCGTCCCGCTGACCAGTCCCCGGAACGCGCCCCAGGCGATATCGCCCGCGACGGCGTCCTCGGCCGAGACCGGAGTCGCCAGCAGAGAGTCGTAGAGCTTCTCGTGAATCATCTTGATGAAGGTCCCGTACAAGCACTCGAAAGATGCCGAGAGCATGACGGACGAGACGAGCACGCCAGGGACGAGGAAATCGAGGTAGGACTTCCCGCCGAATTGGCCCATGTAGGCGCCCATCCCGATCCCAAAGGTCACCAGGTAGAAGAGGGGCTGGATGAGGCTGGCGATGAAGGTCGGGACGACGAACCTCTTGTAGGACATCAGGTTCCGGAAGAAGACGTAGCCGATCCGGTAGGAGAGGTTCATTCGATCAGGCTCCGTCCGGTGAGTTTCAGGAAGACGTCCTCGAGGGTGGCCGGCCGGTGGACCGTGTTGGGGAGGTCGAGCTCGACGAGCTTGTGCCGCAGGTTATGGCCGTCCTTGCAGTAGAAGAACAGGGTGTCCCCGACACGCTCGTGGCCGCTGCTGAATCCCTCCAGCTGGGCAATGAGCTTGGCATCCTCTTCGGGCGGGATCCGGATTTCGGCCACTTCGCGGCCGATCTCGTCCTCAATCAGCCGGCTCGGCAGGCCCCCCTTGAGGATCTTCCCTTGGTACATGATAACGATCCGGTCGCAGAGCTGCTGGGCTTCCTCCATGTACTGGGTCGTCAGGATCAGGGTCACGCCCTGGGCCTTGAGTTGGCGCAATCTCTGCCAGATGAGGTGGCGGGCCTGGGGGTCGAGGCCGGTCGTCGGCTCGTCGGCGATGATGAGCCTGGGATTATTGAGGAGGGCCCGGGCGATCAGGAGCCGCCGCTTCATGCCCGTCGAGAGCTGGCTGATCCGGCTGTTCCGTTTGGCTTCGAGCTCGACGAACTTGATGTGTTCCGCGATCCGGACCTTGGCCTCGCGGCGGGGGATGTCGAAGAACTTCGAAAAGACAATCAGGTTTTCGTAAACGGTCAGGTCGTTGTCGAGGGTGATCTCTTGGGGAATTACGCCGGTCATCTTCTTGAGGACGCGGTTGTCGATGTGGGCGGGCAGGCCCGCGACCGTGAGCGAGCCGGCCGTGACCGGCGAGACGCAGTGGATCATCTTGACCGTCGAGGTCTTGCCGGCACCGTTCGGCCCCAGGAAACCGAAGCACTCCCCTTCTCCGATCTCGAAGGAGATCCCGTCCACGGCCGTTAAATCGCCGTATTTCTTGACGAGGTCCTTGGCGGTGATAATCGCGCTCATGGTCGTTTAATGCCCGCGCTATAATACCAGATTTGCCGGACAGGAGGAAGAAGGTTGACTATTTCGTTCCGGTATTCTTAGGAATTCCGGGGACATGAACCGAATTTCCGGATTCGGTATCGTGTCCCTGAAATTCCAGATATGATTCTTCCTTTTACCCTGTTGAACGCTTTATTTATGTAAGGCTTACCTTCTTGATTACGTGTTCGTAGAACCATTGGGGGACCGTCGAGGCTAGGATGGCTATTTTCCCGCTTGGCCCGGCTTCTGCGATCAATTTAAGCTCATTCGTATTGTCGAAAATATAGGAACGATAGGAAGCCCTTATGGCCTCTAACAAGAGACCCAGAGCGCTCTTATAGCGGGAGATGACTTTTTTGTCCGGAACGGCGTGTCCTCCTTTGAGGATTCGAATATGGACTCTGTTCAGATTGATGGCCGGATCCTCCGTGGCGATGAAATACAGATATGTCTTATATCCTCGTCTTTCTGCGCTTTTCATGAAATCAATCTTTGAAGGATGAGACATGACCGTCTCGAAGGTGAACGTATCGCCCCGTGCCAGCAGCCGGGTCCTTATGAAATCCGCTAAGATAGCGGCGTCAGGGGCCTGCGCCAATTTGTTTTCGATGGAAACGATGCTTTGGTTGACCTCCCACTTATCCAAATATCGTTTTTCGGCAATATACGCATCTCAACCCGATTTCAAGTAATATCCCGCAAATTCCGTCGACACCGTCTTGATCTGAAAAACCGAAAGGTCGACATATCCGCGCCCGCGAAATTCCTCGAAGATCTTGTCGGCGTTGATATAATATCCGAATCGAATTTTATATTCGGTTCGGATTTTTTCGTAGAGGGTGCTTTTCCCCGAACCGTTGGGCCCGGCGAAAATCCTGATGCGTTTTTGGCGAGATTTACTTTCC
>Ga0315294_10007085_pt1 | contig 12309 bp, 6 predicted proteins | sample YL17G13_40_MG_FD_203626 | JGI IMG/M metagenome (GOLD analysis project Ga0315294, IMG submission 203626) | Sediment microbial communities from Yellowstone Lake, YNP, Wyoming, USA - YL17G13_40 | ecosystem: Environmental > Aquatic > Freshwater > Lake > Sediment | place: USA: Wyoming | collected...
GAGGGTGGGATGGGTGTGGTCTACAAAGCCCAGGACATAAAATTGGATCGCCTGGTAGCTTTAAAGTTTTTGCCACCTCACCTGACCTCTGAGTTTGAGGAGAAAGAAAGATTCATCCACGAAGCCAAAGCCGCATCAGCTTTGAATCATACCAATATCACCACCATTTATGAGATAGATGAGTTTGAAGGGCAGATGTTTATAGTGATGGAATATGTAGAAGGTAAGACTTTAAAGCAGGCGATTGAGAAAGAAGCTCTTTCTATAAAGAAGGTTTTAGATATCGGGATACAGATATGCGAAGGTCTGGCGATGGCTCATGAGAAGGGTATAGTGCATAGGGATATCAAATCAGACAACATAATGCTTACTCCTAGCGGTCAGGTTAAGATAATGGACTTTGGACTGGCAAAACTAAAGGGAGCTACCAAGCTTACCAAGACCCGCTCGACCTTAGGGACTCTTGCCTATATGTCACCAGAGCAAGCACAAGGTGAGGAAGTTGACCAGAGAAGCGATATTTTCTCTTTTGGAGTGGTCTTATATGAGCTTTTGACCGGTAAGCTTCCTTTTGCTGGAGAGCATCAAGCCGCTGTTATCTACTCAATAATTAATGAAGAGCCACAGCCGATAGCCCGTTTCAACAATCAGGTTTCAGCTAAATTAGAGGATATGGTTTACAAGGCATTGGCAAAAGAAAAAGATGAGAGGTACCAGCACATAGATGATCTTCTGGCAGATTTAAGAAGGGAAAGAAAGAGCTTGGATTATCTGAAGACCGGACAGATTCCTAAAGAGGTTATTCTTCCCAAGCCTAAAAGGAAAGTTCTTCCGATTGCAATTCCTGCCTCAGTTGTGGTCATCCTGGTTTTACTTTTCTTGATTCTTAAACCTTTCAAATTTGAAATAGCTCCGGAAAAAGGGGCAATAGCTAAGGAGAACTCCCTGGCAGTGATGTATTTTGACAACCTGGTTGATCCGGAGGACAAACAAAAGCTTGGCGAAATTGTTACTAACCTGCTTATCACTGGTTTATCGGAGTCACAATATCTCAAGGTAGTATCCAGCCAGAGATTGTATGATATCCTCAAGCTTTTAGGCAGGGAAGGAGAGAAAAGGATAGATAAGAATATGGCAACCCAGGTTGCTACAAAAGCCGGGGTTAAGTGGATGCTTCTGGGGAGTATACTTCAAGTTAAGCCAAGAATCGAAATAACGACCCAGTTAGTTGATGTCGGAACCGGTGAAATAAAAGCATCCCAGCGAATCACCGGAGAGAAGGAACAAGACATCTTTTCTTTGGTTGATAAACTAACCGTAGCATTAAAAAAAGATTTCTCGCTTCCTGTCTCAGCCCAGCAGGAGAAGGAACCATCAGTAGCTAAGGTTACCACCCATTCCCAAGAAGCATATCGTTACTATCTCGAAGGCACTGATTACTGTTATAAACTTTACTTTGCAGAGGCAGAGAGAAGTTTCAATAAAGCTCTGGAACTTGATTCTACCTTTGCTATGGCTTATTATTGGCTGGCAGTGACTAAAAACTATGAAGGCGATACTCGGGCAGCAAGAGAGTCTATTACCAAAGCTGCAAAATACACAGATAAGATAACCCACAAGGAGAAACTCTATATTGAAGGCTTTGAGGCATATGTAACAGGTGATTATCCTCAAGCTATAAAGGTACTAAAAAAGATAGTGGAAAGTTATCCTGATGAAAAACAGGCATTTTTTACCTTAGGGCATATTTATTATCGCAATCTACACCAGTCCGAAGAAGCAATTCATTACCTTAACAAAGCCATCCAGATAGACCCTCTCTACAAGATGGTTTACAATCTTCTTGCCTATGCCTACGATGCAATGGGGGATTTTGATAAATCCATCTGGGCTATAAACAAGTATATAGAATTAGCCCCGGATGAACCTAATCCCTATGATACCAGAGGTGACCTTTATGCCCGGAACGGAAAACTCGACCAGGCAATTGAATCTTACAAAAAAGCTTTAGAGAAAAAACCAGATTTTTATCTATCTCGCTGGAAACTGGGGGATATGTATGTTTTCAAGAAGGATTATGCTAAAGCGGAAAGCTGTTTTCAGGCACTCTCATCCAGCAGTGAAAAGTTCTACAGGTCGATGGGAAGGTTATACTTAAAACATATTCCTTTTTATCAGGGGAAATTTGAAGATGCCCTCAAGGTTCTGGACGATGGCATTGCCGCAGACAGAATGGAACAGTTTGAATCAGAATTGAACGCCTATAAACATTTCGATAAGGCATTTCTTCTCTGTGAAAGGCAGAAAAAGATGGGTTTAGCGTTAAAGGAAGCAGAGATAGGCATGGAAATATACAAAAAAGCCAAACCTGATGATCCAATATATGGGAGGGATGGTTACGCTTTTCTTCTCACTAAGAGTGGAAAAATCGCTGAAGCTGAGGAATTAGCAAAGGCTTTAAAAAAGGATATTGAGGAGAAGAATCCAAAGCTGATGTTTTCTTACTGGTGGACATTGGGCGACATTGAGTTAATCAAAAGGGACACAAACATGGCATTGAGCTATTTAGAAAGGGCGTATAAGGACTCACCAACTCCGTCTTTTGATCTCCGTTGTCATCTGGCAGAAATTTACTTGAATAAAGGCAGACTGGACGAGGCAGTATCTCAATTAGAAAAAGCACTTTCAAGATATGATGATGACAGAGTATGGTCTTCCAGGGCAGTGAAAGCATATTATCTTTTAGGCTTGGCTTATGAGAAATCAGGCTGGACTAAAAAAGCAATTGAGCAATATGAGCAGTTTCTGGATATCTGGAAAAATGCTGACCCTGGGATACCGGAAATTGCGGATGCAAAGGAAAGACTGAAGAAACTGAAAGCAAACAGTAGGCAGTAGACAGTATATAGGGTAAAAAAAATGATCGGCAGAATAATTTCTCATTACAAGATTTTAGAAAAGCTTGGCGAAGGTGGGATGGGCGTGGTGTACAAAGCAGAGGACACTAAGCTCAAACGCACCGTGGCTTTGAAATTTCTGCCTCCTCACATTTCTGAAAGTGGAGAAGAAAAAGAACGTTTTATCCACGAGGCGCAGTCTGCTTCTGCCCTGAATCATCCTAACATCACTACCATCCACGAGATTGATGAATTTGAGGGGCAGATGTTTATAGTGATGGAATACTGCGAGGGTAAGACTTTAAAGCAGATAATCGAAAAAGAGCCCCTTTCTATAAAAAAGGTTTTAGACATCGGAATTCAGATCTGTGAAGGTTTAACCGCCGCTCACAAGAAGGAGATAGTTCATCGGGATATAAAATCAGACAATATAATGGTTACCAAAGAGGGACAGGTTAAGATAATGGACTTTGGTTTAGCTAAACTGAAAGGAGCCACCAAGCTAACCAAGACTCGTTCAACCATAGGTACCCTTGCCTATATGTCGCCAGAACAAGCTCAAGGCGAGGAAGTAGATTCCAGAAGTGATATATTCTCTTTTGGAGTGGTTTTATATGAGCTTTTGACCGGGAAACTTCCTTTTGGAGGAGAACATCAAGCTGCTATTGTTTATTCTATAATCAACGAAGAGCCCCAGCAAGTAGCCAGATATAACAATAAAGTTTCATCAGAGTTGGAGCGGACAGTTTTCAAAGCACTGGCAAAAGATAAAGAGGAAAGATACCAGCATATTGATGATTTATTAGCAGATTTGAGGCACGAAAAGAAGACTCTGGAATATCTGAAAACTGGACAGATTCCTAAAGAGGTAACAGTACCCAAGCCTAAAAGGAGATTTCTTCCGATTGCAATTCCTGCATCAGTTGTTTTTATCTTAGTTTTACTTTTCTTAATTCTCAGACCTTTCAAATTTGAGATTGGTCCGGAAAAAGGTGCAGTAGCCAAAGAGAACTCCTTAGCCATAATGTATTTTGAAAATTTGAAAGATCCTGAGGACAAAGATAAAATTGCACGGATGATTACCCATCTATTGATAGCAGGTCTCTCTGAATCACCTCAATATCTGCAAGTGGTGAGCAGTCAAAGATTATATGACATTTTAAAGCTTTTAGGCAAAGAGAATTTGAATGTAATAGATAAAACCGTTGCCTCAGAGGTTGCAAGAAAAGCGGGGGTGAAATGGATTGTGACCGGAACGGTACTTCAGACTAAACCGAATATGGTTTTGATCTCGGAGATATCCGAGGCCACAAGTGGTAAGCTGTTAGCTACCAAACAGGTCAGCAGCGCAGCAGGTGAGGACCTATTCTCAGTTGTTGACAAGTTAAGTGCACAGATAGCAAATGCTTTAACTTTGCCGGAACAGGCGAAAAAAGAACTGGAAAAACCAGTAGCAGATGTTACCACTCATTCACAGCAGGCATATCGTTACTATCTGGAGGGGATGGACTACTTTAATAAATATTACTTGGCAGAGGCAGAGAAAAGTTTTATGAATGCTCTGGAATATGATTCCACATTCGCAATGGCATATCATAGGTTGGCTATAATTAAAAATTGGTACGGCGATAACAAAGCAGCGAAAGAGTTGATAGCTAAAGCCACGAAATATTCAGATAGGGTAACCCAGAAGGAGAAACTTAAAATTAAAAGCTTTGAATCATATATATCAGGTAATTATTCTCAGTCGATTAAAGAACTGCAGAAGATAGTAGAACTTTATCCGGATGAGAAGGAGGCATTTTTAAGGTTAGGGCAAATTCATCGGGAATTGCGTGAGTTTGACGAAGCTATTCATTGCCTTAGCAAAGCCATTGAGAGAGATTCTCTTTATAAGGAAGCATATAACGTACTTGCCTATGCCTACAATGATGTTGGAGATTTTGATAAATCCATCTGGGCTATCAATAAATATATTTCTTTAGCACCTAACGAAGCCAACCCATATGACAGCCGTGCTGATTTGTATGCCTGGAATGGCAAACTTGACCAGGCAATTGAATCTTATAAAAAAGCTTTAGAGATAAAACCTGACTTCTATATGTCCGAGGCCAAACTGGGTACTATGTATCCCTTCAAAAGGGATTATGCCAGAGCGGAAAGCTGTTTTGAGGAACTTTCTTCCAGCAATAATAAGCTTTTCCGGTCATTAGGAAGGCTCTTATTGGCGTTCATTCCCTTATACCAGGGAAGATTTGAGGATGCGCTCAAGGTCTTAGACGACGGCATTGCCGCAGACAGAATGGAACAGGCCGAGATGGAGGACAATGCATATAAACATTTCATAAAAGCAGGCATCTATGAAGAGCGGAAAAAGTGGGGTTTAGCACTAAATGAATCACAAATCTGTATACAGATTCTTAAAAAGGTTACACCTAATGACCCGGTGAATCACAGGGATTATTACGCCTATCTTCTGGCAATGAGTGGAAAGATTGCTGAAGCTGAGGAAGTTGCCCGGGCTTTGAAAAAAGATATTGAGCAGAAAAATCCAACCCTGATGTATAGTTATTGGTGGACCTTAGGTGATATTGAACAGGCTAAAGGAGACATTAAGACTGCAATAGATTATTTTGAAAAGGCAGATAAAGATGCCCCAACTCCATCTTTTTACAGGCGTTATACTCTTGCAAAGATTTACCTGCAGACAGGCAGGCTGGACGAGGCAGTAGCTGAATTAGAAAAAGCACTTTCAAGATATGATGGTAACAGGTTAGGTATCGAAGCAGTGAAAGCTTATTATCTTTTAGGTCTGGCTTATGAGAAATCCGGCTGGAACAAAAAGGCGATTGAGCAATATGAGGAGTTTCTGGACATCTGGAAGAATGCAGACCCGGGGATACCGGAAGTCACGGATGCGAAGGAGAGATTGAAAAAGCTAAAAAAGTAGACAGTAGACAGCATACAGTAGACAGGGAAAAAGGCGAACTGTTGGGTCGAGACGCATGCGATGCGTCTCTACGGATTATTCCCATTCGATTGTGGCTGGGGGTTTGGAGCTGACGTCGTAAACCACGCGGTTTATTCCCTTGACCTCGTTAATTATTCGATTGGAGATTTTTCCTATTAAATCATAAGGGAGATGTGCCCAGTCTGCAGTCATCCCGTCTAAGCTGGTAACAGCTCTTAAGGCAACGACATTCTCGTAAGTTCTTTCATCCCCCATCACCCCAACTGACTGGACTGGCAAAAGAACGCAGAAAGCCTGCCAGACTTTTTGGTAATGTTTTGAGCTTTTTAGCTCCTGAATAAAAATGTCGTCCGCTTCTCTCAGAATATCTAACCTTTCTCTGGTGATCTCGCCTAAAATCCTCACGGCTAAGCCGGGACCAGGGAAGGGGTGCCTTCCAATAATATTATCCGGCAGTTTTAGCTCCTTTCCGATTCTGCGCACCTCGTCCTTGAACAGCTCTCTTAAGGGTTCGATCAACTGTAAATTCATCTCCGCAGGCAATCCTCCAACATTATGATGGGTCTTGATGGTAGCAGATGGTCCTTTAAAAGAGGTTGATTCTATCACGTCCGGATATAAAGTTCCCTGGGCTAAAAATTTTACTTCTCCGATTTTATTTGCTTCCTCCTCAAAGACCTCAATAAAAGTCCTGCCGATGATTCTTCTTTTCTCCTCCGGGTCGATTACTCCTATTAAGTGTAATAGGAACTTCTCCGAAACATCCACGAAGATTGTGTTCATATCAAAATCTTTAAAAACTTCTTTGACTTGCTGGGCTTCGCCTTTTCTCAACAGGCCATTATCCACAAAGATACAGTTGAGCTGTTTTCCAAGTGCTTTATTCACCAGAACTGCGCAAACAGAGGAATCAACTCCTCCGCTTAACCCCAGGACGACTTTTTCATTTCCGACTTTTGCTTTTATCTCTTTTACCGTTGATTGGATAAACGATTTTGGGGTCCATTCGCCGTGACATTCACATACATCGTAGAGGAAGTTTTGAATTATTCTTATTCCGTTCTGGGTATGAGCAACTTCAGGATGGAACTGTACCCCGAAGATTTTCTTTTTTGGGTTTTTTACAGCGGCAAAGGGTATATTCTCAGATGAGGCTAATTTTCTATATCCTTTAGGCAGTTTAGATACGAAATCTCCATGGCTCATCCAGACCTGAAGCTTTTTTTTGAAACCTTTGAAAAGGTCTTTGTGCTCCTCGATTTTGATTATCGCTTTTCCGTACTCCCTGCTTTTACTTTTTTCAACCTTTCCTCCAAAGAGATAAGCTAAAAGCTGAAGCCCATAACAGATGCCTAAGATCGGGACATTCAATTCAAATACTTTTTTATCGCATACCGGAGCATTTTCATCAAAGACACTGGATGGTCCGCCAGAAAGGATTATCCCCTTGAGATTTTTATCTTTGAACGAATCAGGATTTGCATTAAAAGGTAAAATCTCACAATAGACTTTGCTTTCCCTGACCCTCCGGGCAATAAGCTGGGTATACTGTGACCCGAAATCCAGAATGATGATGGTCTCTTCTTTTTTTAGCATTCAGATCAACTCCTTCTGCTCCTCAGATTCAACTTCAAAGAGAACAGTATCCTTTTTCCAGTTCAGGTCATCTTTTTTCGGGTAATCCTGATTGTAATGCAAACCCCTGCTTTCCTTTCGTAAAAGAGCCGAGCGGATGACAAGCTCTGCCACCTGAGAGATGTTTCTCAGCTCTATGACCTCATAGGTCACCGGGTTCTTATGATAGAATTCAGTTATCTCCTTAAGCAGAATGTCTATCCTCGCTTTAGCCATCTCCAGACGGCTATTTGACCTGACGATACCGACCAAATTCCACATAAAAGACTGTATCTCCTGCCTGGCATGGGAGATTATCACCCATTCCTTCTGGTCAAAAACCCCTTTGGTGCTCCATTCAGGTATCCGGGGAAACTCATGGTCTTGGTTAGATTCAAACTTTTTTCTTGAGGCTTCAGAGGCAAAATTCGCAAAAGCAACTGCTTCCAGCAGGGAATTGGATGCCAGCCGGTTGGCACCGTGCATTCCGGTCATCGCCACTTCACCGCAGGCATAAAGGTCGTCAATGTCAGTTTCCGCTTCCAGATTGGTGATAACTCCTCCGCACATATAATGGGCTGCCGGAACTACCGGTATCCAGTCTCTGGTTATGTCTATCCCCAAAGCAAGGCAGCGGCCAAAGATATTGGGAAACCTTCGCAGGATGAATTCCTTGTCCAGATGAGTGATGTCCAGATATACGCAGGAGTCTCCGCTTTTCTTAAGCTCCGCATCTATGGCTCTGGCAACCACGTCTCTGGGAGCAAGCTCTTTTTGAGGATGGTAGTTCTCCATAAAGGTTTCTCCAGATTTCAATCTCAATTTCCCGCCTTCTCCCCGAACCGTCTCAGAGATGAGAAAAGAATCGCCTTGAGGATGAAATAAAGAAGTTGGATGGAACTGGATAAATTCTAAATTTGCCACCCGGGAACCTGCCCGGTAAGCCATAGCAAGGCCGTCGCCTGTGGCTATATCCGGGTTCGTAGTATGCTGGTAGATCCTGCCAGCACCTCCTGTGGCTAAAAGGGTTATCCGGCTCAGGAATTTATTCACTGTCCTTTTTTTTACATCCAGGACATAAGCTCCCCAGCATTTTATTTTTTCGCCCGGTCTCCTCTGGTAACCTTTGAGATGATGCTGGGTTATTAGGTCCACAGCTATATGGTCTTCATAGATTTTTATGTTTTTTCTGCTCTTAATGGCCTGGATAAGGGCAGTTTCGATCTCCTTTCCAGTGAGGTCAGCCGCATGAGCCACCCGCTTGCGGGAATGCCCGCCCTCTCTTCCCAGATCAAGCTCATCTTTCGCCCTGGTAAAATTCACCCCTATTTTGATCAGCTCCTGAATTTCTACTGGACCTGCCTCCACTACTTTTTTTACCACCTCTGGATTGCAAAGCCCGTCTCCGGCCTTCAGGGTATCCAGAATATGAAGCTCAAACGAGTCGTCCGACGATAAAACCGCAGCAATCCCTCCCTGGGCATAATTGGTGTTCGACTCTGAGTCCTTTTTCTTGGTGATTATGGCAACGCTGCCCAGTTCCGATACCTTCAGGGCATAAGAAAGTCCAGCTATGCCTGAGCCGATGATCAAAAAGTCTACTATCTCTTGTTGAGCCGAGCGAAACATCTATTAATAAAAGTTTAGGGATTCTTCGTCCCCTACGGGGACTCAGAATGACTGGTTTTTTAAATATTCAACAACTCCCAGAGCTTTTCTTCTCCGGAGATTATTTTAAATTCTACCTTTACCACCAGCAGAGGTATAGTCAATTCTCCTGTATCCGGAAGCCTGATAGAATCTTTTTCAGTAGTGATAAGGTATTCAGCTCCTGATTTCTTTGCCTCTGTTTGCAAAGATAAAAGGTCTTTTCGGGTGTAAATATAATGGTCTGAAAAGAAAAAAGCATTCAAAATCTCCAAGCCCAGAGATTCCAAAGTCCTCTCAAAGGAAAAGGGGTTTCCGATGCCGCAGAAAACAAGAGCTTTTTTGCCCTGAAGTCGGCTTAGATCGATTTCGGTTTTATTTTTCCAGTTTTGGATTGAACTTGTCTGCAGGATACTTTCGACAATCGGAGCCTGAGGGTTATATCTCTGCAATAACTTCTTCACCTTATCCCGGTGCTCAGATTGATCTACCCTGGTTAGAATAAAGAAATTTGCTCTTTTGAGAGAGGATAGAGGCTCTCTGAGTCTGCCTGAAGGCAAGAGTTTTTCTTTTTCCAGATCAATTGAGGAATCGATCATCACAATATCCAGATCTCGTTTCAATCTCCAGTGTTGGAAACCATCGTCTAAGAGCAAAAAATCAGCTTTATATTTATCCTGAGCTATCCTGCCGGAATAGAATCTGTCCTTGTCTACAATTACCGGGATTTCAGGCAGATGGTTACTTAAAAGATAAGGCTCGTCTCCAACTTCTTCCCATTTTATATCCGGAGAGTCAATTTTTTCCAGCTCAATGGTGTCTTTTGATAACCTTTTGTATCCTCTGGTTAAAATGGCAAAATTTACTTTCTTTTCCATGAGTTTCTTTGCAAGGTAGAGGACAAAAGGAGTTTTGCCAGAGCCTCCAACAGTGATGTTACCGACACTTATGACCTTTGCGCTTAACTTTTTTGGCTTTATTAACCCCAGGCCGTAAAGAGATTTCCGGATTAGGTATCCGGTAAGGTATAGAAGCGAAAGGAATCGCAAGAAAAAGGAGATGATGCTCCTCTTATCTTCTTTCTCCCAGTAAAGGAAAAGTTTATTTTTTTTCATCTCCGGATAGAAGCTTTAAGAGAAGCTGCACGGTTTTATCAGAAGTCCCGGTTTGAGAAAGAAGTGCCTGCCTTCCTTTTTCCCCAATCTTCTTACGCAGGTCATCATCTTTCAAAAGCTCGGACATTTTCTGGTAAAGCTCCTCCTGGTCTTTTACCATGATTCCGCCCTCGAATTTCAAGAGCAGGTCAGAAGAAGGCTTGAAATTGTCGATGTAAGGACCGAAAAGCACAGGTATCCCGTAGCTAGCTGGCTCCAATATGTTATGCCCTCCAGTTGGGACCAAGCTACCACCCACAAAAGCTATTTCGCTTATGCTGTAAAGGTTTTCCAGCTCACCCATAGTATCCAGAAGAATTACTTCAGCCCCTTGACCTTTTTTAGGTGCGCTTTTCTTAACATATTTTAGCGTTAGCTCTGAGAGGAGTTCCTGAATTTCACTCAGGCGAGAAAGATGCCTGGGGGCTAAGAGGAGAACCAGACATGTTTGTTCTTGCTTCAGCCTTTTGAAAACGGAGAGAACCATCCTTTCCTCCTCCTGGTGCGTGCTCCCTGCTATTATCAGCCGATCATCTTTTGAAAGACCAAGCCTTCTGCGCAAAGCAGTCTTATTCAATCCATTGATACCCAATAGCGCACGGTCGAACTTCAGATTCCCCACAATCTCGGTTTTGCTTTTGTCTGCTCCTAAATTCCAGAGCTTTTCAGCATCTTCTAAGGACTGCATACAGAAAAGGTCAAACTTAGATAAAACCAAACTGCTGAAGCTTTTTATCCTGCGGTATCTTTTGAAAGATGTTTTGGAAAGGCGGCCATTGATCAGACAGAGTTTGCAACCGTAATTCCTGGCTTCCCGGATAAGGTTGGGCCAGAACTCGGTTTCCACTAAGGCCAGAAACGAGGGATTTAGTTTCCTGAATACCCTTCTCCAGATAAAAGGAAAATCCAGGGGAAAATAGAAAATCAAATCCACCTGGGAAAGGGTTCCTGAAGCCTCTTTTTTGCCGGTTTTGGTAACCACTGAAACGGCTATGGAGAAATCAGGCCTCAAGCTTTTCAGCCTGGGCAGGATCGTAGATAGGGCTTTGATCTCACCGACTGAAGCCGCGTGAAACCAGAGCAGGGGAGAGGATATTTTTTCAGGTATGCGGATTTTCCCCAGGCGCTCTAAAATGCCATGCCGTCCGAATAATCCCCTTAAGAAAAGATAAGGGAAAAGCAGAATAAAAGCTATGGAGTATAAGAGACTGTAAGCGAAATACATCCTATTCCTTCAAATAGTTGTCTGCTTCTTCGGTCAGCAGGTTCAGGTTTTCTTCCAGTTCCTTGCTTTTCAAATCGAGCTCTTCCTTCGACAGTTCTGCCGGAACGTAGATCGGCTTCCCGATGAAGATCACTGCCCTGGAGAACGGTTTGGGGATGATAAACCCATCCCAGCTTTTGAGGGTCCATCTTCTCCGGGCCGAGTTGGTAATAGGGATTATGGGAACTCCGCTTTTCCGAGCAACGAAAACCGCACCGGGCTGAGCTTTGAAAGCCGGTCCTTTGGGACCGTCCGGAGTGATAGCTATGTCATACCCTTCCCTGACCTTGTTAGCCATCTGCAAGAGAGCCTCAACTCCTCCGTGAGTAGTTGACCCCCATACTGTTCCGAAGCCAAGCCTCTGGATGATGTGGGCGCTTATCTGTCCATCCCGATGCCGGCTTGACAATACCTGGTTTTTCTGTCCCCGGTGAGTATAGGCTAAGATCAGCATTCGTCCATGCCAGAAGGCATAAAGGACTTTTCCTTTTCTCTCCCGGATCTCATTAAGATTTTCAACCCCGACCCATTCTATTTTCAAACTTTTCCCTAAAAGTAAAATAAGAGCGGATCCTAAAAGCGAGATTAAAAATATATAAAATTTTTCTTTTAAACTCATAGGAAAACCTATGACAACATCTGGTTCACAATCTGTGCTCCTCTATGGTATGCTCCTTTTTCGCCTAATTTATCTCTGACTCTGGTTAGGTCGTTTTTTATCCTTTCATATTCACCCTCGTCCGTCAAAATCCTTTCCATCTC
>Ga0315294_10007086_pt1 | contig 12307 bp, 10 predicted proteins | sample YL17G13_40_MG_FD_203626 | JGI IMG/M metagenome (GOLD analysis project Ga0315294, IMG submission 203626) | Sediment microbial communities from Yellowstone Lake, YNP, Wyoming, USA - YL17G13_40 | ecosystem: Environmental > Aquatic > Freshwater > Lake > Sediment | place: USA: Wyoming | collected...
AGAGGGGGCTGGGTAATCGGGCCCGGAGACGGGCCAAGGAGGCAGCGATGAACCGGAAATGGATCGCGATCGGATGCATCGTCCTCGTCGGCGCGGCGCTGTTGAGCGCGCCGCTTCCGGCCGCCGACGACAAGCCGAAAAAGGGCCCGGCCAAAGTCGTCTGGGACAAGCCATTCGCGAAAGCGGCGATCGCCCCGGGCGGCACGGCGGCGTTGAACGCCGTTTTCACGGCGAACAAGAACCTGACCGAAGTCGGCTTCGCCGTGAGCCCTTCCATCAAGAACGTGCTGACCGTGACGCCGACCGGTCTGCCCTCAGTCGCGGAGGGGACGCCCGTTCCCATCACGCTGACGGTCCTCATCCCGGCCGATCCCGAGTGCCGGAACTTCAACGGCAACCTGTGGGTGACCGTTCGGGGGAAAAAGATCAACAAGCCGCTCCACCTGCGGTTCAAGGTCCAGCGTCCCAAATAATTCTAGGGCGGTCCAAATCTCAGCGACTTCTCTAGGTCAGAAAGCGCCGTTCACGAAATTTCGCGCGGCTCTTTTGACTTGCCTTTCTTTTTGATATCATACCCCGCAACGGACTCTGGCGGTTTGTCTCGTCCGAATTTGATCCGGGGCCGCGGAGCCCTCATCCGTAAGGAGGGACGATGAGAAAAAGAAGATCATTCGCGCTCTTGGCCTTAGCTTTAATCCTGTCCGCTGCGAGCGAGTCTTTTTCGGAGGAAACGGCGGCCGCGTCCGGCTGGGTTAAAAGCTACTACGAGATCCGAACCGGCAGGGAAAAGATTCAGCCCGAATTCAAGAAGGTGATGGAACGGCCGAACGGGGACCTCGTCGCGGTGGGCTCCTGCAAGCGTTTTCGCACCGATCCCTATAACTATGACCTGGACGGCATCGTCCTGGTCACAAGCCCGGCCGGTTTGGCGCGGAGTTGCTGGCTGGTCGGCTCGAAGAGTTCGGACGAATATTTCAACGGTCTCATTGCCACGACGGATAATGGTTTCCTTCTCTGCGGCAGCGCCGTCCAGGACAGCAAGACCGTCCGGGAGTGGATCGTCAAGTTCAATGCGTCCTGGAAAATCGTCTGGCAGAGGACCTTCGGGAAGCCGAATCTCAGCCTGTCCGCACTGGGAGCCTCCCAAATGAAGGGGTCCAGCTATGTCGTCGTCTCCGATGAAAAAACCGATTTCGACGAGCCCTACCTGATGAAAATCTCCTCGACCGGGGCCATCCAGTGGCAGAAAAAGCTCTTGAAGGGCCAACAGTCCTTCGGCGCCGTCACGATCCTGGGAAATCCGCTCATCCTCCCCTCGCCTGCGGCCTACAATGACGTCACCCTGTTCGGCTTCAGCTTTGAAACGGCATTTGTCCACCCCGCTCTTCTGAAGCTCAACGGCAATGGGTCCATCGCCTGGCTGAAACGGTACAAAATCGATGACGGCTTGTTCCAACTGACGATCCATCCCCGTTCCTCGATCCTGACCTCCGACGGAGGATACCTGCTGGGGCTCATTCTCGATGAATACAGCGCCTCCTTTGCTTCCATCAAAAACCCCCTCGCTCTGAAGCTGACTTCGACGGGCGCAGCAAAATGGGCTGTCAAGGCCGAGATCAACGCGCTCACGGACGCCATTTTCGATATGTCGGGAGCCTACCCATCGGCGAGCGGCGGCGCCGTCATGTTTTCCTCGATCTTGGAGCCCTACCAGGATACGATCATGTCCTTCCTGTCCGACGGCGCATTTCAGAGGGCCAACGCTTGGACCTACTACGACAAGATCTACGCAAGCGCCCCTTCTGGCTACGCTCTGACGCGACAGGGCGGCCAGGTCGGCGTCAAAAATGACGGCATCTGGAAATGGGACAAGTCGGGATGGCTCTCGTCCGATTGTCAATTGAAGAAACAAACGAAATCGGCCACGGCGCCCACCCTCACGGAGGCCGACGTGACGCCCTTCCCGACAATGCCCGCGACGACCCTGTCCTCGGCCGTCTCGAAAATGAGTTCGGTCAAAATTGGCTCGGCGAATATCAAGGTCCACAACGACTGCCATAGCTGGCAAAGCCGGCCGCGGTCCGGCCGACAAGCGCGCTCCCGTTCCGCAGGCGGCGCGTGATTATCGAACGCGGGAGGTGCTACGATGATCGATGGAACTCCGAGAAAGCCCGTCTGGAGGCGAAGGTTCATCCCTGCCGCCGCGCTCGCTTTTCTGATTCTTGTCGGCAGCGCGGTAGAGGCATCCGCCCAGGCCCAAGCCCCGTTGCCGGGCGCGTCGTCGAGCGGCCCGCGCGAAGGGGTGTACCTTTACCGCTTCGCTATCATCCAGGCGGCGCCCGGCCGGCTGGTCGACCTGATCGACCTTTATAAAAAGCGCGCTCCGGTCGTCGTGGCCGGCGGCGACGAGTTGCCCTATATCGTGCGCCATTCCCAGGGGGATCATTGGGATCTCGTGGTGATCTACCCGAGCGGCAGCTTTACGGACTACTACAGCCGCGAGCGGATCGCGAAGCGCGAGGCCGCCGCCGACGCCTCCGGTCTGTCGACGGCGGAGTTCGCCCGGCTGTTCTACTCCATGGTCGCCTGGCACGAGGACCTCTACGTCGCGGGGCCCTCGATCGAGGCCTTTCGGGCTCATGTCAAGGAGGCCGGGCTGCTGCACTTCGAGATGATGCGGGCGCTGCCCGGCAAGCGCGAGGCGCTCATCGAGGAGCGCCGGATGGAGAACGCCTTCAATCGCGAACGGGGGCGCGGCGAGACGCTGATCTTTTCCCACGAGCAGGGCGCCGCCTGGGACGTTGTGACGTTGGCCGCTTACCGCAACTGGCGGCAGTATGCCGAGTCCGAGACGATCCCGCCCGAGGTCTCGGAGGCCGCGGCCCGCAGGGCCGGGTTCACGAGCGCCGACGGCGTGGGACCCTATATGCGGACGCTCATCTCGACGCACCGGGACACATTGGGGCCGCCCATCCCGTTGGCGGCACGATAGCGGACGCCGGCCGGAGGCGTTCTTGACACCGCCGCAAGGCTCAAATTATTCTGAGAGCGGGTTCAAGGAAAGACAAAGCATGGATTCGAAGATCCGACTCATTGCGCCCGTCTTGATGGCTTGCCTGCTGCTCTTGAGCGTTCCGGCTCGTCTTTTTCAGTCCGGCGGACGCGTTTTCTATGTCGCCGTCTCCGGAAGCGACGCGAATCCGGGGAGCCTGACCAGCCCTTGGCGAACGATCCGTAAGGCGGCGAAGACCTTGGTAGCGGGCGATACCGTCTATATAAGAAAAGGCACCTACCGCGAGAGAGTGGTTCCCAAAAACTCGGGAACCGATGCCGACCACCCGATTCGATATGCCTCTTATCCGGGGGAAAGGGCAACCATCGATGGGACCGGCCTTGCGGTTCCGGATGACGAGGGGTTGTTTCAGGTCGAAGGCAAGAAAGACCTTGTTATCTCCGGGCTGCGCATCATCAACGCGGGCTATGCCGGCATTTATGTCCACCGCTCCCGCCGGATAACCGTCGAAAAGAATCGCACCTACAAAACGGTTTCATCCGGGATCGGCATTTGGAATTCCAGCGACGTCGTCGTGGATGGAAACGACGTGGCCAAGGCTTGTTCCGGGGGAATGCAGGAGTCGATCTCGGTCGCTCACACCTGCCGGTTTGAAATCAAGAACAACGTTGTCCATGATGTGGACAACTCCGAGAAAGAGGGGATCTGCGTCAAGGACGCCTCCTATAACGGCAAGGTTTATGGGAATCATGTCCATCACATCACCGCGGTCGGCATCTACGTGGATGCCTGGAACCACCATACCTTCGACATCGAAATCTTCGGCAACGTCGTGCACGATGTGACCAACTCCAACGGAATTCAGCTGTCCAGCGAGACGGGGGGACTATTGGAAAGGGTCAAGGTTTACAACAATATCGTCTATCGGAACAAATATTACGGAATAGCGATCGCCGATGCCGGATTGACGACTGTTCGTCATCCCGTCCGGAACGTCGAGATCGTGAATAATACGGCCTGGGGCAACGGCATCCCCTGGGGAGGAGGGATCAGCTGCTACAACGCGGACGCGCGCGACATCATCCTCAGGAACAACATCTGCTGCCGCAACTCAGCCTTCCAGATAGCCGTCGCGGCCTCGGTTCCCAAGCAGACCGTCCGGGTGGACCATAACCTCGTCTTTCCGTTCATGGAATTCGAGGACGAAGTCCGGGGGACGGAATGGGTGGAGGCGGATCCCCTGCTGGCCGATCCCGCCAAAGCCGACTTCCGGTTGCGGTCCGGATCGCCGGCGCTGGACAAGGGGTCCTCCCTGAAGGCGCCGGCCTTCGATTTTGCCGGGAATGCCCGGCCCCAAGACGGTGACGGCGACGGAGTCGCCGCGATCGACATCGGCGCCTACGAGAGGCTCCGAAAATAACATCACTTTTGCCAGTTGGCCGGCATATCCAACCTCATCAGAAAGACCTCGTCATGGCCGACATTCCGGCCCCAATTCGACGCCCAAACGACCTTGGAACCGTCGTTGGTCATGGCGGCTTGCGTTTCTTCCCAGTAAGCCCCGGTCGTGTTGTAGACCTTTGCCAGATAGAAGACGCGAAACTTCTTCTTGTCGAGCTTGACGAGCGTGATGGTCCGGTCAAGCCAATTCTGCTCGGCGGCCCCCGGCTCGATGTTCGTCGAAATGACGCTATAACCGGCGTAATTGCAGGAGATGTGAACGCCGCTGTTCAGGCCGATCGAAGAGTCGGAATTATAGTACAAGCGGATGATGGGCTTGACGCTGTTGTTCTTATAATCGCCCGGATCGTCGACCGGCTTTGCGCTCAGACTGATGGGAATATAATCGATATAATCAGTCCGTGAATTCTGCATCACGATGATTTCGTTCCCTTGGATATCCAGCCCGACGTCGGAATGGGCGGTGGCGCTGGCCAGCTTGTGGAAGGACGAAAGCTTCTTGTCGGCCATCTGGAGGCCGGCCCAATGACGGTCCTCTCCGACGTCTCCGCCGATAAGGACCCACTTGCCCAGGGGCGACATCCCGATCCAATCGATCGTCTCGGCTTCGTCGGACGAAAGCTTGTGGAGGCCCAAGATCTTATCGAGGTTTAAATCCCAACAAAAAACATATCTGAGCCGATAGTCGTCCCCGGACCCCTGAAGACAAAAGGCCCAATAGCGCCTGTCCCGCGACGATTCCCCTTCGTTCTTCGTCGTGATGCGATAAAGATCGGTCTCGGCTTTGATGATGGGTCCGATCGTCGGGTCTTTTGAAAAATCCTTGACCGTCGTGACGCGGCCGGTCTTGGCGTTGATCTTGACGATCTTGAAATCGCGAAGCCCCCAGATCAAGCTGGGATCCTTTGAATCCCAGCGCGGCTCTCCATGGATATTGAGCGTCCTCACGAAATTGCCGGACTGATCGTAGGTGTTGCCCTTGGTTTTATAGATTCTCCAATCCGCCGAATTCAGGTCGAGCAGGGCGATCAGGGACTGATCGAGATTGAAGGGATCGAAGCGGGAGTACTCGTGTCTTAAATTCAAGGCCTTTGTGCTTCGGGTCAGGGTCGTATTAAAGGAGGCGTCCTGAAAGGTTTCGCCGGGACGGGGGACGGACCGAGGGACGAGATGATAGACGGGGTTGCTGCCGGACAACGGTTTGGGCACTTCCTTGAAAGCGTAGATGGGAGGAAAATCGGAGTCCCGAGAAAAGAGGAGAATGCCGAAAGTTGCTAATATGATGCATCCTGCTCCTATTAAAACATATCTCCGCATTGCGAACCTCCTATTGAATAATCCGTTATCTAAATATTATCGGCCTTTTCAGTTTTTATCAATTCCCTGCGCTCAACGCCCGGGAATCTTCGGGACGCCTCTTCCCAAGGGACGGTCTCCTGGATTATAAATAAACCGTAGAATTCCAAACCCGGACGGGATTCCGAAAGGATGTGTTGAGATGAATAACGCGGAACAAAAAGCGATCCTGACGATCTGCCTCATGGCGGCCTTCGCGGACGGCTCCAAGGACGAACGGGAGCGGGAGCAGATCAAACGCATTTCCGAAAGCCTTGCGCCGGGCGCTGAAATCGATCTGCCCGAGATCTATCAGGATGTCCTGCTCAAACGGCGGACGCTGGAAGACGCGGCGGCCGAGCTCAAAGACGGGGAGATCCGTCAGCTCGCCTACGAAATGGCCGTCTGCGTCTGCGACGCCGACGGCGCTCAAAACGAGAACGAGACGGCATTCCTGGCTCGCCTGCGCGCGGCGCTCGATCTCGGGACCGAATCCACGCGCGCTTTCGAGCTGGCCGCGGCGGAAGTCGCCGACGCGCCTTTGCCGGGAGGAGCGGAGCGAGTCGGCGCGGCGGCGGACGGGCCTCCCGCCGTGGATACGGCGGCGCTGGATAAAATGATCCTGAACGCCTCGATCCTCAACGGAGCGTTGGAGCTGCTCCCGCAGTCGCTGGCCTCGATGGCCATCCTTCCGCTTCAGATGAAGATGGTCTACGGCATCGGCAAGGCTTACGGGTATGAATTGGACCGCGGTCATATCAAAGACTTCGCGGCCACCTTGGGCGTGGGGCTTACGGGGCAATTCATCGAGCAAATCGGCCGAAAGCTGATCGGGGGTTTGTTCAAACAAGTCGGCGGCCGCCTGCTGGGCGGACTGGGCCGGACGGCCGTCGGCTCCGCCTTCTCCTTTGCGACCACCTATGCTCTGGGCCAGGTGGCCAAGCAGTATTACGCCGGCGGCCGCACTCTCGACGCCTCCCAACTCAAGCAGGTGTTCGCGTCATTGCTAGAACGGGGCAAGAGCCTGCAGGCGCGGCACGCGGGGGAGATCAAGGACAAAGCCCGCACGATCGACGTCAAGCAAATCGCCGGGCTCGTCCACCTGCCCTAATCGACAAGCCTTTCGGGCCCTCCCCTTCCCGAGGACGGGCCCACTGGGCTATAACTGGAGCGCCCGAATTCCAAACGTGGAGGGAGACATGAAAACACGGTCGATCAGCCTAGCCTGCGGCCTTTGCGTCTTGGCCGCCATTTTGCAAGGATCCGGGACCTCCGCCTCCAATCCGGCGGCCGCGGAGAGGCACGCCTTCGGCTTTCGGGGGACGGAATTCGTCCTCGACGGCAAACCGTTCCTGATGATGGCTGGAGAGCTTCATTTTCAACGAATCCCCCGCGAATACTGGAAAGACCGGCTTCTCAAGGCCAAGGCGATGGGTTTGAACACGATCTGCACATACGTCTTCTGGAACATCCTCGAACCGGAGCCCGGCCGCTGGGATTGGACCGGACGGAACGATCTGTCCGCCTTCATTAAAACAGCCCAGGAGGCCGGTTTGTGGGTCGTCGTCCGGCCCGGGCCCTACGCCTGCGCCGAATGGGATTTCGGCGGACTGCCGATCTGGCTTCTGCGGACGCCGGATATCAAAGTCCGCTGCCTGGACCCGCGCTACATGGCCGCCTGCGAATCCTACATCAAGACGATGGCGGACATCGTCCGGCCTTTTCAGGTTCTAAACGGAGGACCCGTCCTGATGGTCCAGATCGAGAACGAATACGGAAGCTACGGCAACGACCTCCAATACATGCTCGCCCTGAAAAAAATGTGGGAAACGGCCGGCATCGAAATCCCCTTTTACACGGCCGACGGCGCCACGCCCTACATGCTGGAGGCGGGCTCGATTCCCGGCTGCGCCATCGGCCTCGATCCGGGCGCGAATGAACGGCATTTCGCCGAAGCGGCCAGGCTGGGCCGGAACGTTCCCGTCTTCTGCAGCGAGCTCTATCCCGGCTGGCTGACCCACTGGGGCGAGCCCTGGGCCAGAACCAAGACCGAGGAAGTCTTGGAAGACCTCCGTTGGCTGCTCGTAAACAAAAAATCCTTCAATCTCTACGTGTATCACGGCGGCACCAACTTCGGTTTTTGGGCCGGGGCGAATATGGGCGAGACCTTCCAGCCCGACGTAACGAGCTATGACTACGACGCGCCGCTCAACGAGCGGGGCGAACCCACCCCGAAATATTTCGCCATTCGCGACCTGCTGGCGCGACATCAGCCGGACGGCGCCCCCCTTCCGGACCTGCCGCCGCCTCTGCCGGCGATCGAGATCCCGGACATTACTTTCAGCCGGAGCGCTGACGTCTTCGACAATCTTCCGGCGGTGGTACGAACCCCCCAGCCGAAACCGATGGAAGCGTTCGGCCAGAATCATGGATTCATCCTCTACCGGACGAAACTCGTCGGCCACCACAGCGGTCGATTGACCCTTTGGGAACTTCACGATTACGCCAACATCTACATCGACGGAAAATACCTGGGGACGCTCAACCGGGCCAAAAAAGAGAACGCCATCGAGATCCCGAAGACCGATCCGCCCGCGCAAACCCTCGACATCCTGGTCGAGGGGATGGGTCGGATCAATTTCAGCCAGCACCTGATCGACCGCAAGGGAATCACCGACCGGGTAACGCTCGACGGGATGACGCTCATGAATTGGGAGGTCGTCTGCCTGCCGTTCGATGAAAAGTATCTGGCCGGGCTGAAATTCGGGATGACGACGACCCTTCGGCCGGGACAATTCTTCCAGGGAACGTTCAATCTCAAGGCGCTCGGCGACACCTATCTCGATCTCGGCGGCTGGAAGAAAGGCGTCGTCTGGATCAACGGAAACAATCTCGGCCGGTACTGGGAGATCGGGCCGCAAAAACGTCTTTACTGCCCGGCCTTCTTTCTGAGGGAAGGGCGGAACGAAATCGTCGTCTTCGACCTTCACCGGACGGCCCCGGCCCCCGTCCGCGGGGCTCAAACGCTCGAATAACGGGAAAGGGGAAACGAAACACCCCCCCGAAGGTTTGACCGGGCTTAAGAACGGAAAAAATCAGTCACGGCCTGGATGACTTCGCCCTGGTCCGCTTCCGTCAGTTCGTAGTACAAGGGGAGGCGCAGCAGCCTCGCGCTCACCGATTCCGTGACCGGAAACTGCCCTTCTTTATAACCCAGCGACCGGCCCACCGGCGAGAGGTGGAGCGGGAGGTAGTGGAAGACCGCCAGGATGCCCTTCGCCCTCAGGAAATGCATGAGTCGATTCCGCTGCTCCGGTTCGTTGAGAAGGAGGTAGAATATATGGAAATTGCTCCGGTATCCGGACGGGATGACGGGCAGGCGAAGTCGTCCCTGGCGCTCCAGCGGCCCGAGACCTTCCCGGTAGGTCTCGAACAGCCGCCGCCGGCGGGCCGCGATATCCCCGGCGTTCTCGAGCTGGGCGAAGAGGAAAGCCGCGAGGAGGTCCGAGGGCAGGTAGGAAGATCCGAGGTCCACCCAGGTGTACTTGTCCGTTTCGCCCCGGAAGAACTTGCTTCGGTCTGTCCCCTTCTCCCGGATGATTTCAGCCCTCTCGATCAAGGTTCGGTCGTTGATGATCAGGGCTCCGCCCTCTCCGCATTGGAGGTTCTTGGTTTCGTGGAAGCTCAACACGGCGAGGTCGCCGAACGTCCCCAGGGATCTGTCCCGATAAAAAACTCCCAAGGCCTGGGCGGCGTCCTCGACGACCCGAATCCCCCGCCTTCGGGCGCAGTCCATGACGGCGTCCATTTGACAGCCGACTCCTCCGTAATGGACGGGGATGATAACCCGGGTCCGCTCGCTCACGAGACCGGGGAGCGCGTCCTCGTCCAAGGACAACGTGTCCGGCTTGATGTCGGCGAAGACGAGTCGGGCGCCCCTCAGGTAAAAGGCGTTGGCGGTCGAAACAAACGTAAAGGAGGGCAGGATAACTTCGTCCTCCGCCCCAACCCGGAAGAGCAAAGCCGCCATTTCGAGGGCCGCGGTTCCGGACGTCGTCAGAAGGACCCGGGGGACGCCGAGATCCTTTTCTAATAGCTCCTGGCATCTCTTGGAGAACGGGCCGTCGCCCGAGATGTGGCCGGACTCAGCCGCCCTAGCCAGGTATTCGTATTCCTTTCCCGTCACGTAGGGTTTGTTAAAAGGAATCCTGATCTGCGCCATCGGCTTCTCCTCGTCATCCGGCTTCTCCGGATCCGGAACAAACTGCTATCAGACTGGTTCCATGGCCGACGCGGCAGCCGGCGATCCGAGCGACCTCGCGGCTGAGATGCCGCTCCCAAGCCCGGCCGAGCGGCCCGGCCCTCCGTTTGTGGTCGCCCCGGATTTGCGCGGTCCGGCTCTCCGCTCCCGGCCGGCGTCGTCTCAAGCCCAACCGGTGGGGAAGGGTCCTGGACAGGAAAACAAAAGGGCTGAGGAACGAAAACAAAAAGGAGTGATACCGGACACGAAACCCGGCCTTCTCGAGCAAGGCGAACAGGTCGGCCGGCCCGAAGCGAACCAGGTGGCCGGCCCATTCATCCTCGCCGCTCCAAAGCCGCCGGTGGGCGGGAACGGTGACATAGAGCCGCCCCTCCTGCCCGCTCCGGATCGCGGCCCGAATCGACCGGAGGAAATCAAGGGGACGCTCGACATGTTCGAGGACGTCGAACAGCCCGGCCGCCGCGATCGATCCTTCCCGGAATTGAAGATCCTCCAGGGAAGCTCGAATGACCTTTTCGACGCCCCGCCGCCGGGCGTTGCGGCAGCCTTCTTCCCCGGCCTCGACCAGGACGGCGTCCCAGCCGTCCCGCACCAGGGCCGCCGTCACAATCCCGTTCCCTCCTCCGATATCCCAGACGGCTCCTCCCGGAGGGAACCTTCGGACGATCGTCCGGATGACATTGTTCCGGTGGTTGAACCACCAGGATCCTTCCTCAACCTCGAACATGAGGGAACTGCCCTCGGCCGGGTAGGAAACGGGTGCCGCGGGCCCGCCGATCCGCCAGACGCCCTCCTCGTCGAGGACGAGCTTGTTTCGGAGAGCCGCCTGGAACGGTTGGCCGGTCAATCAAGATCCTCAAGCCAGATGTGGTAGAAAGGATTTTCCCCGATCGTCCTGAATCCGTTGTTTTGATAGAAACGGACGGCGCCGATATTGTGGCCCTGGGTGACGACGAGGAACCGATTTCGTCCGGCTGCCTTGATCCGGCCCTCGGCAGCCCTCAGCAATCGCCCCCCCAGGCCGCGGCCCTGCGCCCAATCCGCGACGGCTAAAAGGTCGACATGGGAAGTATTGTCTTTGCCGCGCAGGGTCAGGAAACCCGCCGCCCGTCCGTCGACGACGGCCGTCAGGAAATCCGAACAGAAATCTTCGCTGAAAGACCGCCTCAGCCATTCCCGGTAGAGCCGGAGTGCGCCGCTCTCCCCGAACCGCGGATCGTACCGGAACCGGCTTTTCAGGGAGAGGGCGTCGGAAATGGCCTCGAGGCCGGGATAATACCGTTCCTCTCGGGAGAAGGTTAGGTCCGGATCTGGTTCGGGACCGGCCTCGGCCAGCGGCGTTTTTTCGAGCGTGCTTTTGATATCGACCAGATAGAAGCCCCGCCTGGCACAGAAGCGGAGGAGGTCCGGATTGTCGAACGAGGCCTCAAGATAGAGACAGGCTAAGCCTCGGTCCCGAGCCCGCTCCAGGATGGCAGCCAAGGAGAGAGGGTCGAGGTTTTCAGCGACGGCCAGCCGTCCAATCTCGACTCCGAAAAACTCCGTATCCCAGGCCAAGGGCTCCAGGCGAGGCGCGCTTTTCATGTCTCCGTCGTTGTGTCGATGATATAGGGGGGCTTGCGTTTGGTCTGTTCGAAAGTCTTTCCGACGTAGGTCCCAACCACGCCCAGAAGAAAAACAACAAGACCGGACAGGAACCAGATCGAGACCATGACGCTCGACCAGCCCGGGACGACCTGCCGGACAAGGACGCCCCGGATGAAGAGGATGATGGCGGCGATGAATGAGATGCTCGACATGGCCAGGCCGAGCTTGACGACGAGCCGGAGGGGACGCTCTGAGAACGAAATCGTCACGTTGAAGGCCAGGCGCAGGAGCTTGCTCAGATCGTAAGAAGAAGAGCCGCGCGCTCGCTCGCCATGCTCGATGTCCACGGTGTCCGCCCGGAAGCCCACCCACTGGATCATGACCGGGAAATAGCGAACGTTCTCCCGGGTCATGCGGAGGGCTTCGATCGTCTTCCGCGAATACACGCCGAAGTTGGCGATCGCCGGGTCCTGCCGAGTTTCGGTCAGGTAGCCGAGGACCGCATAGAACAACCGTGAAGCCACCTTCCGGAATAGAGAATGGCGGCGCCTGGCCCGGCGGGCCCGGACGATGTCGAATCCGCTCTTGGCATGAGCGTAGAGCCGGGGGATTTCCTCGGGTTTATCCTGGAGGTCGCAATCCATGACGAC
>Ga0315294_10007088_pt1 | contig 12305 bp, 14 predicted proteins | sample YL17G13_40_MG_FD_203626 | JGI IMG/M metagenome (GOLD analysis project Ga0315294, IMG submission 203626) | Sediment microbial communities from Yellowstone Lake, YNP, Wyoming, USA - YL17G13_40 | ecosystem: Environmental > Aquatic > Freshwater > Lake > Sediment | place: USA: Wyoming | collected...
AAATAACGCAACACAGACTACTAACTTGATTCAATACTTCAGTTCACTTTCATCTTCGTCATATGCAGTATTTGATAGTGGATATAAGTACACTTATGATAGATTTAACAACAACTTTGTATACGTTCCTTGTAATGCAGATATTGCAGGTCTAATGACTCGCACAAATATTGTTGCATATCCTTGGTTCTCACCTGCAGGACAACAAAGAGGAATCTTGAATAATGCAATTAAACTTGCATATAATCCTTCTAAGGCACAAAGAGATCAACTTTATCCTTTGAGAATTAACTCAATCGTCACTCAACCTGGCATTGGAACTCTTCTCTTTGGTGATAAGACTGCTCTTGGATACGCATCCGCATTTGATAGAATCAATGTTCGTCGCTTGTTCCTTACAATTGAGCAAGCACTTCAAAGAGCAGCACAAGCTCAACTCTTTGAACTCAATGATGAACTGACTAGAGCAAACTTCAGAAACATTGTTGAACCTTACCTCCGTGATATTCAGGCAAAGAGAGGTCTTTACGGATTCCTAGTTGTTTGTGATACTACAAATAACACTCCTGATGTTATTGATAACAACGAATTCAGAGCAGACATCTATCTGAAACCTGCTAAATCTATTAACTATGTAACACTTACCTTTGTTGCCACAAGAACAGGTGTAAGTTTTGAAGAAGTAGCTGGTACAGTTTGATTTTAATTAAACCAACAAAAAGGAGGAACTAAAAAATGGCACATTCTATTCAAGACTTCAAATCAGCACTTGTTGGGGGCGGCGCCCGCCCCAATCTATTTGAGGTTACTATTCCATCTCCACCAACTGGAGTTACTTTAACTCCAAATTTTCCAATTCTTTGTAAGGCAGCTGCATTACCTGCATCAAATGTTGGTCAAATTGATGTTCCTTTTAGAGGAAGAATTTTTAAAGTTGCCGGAGACCGCACATTTGATACATGGCAGATTACTGTCATTAATGATCAAGATTTTACAATCAGAAGTGCATTTGAAATTTGGATGCAATCTATTGCTCAATATGGAGATGGAAGTGGTTTTACCAATCCAGCAGATTATATGAGAGATGCATTCGTCAAGCAATTCAAAAGAGGTAAAAGTGCTGTGGGAACAGGCGTTGCTACAGGTGCTGGACTTGAAGTTGTAAAAACTTATCAATTCTATGATGTTTTCCCAACAAATATCTCAGCAATTGACCTTTCATATGATACTGCAGATACTATTGAAGAATTTACGGTTGAGTTCCAAGTTCAGTACTGGACACCTGCCACAAATAAAGCATAATAAATAGTCTAAAGATAAAGACTAAAAATAAATTATGGCAAAATTATTTGGATTCTCTATTGAGAATACTGAACCACCATCACCCACTGCGGTTTCCCCCGTACCTCCTAATAATGAGGATGCGTCGGATTACTATCTGAGCAGTGGGTTTTTTGGTTCATATGTTGATATTGAAGGTGTTTATAGAACTGAATATGATCTAATCAAAAGATACCGTGAAATGGCACTTCATCCGGAGTGTGATAGTGCCATTGAGGATATTGTAAACGAGGCTGTTGTAAGTGATACAAATGATAGTCCAATAGCAATTGAACTTTCAAATCTGAATGCAAGTGATGGTATTAAGAATAAAATTAGAAATGAATTTAAGTACATTCTCGAACTTCTGGATTTCAATAAAAAATCTCACGAAATTTATAGAAATTGGTACATTGATGGAAGACTTTACTACCACAAAGTAATTGATCTTAAAAATCCAGAAGCAGGGATTCAAGAATTGAGATATATTGACGCAATGAAAATGCGTTATGTAAGGCAGGCAAAGAAAAAGCAAGAAGATAAGTATAGAGTTTCTAATAGAAATGTTGAAAATCCGATGGATTTTGAGTTTCCTGAAATTGAGGAATACTTTGTTTATAATCCAAAGATGACTTATCCAACAGGAACTCCAGCACCTGGAACTCTTGGTGGTTCAAGTCAAGGAATCAAAATGTCCAGAGATTCAATTACTTACTGCACTTCGGGGCTTGTAGATAGAAATAAGGGGTCAACTCTTTCATATCTCCACAAAGCAATTAAGTCACTCAATCAATTAAGAATGATTGAGGATAGTCTTGTTATCTATCGTTTGTCAAGAGCACCAGAACGTCGTATTTTTTATATTGATGTTGGTAATCTTCCTAAGGTTAAGGCAGAGCAATATCTTCGTGATGTTATGATGCGTTATCGTAACAAACTTGTGTATGATGCAAGTACTGGCGAGGTTCGTGATGATAAAAAATTCATGAGTATGTTAGAAGATTTCTGGTTGCCTCGCAGAGAAGGTGGACGTGGTACAGAAATTACAACACTTCCAGGTGGACAAAACCTTGGAGAAATCACTGATATTGAATATTTCAAGAAGAAACTTTATCGTTCTCTGAATGTTCCACCATCAAGAATGGATGGAGAAGGTGGATTTAATCTTGGACGTTCTTCAGAAATTCTTCGTGATGAAGTCAAGTTTACAAAGTTTGTTGCACGTTTAAGAAAGAGATTTGCTGCAATGTTCAGTGATATGCTGAAAACTCAATTAATTCTCAAGAACATTATCACCCCAGAAGATTGGGCAGTGATGGATGAACATATTCAATATGATTTCCTCTATGATAATCATTTCAGTGAACTTAAAGATGCAGAACTTCTGAACGAAAGACTCAATATGGTTCAGGTTGCAGAACCATATGTGGGTAAATATTTCTCGCAAGATTATATAAGACGTAAAATTCTTCGTCAAACTGATATTGAAATTATTGAGCAGGATAAATTGATTAAGCAAGAAATTGAAGATGGAATTATTCCCGATCCAAGTATTCCAGTTGACCCGATGACAGGAATGCCAATGGATCCAAATGCACCGATGATGGATTTGGGAAAACCAGTAATGGAACCAAATACTGATGGAGTAAAAGGTGGTGGGGCCACCGAAGCAGATGGTAGAGCAGCTGAACTCGATACCTCTATTACAAGAATGCCCAAAGGAGGGCAGATATAAATATTAACAACTAATCATTGAAAGTATAAAAAAATGGATGAATTAATGGATATGATTGCTACTGATGAGTCACCATCACAGATTAGCGATAAAATTAAAGATTTACTTTTTGCAAAATCCGCAGAAAGAATTGATGCTTTCCGTCCTATGGTAGCTAATTCAATCTTTGGCGAAGAAGAAGTAGAAGATACCTATGAGGTTGATGAGACTGAATATGAGGTAGATGAAGAAGAGTGATAGATAATGTCAGAAAATCTATCAGATTTCTTTAACCTCATAGCAGAAGCAAATAATCAAAAGAAAAAATTAAAAGAAGAAGAAGATAAGTTTATTTCAGAACTTATTGGATCTAATAACATAGTTGAAAATATACTTCGTGAACTTACTGGAAATGAGTATGAAGAACATCAAGAATTGGTTGATAATATTATTGAAGAAGTAGAAGAGGAGGTAAAGGGTATTAATGATGTTGTTAGAAATATCATCAGCCCAGAACTTCAACAAGATACTAAAAAATATATCAAAGAAGGATTATTAAATATTCCCTCCAATGAGAAAAATTTAGATCCTCTTACTCCACTCAATCAAAACTTTGTAACTTTAGATCAACTTCAACAGCATTATAAGTTATTCATCAATCGTATTCAACAACAACTTTCCACATTAGGTGGCGGTGGGGAAACGAGATTGAGATATTTGGATGATGTTGTAGGTGTTGCAACAAATTCAAGTTTTTATGATGACAAATTTCTTCAATGGAACTCGACTACAAATGAAGCTGAGTTTGTAACTATTAATTCTGGAAATATAAGTGGGATATCTACTGGATATTATGGCAACTTCTTTGACACTACAACACAAACAGTAATTGGAATTAATACATATCAACCAGTTAGACTAAACACAACGGACCTTTCAAATCAAGTATCAATAGCAAATAGTTCTCATATTATTGTTGCAAATAGTGGTGTTTATAATATTCAATTTTCCTTACAAATAGATAAAACACAAGGTTCTGGTGCCCATATTTTTATTTGGTTGAGTAAAAATGGTATTAATATTCCAAATAGTGCAACAGAATTGGCAGTTCAGGGAACCAGTTCAGAAATTGTTGCTGCATGGAACTTCGTAGTAGCATCAAATGCAAATGATTATTACGAACTTATGTGGAGTGCTACTGATTTACATATAAGATTAAAAGCAGTTGGTGCATCTGCAGTTGTTCCTGCAATACCATCAGTTATTGTGAGTGTGGTGTCAGTATAACAAATTTGGTTTTGTGGAACTTATAAAGTAATAAATAACTAATAAATGTATTATACGAGTAATGACGCATAGACCAGTTGGGGCAGGTGCCTCATTTGCATTTACAGCAGGAGCTGCATCAACATCATCAGCATTTTCAGTTCAGTCTGATACTTTGAGAGTGATTGCGGTTGGTGGAGCAGCACACGTTGCAATTGCAGCAAGTCCAGCTACAACAGCAACTGACTACTACATTCCCTCAGGAACTGCGGTAACTCTTGCATTAACCAAGGCATCTAATAGAGTAGTTGGTGTTACTACTGGAGCAACAACAATTCTTACTTTTGCAGAAGGAACTCAGGCACCATTTGGTGTTGGTGATTTTATCAGCCTAACTGCAAGTGGACAATCTTATTATGATTTCTCTCACCAAAGAGTTGCATCAGTAGATACATCTTCTGGTGTAAGTGGATATTTCCAAAGCAGAATTACCGTAAGCTATAATTCAAGTGGAATTTTGACTGCTTTTGCACCAACTGATGCTACCGCAGTTATTTCTCAAAAGATTGCTGCTTTTGGAGCAGGTAGTGGAGCACTTTATTATCAACAAGTACAAATTACCAATCAAGCATAAAATGAAACTCATCAGAGAAGAAATCGAATCCGTAGAGTTTATCGTTGAAAATCACAACGGTAAAAAGTCACTCTATATTGAAGGAGTATTTCTCCAAGGAAACATCAAGAACCGTAATGGTCGTATGTATCCTATGGAAACTCTTCGCCGCGAAGTTTCCAGATATAGCGAAAATCACATTCAAAGTGGAAGAGCTCTTGGAGAGCTTGGACACCCAGATGGTCCTACCGTTAATCTTGACCGCGTTTCTCATAAGATTGTTTCTTTGAGAGAAAGTGGTTCAAACTTTATTGGTAAGGCAAAGATTCTTTCCACCCCTATGGGTAAGATTGCAGAATCACTTATTAGCGAAGGTGTAAAACTTGGTGTTTCATCTCGTGGTATTGGTTCCTTAAAACTGACAAGAGAAGGAATTAATGTTGTTGGCGAAGATTTTATGCTCGCTACTGCTGCTGATATTGTTGCTGACCCTTCTGCTCCTGATGCTTTTGTTCAGGGAATTATGGAAGGTAAGGAATGGGTATGGGATGGAGGCATTCTTCGTGAAAAGTATGCAACCAAAACATATGCAAGAATTAATACTCTTGTTGATCAGAAGAAACTTGATGAGCAGAAATTAGATCTGTTCAACAATTTCTTAAACAATTTGTAATTTGTTAAATTATAAATAAATATAGTTTATAACCTAAGGTTAAACGGAGAGTTCAAATGTCTCGTGGAGATTTACAAGAAATGGAAGTAGGCACTAAGCAATCCAAAACTGCCGTTAATGCAAATGCTAAGGCAGGAGAAGGAATGTCAAAATTGGCTGGCGGCGCGGTTGCTGGTCAAAGTGGTAGTTGGGAAGATCTTGGGGGTCCTACTCCTGAGAATTATCGCTCCGACGATGATTCAGCAAAGCTGAAAACACCTGGAGCAACACTCAAGCAAGTTAGAGATGTTGTCAACAAAGGTGCAAAATCTGCGGTGCCTATGACAGGCGTTAAGGAAGATGAGGAACTCGATGACGAGTCACTCCTCTACGAGGCAGAAGAATCTGAAGATGAAGGTGACGAGGAAGAGGATAAAAAAGAAAACAGCAAGAAAAAATCTAAAAAGTCTGAAGAAGACGATGAGGATATGAAGGAAGGATTTGATATCGAAGAAGATGTTAATGCTCTTCTTGGTGGAGAAGAACTTTCCGAGCAATTCAAAGCAAAAGCAAAGACAATCTTTGAGGCTGCTTTGAAATCAAAAGTTACCGAAATCAAAGAAGCACTCGAAATTCAATATTCCGAAGCACTTGCTGAGGAAGTTGAAGTTGTTAAAGAAGAGCTCTCAAATCGTGTAGATGCATACCTTGAGTATGTATCTGATGAGTGGTTCGCTGAGAACGCACTCGCAATTGAAGGCGGTCTTAAGACCGAAATGACCGAATCATTCCTTGAAGGAATGAAGGGTCTTTTTGAAGAACATTATGTAACAATCCCTGAAGATAAATATGATGTGCTTGAGAGCATGGTAGATAAACTTGATGACATGGAGACAAAACTCAACGAGCAGATTGAGAAAAATATTTCCCTTAACAAGCGTCTCGCAGAGTCGGTTGCTGATGGGATCTTAGATCAGGTTTCTGAGGGACTTGCTTCCACTCAGAAAGAGAAGCTCGCCTCACTTGCTGAAAGTGTTGGGTTTGAAAGTGAAGAAGAATATCGTGAGAAACTGGAGACCTTGAAGGAGTCATACTTCTCAAGATCGGTATCTCCATCTGCTAAAACTGAAACCCTGTCCGAGGGTGTAGACAGTTCCCATGATTCTGTTTCAGGATCTATGGCTGCTTATCTGAAGACTCTTTCAGCATTCGGCAAATAACTGAATTTAATATTAAATCAAACGCAAACAATCACTTACAAAAAGGTAAACGCAAATGTTCCAATCCGAGCATCTGCAGGAAAAGTGGGCACCTCTCCTTAATTATGAGGGTCTTGATCCAATCAGAGATTCCCATCGTAAAGCGGTAACCGCTGTCCTGTTAGAAAACCAAGAAAAATTCCTCCGTGAGGAATCAGCATTTAATTCAGGTATCAACCTGATGGAAGCACCAACCAACTCAGCTGGTACTGGTGGTTTCGGTGGCAACTCAACTGCTGGCGGTCCTACCGCTGGTTTCGATCCCGTTCTGATCTCATTGATCAGACGTTCAATGCCTAACTTGGTCGCATATGACCTCGCTGGCGTTCAACCAATGAACGGTCCTACTGGACTTATCTTTGCAATGCGCTCCCGCTATACCAACCAGAGCGGTAATGAAGCATTCTTCAACGAAGTTGATTCTGCATACTCTGGACAGGATGCTGGTTTTAACGTTACAGGTGGTTTCTCAGATGGTCCTGTTGGTTTTGGTACTACTGCACAGTCAGGTACTAACCCTTCAGTTCTGAACCCTGTTGGTACTGCAACCACCAACCCCTCACCATATAATACTGGTGGTGGTATGGCTACTGGTGATGCTGAGAACCTTGATGGCACTAGTGGAGATGCTTTCAACCAGATGGCTTTCTCAATTGAGAAAGTTACTGTTACTGCAAAGTCACGTGCTCTGAAGGCTGAGTATTCACTCGAACTCGCACAAGACCTCAAGGCAATCCACGGTCTGAATGCTGAAGCGGAATTGGCAAACATTCTCTCAACAGAGATTCTTGCTGAAATCAACCGCGAAGTTATTCGTACCATCTATAAGGTTGCTGAGCAAGGTGCTGTTCAAAACACCGCTACTGCTGGTGTATTCGACCTCGACGTTGACTCCAACGGTCGTTGGTCAGTTGAGAAGTTCAAGGGTCTTTTGTTCCAAATCGAGCGTGATGCTAACGCAATCGCACAAAGAACTCGTCGTGGAAAGGGCAACATCATCATGTGTTCTGCTGACGTTGCTTCAGCACTGACCATGGCTGGTGTTCTCGACTACACCCCTGCACTCAACGCTAACCTTAACGTTGATGACACTGGCAATACTTTTGCTGGTACATTGATGGGCAAATTCCGCGTCTACATCGACCCATATTCGGCTAACCTCACTACCGCTAACGCTACTCCAGGTAACCAGTATTATGTTGTCGGTTATAAGGGTGCATCTCCTTATGACGCTGGCATCTTCTACTGCCCTTATGTTCCTCTCCAAATGGTTCGTGCCGTTGGTGAGAACTCCTTCCAACCAAAAATTGGCTTTAAGACCAGATACGGTCTTGTTGCTAACCCATTTGCAGAAGGAACCACTCAGGGTCTCGGTAGAATGCAACTCAATGCTAACCGCTACTACAGACGTGTTGCTGTTAAAAATCTCATGTAATTTTACATGTAGTTTTCGAGGATCCCTTAAGGGATCCTTTTTTTATAAATAAAAATGTAAGAATAGATTGTGAACAATGCCAAGACCCGTTACAAATACTTCTGGATACTATGGTGATGGGAGAACGAAAAGAAAAGCAGAAAATCATAGAATAAACGTAATGATGCGTAGAGATAATCACAAGCAACAATTAGTTGAGCATTTTAATAATAAATGCAAAGATTGTGGAAATAGTTTTCCAATTTGTTGTTATGATTTTCATCATATTGATCCATCAAAAAAATCATTTGAAATTGCTCCAAGATTAGATGGAAACATTGAAACAATTATGGAAGAAGTTGCTAAATGCGTGATGATTTGTTCCAATTGTCATCGTATTAGACATTATAAGGAGAAAAGAAATAAATAGTTTAAAAAAACAATGGCACCTCAAATTGAAAATAGGAATTTTTTATCTCCTACAGGATTTAAATTCACTCTGAAAAAAAGTCCTAAGGTTGCATTTTTTTGTAATGAGGCAAATATTCCAGATTTAAATCTTGGTATTGCAGTACAAACTTCATATCTAAAAGATATTGATCTTCCTGGTGATAAAATAGTTTTTGGAGATCTGAATTTAAGATTTTTAGTTGATGAAAATCTTGAAAATTATATGGAAATTCAAAATTGGATTCGTGGTCTTGGATATCCAGAAAATTTGCAACAGTTTGCAGACTTGCAAAATCAGGGATTAATTCGAGGTAATTATACGCAAGATAGACAGAACATATATTCTGATGGAACTCTTCAAGTATTAACAAGTAGCTCAATTCCAAATTTTCAAGTAGTATTTAAAGACTTGTTTCCATATTCATTAGGAACACTTACCTTTGATGCAACACAAACTGACGTTCAATACTTTACAGCAGACGTAGGTTTCAAGTATACTATTTACAGTATAACCGATCTTAGTGGCAGTCCTTTATGAGTATTGATCTTGATAAAATTCAAGAAATGTGGGAGAAAGATGCAAAGATAGATCCAGACAATCTACACACAGAATCTTTAAATATCCCTGTTCTTCATGCAAAATATTTTGACCTTTATAATACAATTTTTCTTCTAAGAAAAAAAGCAGAGCAACAGAAAAGAAATATTCGTCACGACAGGTATGAGTATTACTCTGGAAAGGCTGATCCAGAAACTTATGTAGAAAATCCTTTTCCAAAGAAAATTAGAGATAAGGATACGATGCAAAAGTATCTTGATGCAGATGAAAGACTTTCTAGTGTATGTTTGAAAATTGATTACTATGATACAATGCTTGCTTACTTAGAAAGTATTCTCAAAGTCATTCAAAACAGAACATATCAGATTAAGAATGCAATCGAGTTTATGAGATTTAATGCTGGATTAGGGTAAATAAATATACTTAGATGAATGCATCTAAGTGACGAATACGACCAATCTGGTTATAAGCAAATCAAACGAAGTATTTTTAAAAATAAAAACAGAACCTCATATTGAATATGAACTGAGAGATCATTTCAAGTTTGAGGTTCCTGGCGCAAAATTCATGCCTCAGTATAGAGGTAGAAATTGGAATGGAGAAATACATCTATATGACATGAGGTCCAAGCAGATTTATGTGGGGCTCTTGGATAAGATTGTCAATTTCTGCGAACAGTACGGATATAGTTATAAGTTTGAAGATAATAAATTCTACGGACAACCATTTGAAGTCAATGATATGATTTCATATGAAGGTGTCAAAGATTATATGAAATCTATTTGCACACATTCTCCTCGGGATTATCAAATAGAGGGAGTATTCGATGCTCTAAAGCACAATAGAAAACTATTGATAAGCCCCACTGCGAGTGGCAAATCTCTGATGATTTATTCAATCGTGAGATATTATGAGAACAAAGGGCAAAAAATCCTTTTAGTTGTCCCAACGACATCTCTTGTAGAGCAAATGTACAAGGATTTTGAGGATTATGGTTGGGATGCTGAGACATATTGTCACCGAATTTATTCTGGTAAAGAGAAGACAAATGAATTTCCAGTTACGATTACTACTTGGCAATCTGTATATAAACTGGACCGTTCATTCTTTGAAGACTATGGTGTTATTATAGGCGATGAAGCTCATTTATTCAAGAGCAAGTCATTGATTGAAATCATGACTAAACTTCATCATGCAAAATATAGATTTGGTTTTACAGGAACACTTGATGGAACTCAAACACATAAATGGGTTCTGGAAGGATTGTTTGGGCCATCATATAAAGTAACCAGAACTGATGAATTGATGCAGCAAGGACATCTTTCTCAGTTAGATATTCAGTGCCTTGTTCTCAAGCATCCGCCACAAAAGTTTGAAAAATATGAAGATGAAATACAGTATTTAATTTCTCACGAACAAAGAAATAAATTTATTACTAACTTAACTCTTGACTTAAAGGGAAATAGTCTTTTACTTTTTAGTCGTGTAGAAGCTCACGGAGCAGTGCTTTTTAATCAAATAAATACTAACAAGCGAGGTGATAGGAAAGTCTTCTTTATTCATGGTGGCGTAGATACAGAAGAAAGAGAACTGGTAAGGGAAATTACAGAAAGAGAAAACAGTGCAATCATTGTTGCTTCTTATGGAACTTTTAGTACTGGAATCAATATTAGAAATCTGCACAATGTTATCTTCGCTTCTCCTTCAAAATCCAGAATCAGGAACCTCCAATCAATCGGAAGAGTTTTAAGAAAAGGAAAGAATAAAACAAAAGCAGTCTTATACGATATTTCAGATGACTGTACTTCTAACTCAAGAAAAAATTATACACTAAATCATCTCATTGAAAGAATTAAAATCTATAATGAAGAGAATTTCAATTATGAGATAATCACTATACAACTAAAGAAATGATAGAAGACGATTTTTACGCAACAGTTAAATTAAAATCAGGTGAAGAAATATTTGCCAAAGTTGCTGCTTCTGAGGAAGAAGACAGAACTATGCTTATCGTTTCAAATCCAATTATGATATCTGAGGTTAAAAGTAGAATAGGAATAGTTGGATATAAATTTGAACCTTGGTTAAAGACAACTACAGAAGACATGTTTATTATTAACTTGCAAGATGTACTGACTCTTTCAGAATCTTCTGATATTGAAATGATTATGATGTATCAATCTTATGTTCGTCAATCTTATAAAGAAAAAAGAAATCAATCTAAACCAAATCGTAGAATGGGATATATTGCTAATGTTAATGATGCTAAAGAGATCTTAGAGAAGCTCTATAAAAGTAGCTAGACCTAACTTATCAACCCTGACAAAGGTTATTATACACAGTTTCAGACACCTTGTCAACTATTTAATTAAGTGTTATAATATCTACATAATAATGATAAAAACTTATGATAAGCACAGCAGTCATGGCCAAGAGAAAGAGGTCAGAGCATTACGTTAATAACAAAGAGTTTCTTGCAGCACTCATTAAATATCGTGAGGATGTTGAAATCACCTTTATTCAAAAGAATGGCAGAGAACCGACAAAAGAAGATAGGTCAAAAAGATGGGATACCAAACCTCCCATTCCAAGATACATTGGAGAATGCTTTCTGAAGATTGCAAATCACCTATCATTCAAACCAAACTTTGTCAACTACATGTTCAAAGAGGACATGATTTCTGACGGTATTGAAAATTGTGTGCAGTACATTCATAATTTCAATCCAGAGAAGTCCCAGAATCCTTTTGCATATTTCACTCAAATTATTCACTATGCTTTTCTCCGTCGTATTCAGAGAGAGAAGCGTCAACTGGAAATCAAAAATAAAATTCTTGAAAAATCTGGGTTCAGCGAAGTCTTTACAGATGACAACACTATTGACGGAGGGAACTATTCCGACTATAATAGCATCAAAGACGGCGTACACTCCAAACTTCGTTACTGATGAAAGTTGCTATCATTACGGATACTCATTATGGTGCCAGAAAAGGTTCTAAACTTTTTCAGGACTATTTTGAACTCTTCTATAAGAATGTGTTTTTCCCGACGCTGGAAC
>Ga0315294_10007089_pt1 | contig 12303 bp, 12 predicted proteins | sample YL17G13_40_MG_FD_203626 | JGI IMG/M metagenome (GOLD analysis project Ga0315294, IMG submission 203626) | Sediment microbial communities from Yellowstone Lake, YNP, Wyoming, USA - YL17G13_40 | ecosystem: Environmental > Aquatic > Freshwater > Lake > Sediment | place: USA: Wyoming | collected...
GTCGCGCCGAGTTGCGCCAGCGCCTCTTCCAGACGCCGGCCCACCAGGATCAGGTCATCTTCCGAGAGGTCGCCGAGGGCGATGCCCGGCGCGTGCGCCACGACGACGAAGCCGAAGCCGGCATCGCTCAGCATGGGGATAGCGCGCATCGCGGGTCGCGCCAGTCGCGGGGTCGTCGAAGCGCTGAGGCGTGAGCCTCCCGCTATGAGCGCGTTGCCCAGGACGAGAAAGGCCGCTTTTCGCTCCATGACGCTCCCAGGCGAATGGTGGTCTTCTTCAATCGTGGGGCAGGCGCAGCGCGGAATCATTGACCGTCAGTCAACAGGGCCGCCATTGCGCGGGGGCACACGCCGTGCGCCCCCGCTACGGCTGCGGCCGGTTTATTAGAGCGAGGAATTCTTGTCTCGTCGCCAGATTCTCGCGGAAGCTGCCCAGCAGCGATGACGTGGTCATCACGGCGTGTTGCTTTTCGACGCCACGCATCATCATGCAGAGGTGCTGGGCCTCGATCATGACGCCGACGCCGACGGGCTGGATCGCGGTCATGATCGCGTGCGATATCTGCTCCGTCAGGCGCTCCTGGAGCTGGAGCCGCCGCGCGAAGACGTCGACGAGGCGCGCCAGTTTGCTCACACCGAAGACCCTGCCGCTGGGCAAATAGCCGATGTGGCAGCGGCCGAAGAAGGGCAGCATGTGGTGCTCGCAGAGGCTGTAGAATTCGATATCCCGCAGGATGACCATGCTGGTGGTCTCCTGCGCGAAGCAGGCGCCGTTTACGAGCTTGTCGATGTCGACGTCATAGCCGGAGGTGAGGAACGCCAGCGAAGTCGCTATTCGCTGGGGGCTGCGCAGGAGCCCCTCGCGCTCGGGGTTCTCGCCCAACTCCTCGATGACCTGCCGCACCAGGCTCTCGATTCTCTCGGTTCTAGCTTCCATCCAGGACCTCTCTCCTCAACGCCGCCGTATAGTCGTCGAGCGGGCGCATGTCCCGCGCCGGCATTCTCTCCGCCAGCCACGCCGCGGTCGTACCCGTGCCCGGTATCACCAGCGCGGGCGCGAGCTCCGCCAGCGCCGCGGCGACATAGGGACGCTTAGCGATATCAGGGTCGGGGAGCGTTAGCGCTTCCGTCTCTGTTACCAGATCGTCATAGATCAGGAGGTCGAGGTCGATGACGCGCGCTGCGTACCTATCGGCGGTCCGCACCCGGCCCAGGCGGTCCTCGATCTCCCGCAGTGAACGTTTCAACTCCGCCGCCGGCGCCTCAGTCTCGATCTCGACGACGCAATTGTAGTACCGCGGCTGGTCGGGCCGTCTCTCCGGTTCCGTCTCATACACCGTCGACACGGCGACGACTCGCATATCCTTCGCCAGCAGCCGCAACGCCTTGCTGACGTTGTCCGCGGGGTCGACGTTCGACCCTACGCCGACGAACGCCCGCGCCATCGCCTACGCTCGCTCCCGCTCGATCTCGACAGCGACGCTGCGGGCGAGGTCGAGCGCACCGGGCTTGTCGACGCGGACGATGACCTTCGACACGCCCCGCTGGCCTAGGCAGACGTCTGCTACCGCCTGCGCCAGCGCCTCCAGCAGGTAGTACCGCGACCTCTCCACCATTCCGACGACGAGCGTCCTCAGCTCCCGATAGTCCACGGCGTCCTCGATGCTGTCGCTGCGGGCGACGGCGCGCATATCGGTGAAGACAGTCAGGTTGATGAGCACGTCCTGCTTCTCTCTTCGCTCGTCGTCGTTGACGCCGATGATGCAGCGGACGGCGAGGTCACTTATCAGGACGCGGTCCACTCTCGTACTCCTTGAGGTGCCTGCCGCCGTCGACGCTGATTGTCTCCCCCGTGACAAAGTCGCTCTTTAGCAGGTAGACCACCGCCTCGGCGATGTCCTCCGGCGACCCGTGGCGTTTCAGGGGTACCGTTTGCGTCAGCCGGTCGATGTAGCTCTCGTCCTCGCCCGGCGGCGGCAGGATCAGCCCCGGTGCGACGCCGTTGACGGTGATGGTGGGCGCGTAGCGCAGCGCCGTCACGCGCGTGAGCACGTCGAGGACGTGCTTGCTCAGAATGTAGCCGACGTGCGTCCAGTCGAAGTCGTGCGTTCGGGAGTCGACGAGGTTCACGATCTTGCCGTGACCGGCCAGTCGGGCGAAATCGCGGCTGAGGACGAATGGCACCCAGGCGTTGACTTCCATGTTCCGGACGAGGCTTTCGAACGTAACCGTCGCCAGCGAATCGACGGGAAAGAACGACGCGTTGTTCACCAGCATGTCCAGTCCACCCGCTGTCGCGATGCTCCGCTCGATCAGCGTCTCGTACTCCTGCGGCTTCTCGAAGTCGGCCTGGATGAGCCACGACTGCACACCGAGGGCGGTTATCTCGTCCCGCAGGCGTTCGGCTTGGTCGCCGGAACCGTGGTAGTGGAGGATGACTTTCGCACCCTCACTCGCCAGGGCAAGGGATATCGCGGCGCCTATACGCTTCGCCGCGCCTGTCACCAGAGCGCTCTTGCCGTGCAGGTCGTCGCTCATTCGCAGGGGTCCCTCCCACTTACGCTGAGGCAACTATAGCAGGCGCTCGATCTTTGCCGCCACTATGAAGTCGTTGCGGGAAAGGCCGCCGATGCTATGCGTCGAAAGCGTGAGGTGTACCTTGTTGTACGAAATCTCGATGTCGGGGTGGTGGTCCTCCTCCTGCGCTACCTGCGCCACCCGGTTCACGAACTGCATCGTCTCGCCGAAGTCTTTGAAGCTGAAGTCTTCCTCCAGCCTGCTGTCCACCAGCTTCCATCTCGGCACCTGGCGCGCCAGCTCCTCGGCTTCTTTCCGATTGAGCGGCGGTGTGCCCTTCGCTATCGGCTGTCCTTTTTCCTCTGCCAGTGCCATCTCGGGCCCCCTCTCACACCAGCGCGCCGCGCAGGCTCTCCGCTGATACCTGCTCGCCGCGGCGGATAATCTCCCGGGCGGCGTCGACCTTATCCCAGACGTTGCACATCATCATCCCGCGCACCTTGGCGTCCTCGAGGTAGTAGATGACGCCCGTATCGTTCTCCTTCTGCCAGTCGGCGTACGTGTCCAGCCGCGAGTCGACGTCGCCGACCGCCTCGTAGCCGAACTCGAAGAGATCGGAGAAGAAGTAGGGCATGTGCGTGTAGGGCTCCGCAGCGCCCGCCATGTTGCGGCCCGCCCACTTGCCCTGCGTCACCGCGTTGTCCCAGTGCTCGACGCGCATCTGCCGTCCCAGCGCCTGGTAGGGGAAGAAGGCGTTGTCGCCGGCGGCGTAGATGTCGGGCGACGACGTCCTCAGGTAGGCGTCGACGACGATGCCGTTCGTGACCTCGAGGCCCGCGTCCTGCGCGAGCTGCGTCGCCGGCATAATGCCGACGCCGACGATAAGTATGTCCGACTCGATAGTCCGCCCCTCGCGCGTCGTCGCCACGAAGCGTCCGTTCCTCTTCTCGAACGCGGCCGGCGCGTCGCCCGTCAGGATGGCGACGCCGCGCTCCCGATAGCGCTCCTGGATCGCCTGGCCGAGGTAAGGCGGGAAGACGCGGTCGCAGAGGTAGGGCGTTGGGAAGACCATCGTCACGTTGACGCCGTTCATGTTGAGCGCGGCGGCAATCTCCGAGCCGATGAAACCGCCTCCTACTACCAGCGCCGACTTACCTTCGGATGCCTCGGCCCTGATGCGGAAGTAGTCGTCGAGATAGCGATAGTAGGCGATGCCCTCGAGGTCGCTACCGGGCACGGGCAGAGAACGTGGAATGCCGCCGGTTGCGAGCAAGAGCTTGTTGTAGTGATAGGTCTCGCCGCTGCTGTCGACGACGGTCTTCTGCTTCTCGTCGAGAGCGATCGCGCGGTGGCGGAGCGCCAGGTCGACACCGTTCTTCAGGTAGTAGTCTCTGTCATGTACAAATACCTGATCGACCGTCTTCTTGCCGAACCACAGCTTCTTCGTCAGGTCGGGCCGGTCATAGGGAAGGTGCTTCTCTTCGCCGATGAGCAGTATCGGCCCGTTCTGGTCGATCTCCCGTATGCCAGCGACGGCCGATCCGCCCGTCAGTCCCGCTCCGATGATCACGTAGGGGTAAGTCCGTTCTGTCATCGCCTTCGATCCCCCTTCTTGCCGCGCCGGCAGGACACTCCGTTCCTGACCAAGACATGATACTACGCGATGGAAATGCATTGTGTGTGAGCGCGCGGCGTCGCTCCATGGAGGAAAAGTGAACGATTGGCGATGTTGTGTGAGAATGCTGCCGGGCCCGCTAGCGGGTGCCGAACTCCTGCACGAAGAACCAGCCGTGGGCGCTGCCCGCATTCCAGGCGCAGCCGGCGCCCGTCTCCGTCAAGCCGGGGTTAAGGATGTTGGCGCGGTGGCCCGGGCTTGCCAGCCAGGCGTCGACCGCCTCCTCGAACGTCGTGTAGCCTCCGGCGAGGTTCTCTCCCAGAGCCACCCACGTCGTGTAGCCTGCTGCCTCCGCGCGCGCGTCGAGGGTGCGGCCGTCCGCGGTGTGGTTCAAGACGTCGTGGACGGCGAGGAAGTCCGCATACTCCTGAGCGGCGGCGCCCAGCAGCGAGTTGTAAGACAGCGTTCCCATCCCGTTCTCCCGTCGCACCTGGTTGACCAGCGCGATTATCCGCTCGCAGCCGTCGACCGCTGTGACGGCGGGCGCTGGCATGGGCGTAGCTGTCGGCGGCTCGACCGGCGGAGGCGGTGGCAAAGTCGGCGCTGACGGGATGACAGGCCGCACGGGCGCCGGTTTGGGCGTCGCTGCCGGCGGGGCAGGCGACCGCGACGCAGGAGTCGGCGGCTGAGTCGAAGGTGCCGGTAGCGCTGTCGGCTGCAATACAGGCGTGGGGGCAGCGACGGCGGGCTGCGAGACGGCGCCGAGGACCTCCGAGAAGAGAGGGGCGTTCGCCTGCACGCACTGCGGACCGGCCTCAGAGGCGGCCGCGACGCGCGTCGGTCGCGACGCCGCAGGCCCGCCGACGACGGCGATCAGCAACGCCTGGCACAGCAGCGCGGCAGGCCCCCAACGACGTGCCGCGAAGAAGAAGAGAGAACGCAATCGGCAACCCCAGCGTCGAATCACTTCCTCTCATTCTTGTCGCCGCGAATCGCATCCGGCTGTCCGCGAAATCCCCCATAACACACTCCAAAGACCCCTAATACGTTTGGCGGACGGGGCACCCAGGTCTTCACGCTTCCTGCACAGGTTGCCCGCCGGATTTCACGATCGGGTCATGAGCCGGATGTATGCTCAAGCGTTGGATGGGGAATAGTTGAGGAGGAGAACAATGACCAGGCAGGAAGTTTACAAGGACATCGAGGAGACGCTGGGTTCGGTGCCCGGTTTCTTGAAGACGTTGCCCGATTCGACGCTGGAGCTCGAGTGGCGACTCATGAAGGCGTCACAGATGGAGCCCGGCGCGGTCCCCAACAAGTACCGCGAGCTGATCGGCATCGGCGTGGCAGCCGCGACGAAGTGCCGCTACTGCATCTTCTTCCACCACGAGATGGCGAAGCTGGAGGGAGCCACGGACGCCGAGATCGAGGACGCCATCCACTTCGCGAAGTCGACCAGCGGCTGGAGCACGTACATCCAGGGGTTGGACTACGACTACGACGAGTTCAAGAAGGAAGTGCGTCACGCCGCAGAGTACGTGCGCAAGATGCAGCAGAAGAAGGCCGCTTAAGCGCAGCGGTCGCAGGTATATCGACGACTGGCGGGGCCTCGAGCCCCGTCAGTCCGATCTTGGGGCGTGTCTCTACGCCGGGACGTAGCGCGCGAGCAGGTCCAGAGTGCTCGGCACGCGCAACTGCTCGAACAGGAAGGCAAAGCGCTCCTCGAGCTCCTGACGTAGTGCGCCGCGTATCTCCTCCGGCAGGTCCCACATCTGACGCTTGAACGGCCCGGTGCCCCTCTTGCGCGTGCTGTAGAGGAACTGCGCCTCAGTCTGACCCGTCTTCCACTCGTCGGCGTGCTTCTCCTTGAGATAGGCGTAGACCTCCTGCCGCAGCGACTCCGGGAACAGCGGGCTGTCGTAGATCATGCTCTGGAAGTTGGTCGCCAGGTGGATTTCCGCCGTGCCCACCTCGACGAAGCGATGAAAGAGCTCGTCGGGCAGCGTCGAGGCGCCGTGTTGCACGGCTCCGGCCATCTTGTATTCCTCTCGTGCCACCCGTGTCATCTCTTCCAGCGTCTCGAAGGCGATGGCGACCTTCGCTATAGTACCGTCGGGCAGGACGACGCCGCCGTGGCTACTGCCTGTCTGGACGCTAATCTTGCTGGGGCCCTTGAAGCTGCCGGCTAGCGTCTCGTGGAGGCCGTCCATGAAGGCGCGCAGCTCTTCCGGCGTGCTGTTCTTCTTGCCGACTTCGCCGATCTCGACGCCGACCGATATATCGACGCCCGCTGGCTGGATTCCCCTGATGAAGCGGATCATCTCCGCCGCGACCTCGAAGTTCGGCCGTTGCTGCTCTTTCGCGTTCGGCCGGCTGAGATCGACGAGCGTGGAGCTATCGACGTCGATGTTCAGGAACTGCGCGTCGACCGCTTCCTTCGTTACGTCGCGGAGTGCCTTCATCTCCGTTGCCGCGTCGGCCTGATACTTCGATGCGTTGACCTGAAAGTGATCGCCCTGGATGAAGACGGGGCCTTCGTGCCCCTCCTTGATCGCCGCCGCTAGAATGTTCGCCGCGTACTCCGCCGGCCGCATCAGCGTGTAGCCGATCTCGGAGCGCGCGATCTCGAAGATCATGGGACCGACGCCCAGCCGGTGCGCGGCACGGAAGGCGGCGCGGGCGGAGTCGTAGGCTAGGGCGCGGAAGTTCATCGCCGGCACGGTAAAGCCGGAGGCCTCGCCGCGGCCCATGGCCTCGTACAGCGTCTGGATCGAGGAGGGTCGAATGCCCAATTGGAGGGCGCACTCGCGGATCGTGGTTCGAGCCTGGGCCCGCAGCTCGTCGGTGTCGGCGAACACTGCCGTATAGATCAGGCTGTCGATGCCCTGGGCCCGAAGGCGTGACGCGTCGACCACCTTCTGGACGCGGCCATCGCTGGACTCGATCACGCCTTGGAGGTCATGGTGAAGCTGTTGCACAGACTGGTAGAGCATCTCGATCCCCCATGGAGAGCGTTTGGCTGGAGCTAGCGTGTGAGACGGCGTGCGAGCTCCAGAAGGGACTGATCGGCCTGTCTGCGCCCATCGAACGCCTGCTCGAGGGGAGTGAGGCATGTCTTGCCATCGAGCTCACCCACCATGAAGCCGCTCTTTCCCTCGGCCAGCGTGTCGACGGCCAGGGCGCCGAACTTGCTGCCGGTGACCCGGTCGCGAGCCGAAGGGGCGCCGCCGCGCTGGATGTGACCGAGGACGCAGACCCTGTAATCGCGGCGTAGGCGCTGCCAGACCTGGTGAGCGATGGCAAAGGCGCCGCCGGCTTCACCGTTCTCCGCTACGACAATTATGCTGCTCCTGCGGCCGTGATGGAAGCCCTTGTCAAGGTGGTCGCAGAGAAAATCGATGTCGGTGGTGACTTCCGGCACGAGCACGTCGTCGGCCCCGCCCGCTACCCCTACCTCCAGCGCGATCGCGCCGCATACGTTCCCCATGACCTCGACGAAGAAGATCCGCTCGTGCGCCTCCGCCGTGTCGCGGATGCGGTCGATTGCCTCCAGCGCGACGTTGACGGCTGTGTCGAAGCCCAGCGTGTACTCGGTGCCGGGCATGTCGTTGTCGATCGTCGTCGGCACGGCGATGATGCGGATGCCGTGCTCTCGCGACAGGGCAGCGGCGCCCCTGAAGGAGCCGTCACCGCCGAGAACGATCAGGCCGTCCACCTTGTTGTCGAGGAGTATCGAGGCCGCCTTCGCCCGGCCCTCCGGTGTCGCAAACTCCTTGGAGCGTGAGGTGCCGAGGATGGTGCCGCCGCGCTGAATGATGTTGCCGACGGCGCGTCGCGTGAGCGGGGCGATCTCACCGTTGAGGAGTCCCGTGTAACCATGGGTGATTCCCAGCACGTGCATGCCGCGCTCGGCCGCCACGCGCACGATGGCGCGAATGCAGGCGTTCGTGCCGGGGGCATCGCCGCCGCTGGAAAGGACCGCTATCTTCTTTACGCCGTTGTGCCCGTTATGCCGCATCCGGTGGTCTTCGCGTGTATCTGCGGGTTGATTAGCGTCTATCTACGGGGATAGTCGGACGGCTCAGGCTGGAGGGTATAGGGGCATACCCTGAGAAACGGCGATGATTCGCGGGCCGCTCCGATAAAACGTCGCTATGCCACGCGCTCGAAGATGCAGGTGATACCCTGGCCACCGCCGATGCACAGGCTGACGAGGCCGTATCGCCCCTGAATCCGCTCCAGCTCGTACATAAGCTTCACGGCTAGGATCGCGCCCGTCGCGCCCACCGGATGCCCCAGGGCGACGGCGCCGCCGTTCGGGTTCGTCTTCGCGGCGTCGAGCCCCAGCTCCTTGATACACGTGCAGGCGACGGCCGCAAACGCCTCGTTGACCTCGTTCACGTCCATCTGGTCGACGGTCAGACCGGCGCGCTCCAGCGCCTTCCGGGTCGCCGGGATGGGGCCGTAGCCCATCAGCGAAGGCTCCACGCCCGCTTCCGCCCGCGCGACCATCCGCAGCCGCGGGCGAATGCCGAGCTGCTCCGCCTTGCGACGGCTCATGACAACGACCGCCGCCGCGCCGTCGTTGATGCTACTGGAGTTGCCCGCCGTGACGTTGCCACCCTCCTTGAAGGCGGCTCGCAGCTTGGCGAGCGCCTCCATGTTCGTGTCCGCGCGCGGCCCTTCGTCGGTGTCAAACGCCTTTGTCTCGCGCCCGACCTTCACTTCGACGGGCACGATCTGCTCCTTGAACCGACCGGTCTCTATCGCCGCGACGGCGTTCTGGTGGCTGCGAAGCGATAGGTCGTCCTGGTCCTGGCGCGTGATGCCGTACTTGTCGGCGAGCTTCTCCGCCGTGATGCCCATGTGAGCGCGACTGAACGGGTCGCTGAGAAGCGATAGAATGCCGTCCTCCAGCACGCCGTCGCCGAGGCGATAGCCGTAGCGCCCTCGACGCACGTAGAACGGCAGCATGGTCATGTTCTCGGTGCCGCCGGCGAGCACGATCTCAGCGTCGCCGCATTCGATCCAGCGGGCGGCCGTGTGAATCGCCTCCAGGCCCGTGCCGCAGAGGCGCGAGACGTTGTAGGCCGGCACTTCGATGGGCACGCCCGCCTTCACCGCCGCGTGTCGCGCGACGTATGCGTCCTCCATCACCTGGCCGGCGCATCCCAGGATGACCTGGTCGATCTGATCGGGACGCACGCCGGCGCGCTCCATCGCCGCCTTGAAGACGACGGCCGCGAGGTCGGCTGCGGGCGTATTCTGGAAGGCGCCGCCCATGCGCCCGACGGCGGTGCGCGCGCCGCTGACGAGAACAATCTCCTCCATGGGGCCTTACTCCTCAACTAGCGTCCAAACGTCGTGTGTCTAGAGTCTATCCCAGGCCCTTGCTTGTCAGCAATCGGCGGCGGCGATCGAGATGATTGCACCCCGCGCCGACATGGGGCAGAATTGAGTGACGGCCCCCTTGACAACCGCCCGCCCGCGATAGACGATGATTGTTACTGGTAGCCCTCACCAGCGGGACAGGGACTATTGGCGCTACTTGACCGCATCGATACCCCCGCGGCGCTCGAAGGCCTGACGCCGCCGGAGCTGGAACAGCTCGCCGCCGAGATACGTGACGTGCTGGTCTCCACCGTCTCGGAGAACGGCGGCCACCTGGCGTCGAACCTCGGCGTCGTCGAGCTGACGATCGCCCTTCACCGTGTCTTCGATAGCCCAAACGACAAGCTTATCTGGGACGTCAGCCATCAGGCCTACGTCCACAAGCTCCTGACCGGCCGGCGCGATAGCTTCCCGACTCTGCGACAATACGGCGGCCTCTCGGGGTTCACCTGTCGAAGCGAGAGCCCGCACGACCCCTTCGGCACCGGCCACGCCAGCACGTCGATATCGGCGGCCCTCGGCATGGCGCTTGCCCGCGACCTCGCCGGCGAGCAACATCACGTCGTCGCCATAATCGGCGACGGCGCGCTGACGGGCGGCATGGCGCTGGAGGCACTGAACCACGCCAGCCACTTGAACACGAAGATCATCGTCGTCCTCAACGACAACGGCATGGCGATCTCCCCCAGCATCGGCGGCGTATCGAAGATGCTGAACCTGTTAACCCGCTCGCCTCGCTACGAGCACGTGAAGGCGGACACCAAGCGGACTCTCGCTCGCCTGCCGTTGGGAGGACGCGTCCTCCGTCTCATCACCTGGCTAAAGGCGCGGATCAAGGGCGCCCTCATCCCGAGCGCCTTCTGGGAGAAGCTGGGCTTCAGCTACGTCGGGCCGATTAACGGCCACAAAGTGGGCGACGTGGAAGCCGCCCTGCGACGAGCGCGCGACGCCAAGACGAAGACGACGATTGTCCACGTGCTCACCGAAAAGGGCAAAGGCTACCCGCCCGCCGAAAAGGACTCGGCGCGATTCCATGGCCTGGCGCCCAACGGGCATTCCTCGAACGGCGCTCCTCCCTCGTATAGCGAGGTCTTCGGACAGACGGTGTTGCGCCTCATGAAGAAAGACGAGCGCCTCGTCGCCATCACCGCCGCCATGTGCGAGGCGACGGGCCTCGACCCCGCGGCGCAGGCCTTCCCCGAGCGCGTATTCGACGTAGGCATCTGCGAGGAGCACGGAGTAACGCTGGCGGCGGGCATGGCGTCGCACGACTTCGTGCCTATCGTCGCTATCTACTCGACGTTCCTCCAGCGGGCCTTCGACCAGATCGTCCACGACGTGTGTCTGCAGAACCTGCCCGTCGTCTTCGCCATCGACCGGGCGGGGATCGTCGGAGAGGACGGCCGCACGCACCAGGGCGCCTTCGACCTGTCCTACCTGCGCTGCCTGCCCAACATGACCGTCGCCGCGCCGAAGGACGAAGACGAGCTACGGCACCTGCTGTTCACGGCAACCAAACTCGGCGGGCCGATGGCGATCCGCTACCCGCGCGGCCGTGGCATCGGCGTTCCGCTCACCGGCGAGCCGCACGAGCTGCCCGTGGGCACGAGCGAGCTCTTGCGCAGCGGCGACGACGTGACGATAGCCGCTGTCGGGCCAGCCGTCTGGGCCGCGCTGGCGGCCGCGGAAGAGCTGGCAGCCTCCGGCATCGAGTGCACGGTCGTGAACGCGCGATTCGTCAAGCCGCTGGACAGCGAGATGCTGCTGCCTCTCGCATCGAAGAGCGGACGGCTCGTCACCGTCGAAGAGAACGTTCTGGCCGGCGGCTATGGCAGCGCCGTGCTGGAGGCGATGGAATCGGCAGGGCTGGCGGGCGTCCGTGTGGAGCGAATCGGCCTGCCGGACCTCTTCATCGAGCACGGACCGCAGGAGCTCTTCCGCTCGATGTTCGACCTCGATCGCGACGGCATCGTCCGGCGCGTGCGTGCCGCCTTCGCGGAGCTCGGCGCGGGGATAGCCGCGTCGCTGCTGGAAACCCCCAGCGGCTCGTCGTAGCGCTAGCCGCTGGTCGACGCTACGGCGTTCCCGACAATACCCACTCGCCTGTCACTTCGTCTAGCGTCGCCGACGCAGCGACGCCCCCCGGCGGCAGCAGTGCGGCCCAGGCCTCGCCCGGGTCCGCTTCGATCGTCGCAGAACCCGCCGTCGTGACCTTCCGCTGCGCCCCGGACAACTCAATGTCGACCTCGTTGACCTGGGGACCTTCGGCCGGCGGCACCAGGAGAAAGACCGGCAGTCCCGCGTCGCTGCTGCTCGTTTCGACCGGCTTGGTTCCGGGCTGCGGCGTGAACGTCACCCGCATGATGTCGCGTCCCTGGTAAGCCACATGGCCGCTCCAGACGCCGTCCGACTCGTTGAGATCGATCTGGTCGGCGATGTACTTGGGGAAGCCGAGAGAGCGCCCGCCCGCGTTCGCCACGTCGTCGTCGACGGGCATGGTCAGGACGTACCAGCCGGTCCGTCCTTGGTAGCGGCATTGCAGCACGACGTATCCCTCGTGGTAGGGCGTGAGCGGCAGCGTCACGTCGTAGTAGTAGACGGCGGCCACGGCGGCGAGGGGCGCCTCCGGCATGTCGAAGGCCGCGGGGAGGAGGGACCGGTACAGCGCGAGGTCGGTCGGTACGAACACCGCGGTTATGCCGCGCTGGCCGCGAAAGGCCCACTGTCGCTCCGGCGCCGCCGTCGGCGTCGACGTTGGCGGCGCGACCGTCTTCGCCGGTT
>Ga0315294_10007091_pt1 | contig 12303 bp, 7 predicted proteins | sample YL17G13_40_MG_FD_203626 | JGI IMG/M metagenome (GOLD analysis project Ga0315294, IMG submission 203626) | Sediment microbial communities from Yellowstone Lake, YNP, Wyoming, USA - YL17G13_40 | ecosystem: Environmental > Aquatic > Freshwater > Lake > Sediment | place: USA: Wyoming | collected...
CCGGAAGTGGATCTCCGACATGATGTACGCCCCTGCTGAGGGGGTCTCGCAGTATCCACAACCGCTAGGTACTTCACCACCTTCCCAGCTCATGGCCGCGCAACAACGGATGAACCAACTCCTCGGCGTCCAAGGAGTTTCTAACTTTGATCCGTACGGTGGCGGCCGGAATCAGCCCAGAAGTGGAGCAGGCGCAAATCCTTATGCAACCGGGTACGGTTTTGGTGAAGGTGGTGGACGCAATATGCCCAGGACTACGTACGGTATTGATCCATACAGCGGTGGAGCCAATCAGCCCAGGACTGGACCTTATACAGGACCTACGTACGGTATTGATCCATACAGCGGTGGAGCCAATCAGCCCAGAACAGCTCCCTTTCAACCTGTAACTCCAGGAACTTCTATGAATGAGTATGCTCCTGGCTACGGGGCCCAGGGTGGAGCGCTTGCTCAAGGACTCGCTGGAGCTTTTAGTGGTGGAGGGGCTGCTACAGGAAAGTCCGGAGTACCAGGTGGAGCCGCTCCTTACACAGACTGGCCAGGCGGAATCGATCCCTCCCTGTTCCAAGGTGTTTCGTTCTTTCGGAACCCACAGTGGCTCGCCAGTGTTCCAGGGTATGAGGAAGGAGCCGGAATCCTATGGAATCCTACCACAGGATTTACAACCCGTGACGAGATCATGGCCCTTCTTCGGACAGCTTCTGCCACTGGGAAACCAATCACTCCCGCAACTTTGGCGAGTCTTCCCTCAAGGCCTGGGAACGACCCTTACAAGTACTGGGGAGCCTTTCAGGGTGGAGGCGCTCAGCAACCACGAGCAGGAGTAGCTAGTCCTTATACGTGTGAACAGTGCGGTCTAACCTTCGAGACTGATAGCGCGTTGCTCTCCCATATCCAGGCTATACATGGAGGAGTGACACCCGGTAGCGGTCCGCAATACGGTCCTGGCAATCCTTCAGTTCCTGGTCCCGGGAACTACCCGGCTCAGGAATACCCATATGATCCTAGAACTACCCCCTACCCACAAGTTTCTCTAAGTGAGAACGTTCCACTTCCTGGTCTGTACAACCCGATCCAGCACACCCTTACCAACTACATGAACAACCAGGGCTACGCTGTAAACACAGACCCTGCCTACCGGGCAGCTCTCGCAAGGAACAGACAAACATACAACACTTCCCTCAGGAACACCCAGGCAGACGTCAACCAGCTTATGCGTTCGGTCAGCCAAGAGTTCGTAGGAGGTCCGTACGAAGAAAGTCGTATGGGGTCCGGTTTCGCAAACGCTATTTCTCAGGCTACGTCGAAACGGGGCTTGGAGTTCCAACAGGATGAAGCTATGCGTCAAGCAGCAATGTCTGACGCTGAAATGACGCGGAAGCTTACGGCCCTTGAAGCGGGGCGTGGTCGTGTTTTACAGGCTGCAGGTCAAGCCGCACCTGTTGCTGCGGAGATCGGGGCCATCCCAGAACGGCGTGTCCGAACAGCTTTTGACACTGGCTTGGCGATGTGGGGGGCACAGACCGCCAACCAAGGTCCGGAGTACCAAGAGTGGCTCCGTCAAATAACCCAGGGCACACAAAACCAACAGACTGCACAACAGAGGTTGCAGCTCGCCTTACAATATGCTCTTGGGTACCCGTTCGGAGCTCAAGCTCCAACAGTAACACAGAACGAAGGGTTCCTTACTGGACTCCTAGGGGCCTTCGGAGGCAAGTAACATGCAAATAGCCTATCCAGGACAAGCAACAACCTTTAACAACGGTCTAGCGCGTTTTATAGGGAAAGGAATACGGAATGTTCTCTTTCCCCCCAAACCTGAACTAGCGCCCACAGCCCTTCCAGCGTCCGGATCTAATCTTCCAGCTCCGTTAGCAGGAATGCCTCAAGCAGGCTTAGCCTCGATGCTCCAGAGCCAAGCTCCCTCAACTATGCCGAACCAGCCTTACACAAACCCATTACTACAGGGAATGTTAGGGAGTTCACCGATGGGCCAACAGCCCGGAGCGGGAATGCGACAGCCTCTTATGGGGCCACCGGCTCCTCGATACATGAATCCTTTCATGCGTCCGGGAATGATGAACAGGGGGTTCTAAAATGCCTTACGTCCAACAGAACGAGAACAGACTGGCGAGAGGGATTGGCGGTACACTAGCGAAGTTCGCGGACTGGTTCGTGAACGCTAAACAGAAAAAGACCGCTGAGAGCCTCGCTGCTGTCCAGAACGCCTACAAAGAAGCCCAAGAAACTGGGAACATGAATTCTCTGGAGCAACTTGCGTACAACCATCCAGACTGGATTAAAAAGTTCCAGGAGAAGTCTGGTCTAACGCTCCCCCTTCAAAAGGAACCTATCTACTCAGGGGGTGATCCTCTCTATCCTACAATGAAAGGGCAAGAGATAGGATTTCGATACAACACTCCTTCCTCAGCCATTCCTGGCTACGACGCTAACGTAATGGCGCGAATGATCAACGCCGCCCAGACTTCCCAACAGAGCGCCGCTCTTGGAGACGCGATGCGTGCTCCCGGAATCGCGTCACGGCTCGGACCCCCTCTTCCAGAGATTCAGACCCAGAACTTAGAACGAGACCGCGTAGCCGGACGGGCCCGTGAGTGGATGGGCGACAAAGCAGCGGCAGCAGCTCGGGAAAGAGATTGGCAGAACAAACTCTCCCAGCAGAAGGAAGCCCGTGGGTTGAACGCCCAAGAGCTCGCTCTTCGCAGGAGAGATGTTGAGAGCGCAGAGAAGACGCGAAGCGCTCAGGTAGGTTTAGAGGCTGTAAGAACATTCAGGAAGGAGAAGAAATCTCCTCCAGACCTCGTCAACGACATGACGTTTGTGTCCGCGGTTGCTGCAATGGCAGGTGGAGACGTCACGAAGCTAATGCCTGACTATCTTCAAGCGGACTTTAAGGATCCTGCATGGGCGAAGTGGGGTCAGTTACTTGTGTCTCAGCGAGAACAGGAACAGACTATTCGGGAGATCAAGGTGATCCAGGAGACTCTGAGGCGGTCGATGAATGCGAAGGGGAAACCGCTCCCTGGACAGAAAGATCAGGTCAAGAATTTACAGTCGGAGCTCCTACAAAAGATGGCCCGGTTTTTTCAGAACGCAAAGCAAGCAGAAGCATTCCGTACAGCTTCGCCGGACCAAGCACTTGGGTTAGCCCAGACAATTCTGGACCAAATCTCACCTGAAGAGCCTACACAGACTTCGGAAGACGCAAAGAAGCCGTTTAAGGATTGGAACAAATGAGCGAAGACTCCATCAAGCGCTTCGAGGACGTTTACAAGTCGTTCGGTCCGTACGACGAAAAGAGCAAGCAACGTCTCCCACTAACACAGGCCCCAAAGTACTGGCGCGACATCGCCGAGTGGTACCTCCTATACGAACCGTCGGACAAGTTCCAATCGATGGGGCCGGACGACCAGAAGACATGGCGTGCCAAGTACTTCGACGACGTCCTGAAACCCCAACTCCCCGAAGAACACACGGTCTCTCCGTACGTGCTTGCCAAGGTAGGCGTACCGCCTGGGCAAGAAGGACCGATTGTAACCTCGACTGTCCGGGCACGTCTAGAACCGCTGTTTAAGCCAAACATCTATACGTCGCTTCGGACTGGTATGACTGAGAGTATTCGATCGAAGATACCGCTTGCGGCGTACGGTCTGGCTGGAGGTCCGGGTAACCTTATTCCGGTTGCAAAAACCCTTGAGGCGATGTATCCACCCTCGGCTGAGGAAAAGTTCTACCAGACCCAGGCTGTACCGAAGATGCTCGGGCGCTTGGCTCCGGACATCGCGATGCTTGCGGCTGTGCAGGCTCCTCTTGAAATAGCTGGAACGGCTCTTGCTGGAGGTACCGAAGCTCTTGCTGAATCCGCGATCTTACCTCGCCTTGTAGGGATGGGATCAATGGGCTTAGCGTCCTTGGCAACGACCCCCCCACAGACGCCTCCCTTAGAAGCCCTTAAGGGAACAGTAGCGGGCAGTGTGTTTGGTATAGGGCCGGTTGTAGGTCCCGTAGTTGCAGGTACGTTCGAAGCCCTGATGCCGGGTGACGAATCCGAATTCAACATTACTGGAAATCCGGACGTAGATAGGGCTATTCAGACAACCGCGCTTGGTTGGGGTATGCACGCTGCAGGTAAAGTAATGAGGGGTCAGCCCTTTATGCCAAAGCAACGTGGTACGGATCCGTATGCAGAACTTGCAGCGTTCCTGTCCGAGAAAGATTGGTCTGGCCCCACAACCGGAGATGTCGTTAAGGAGGCCGGAGGACGTCCTATCGACCGTAAGAAGTTACGCGAAGTTTATACAGGACCCTCCGTAGACGTAATGATGCCTGGAGAGCCTAAGTTTGAGGCAGAACGTGCAGCTGACCTAGCGCGCTTTGCGGAAGGGAACTTAAAGGCCGTGTCTCGGTCCTTGAAGATGGCTGAAAAAGCGTCTGTGGACAACCCGAAGATCCTCCAGATGTACCAGAAACTTCTGGGGGAGTACGACTCGATTATCCGGAAACTTAACACCGAAATATCACCGGAAGTTCTGAAGACACTTCCGGAAGAAATAGACGCTATCGTCCGGAATGCTCAGGACCTCGTAGCGTCTACCGGAATGAATTGGGACTTCGTCGTCAAAGGAAACGCCGCCGTCGTAGGCCTCACGGAAGAAGGACGTAAAGCCGCGCCTCCTATGGGTAGGCCCGGCGTAACGATCTCTCAGCGGGTCCTAGCCTCTCTAAGGGACAGTCCGCTCCTTGTGGACAGAGACGCTCTACGAGCCGCAAGCACCGAAGCTCAAGGTGTTGGCCGCGAACGTGTAGCTTACTCAGCGCACGATGAAGTCCTGGCTAAAGCTGCTGTGAAGCCTGGCGGTCCTCTGTTCGGTATGGGCCTGGACATTCCGGACGCTGCAGACATCCTTGCTACGCTCCGTCAACGCAAGCTCCTACAAGTGGCTATTCGTACAGGCGATACGTCTATCAAAGTTGTACCAACCGCGGCGGTTGACGAGATGCAACGTGCCCTCATAGAGAAGCAGGAGATCCCTGACGTTGGCGTTCCTACAGAAGTGGAGAACCTCCCAGGCCAGGGTGTCCGCGTCCGGATCCTCCAGCCTTACGATGTAGACCTTGCCCGTTTAGAACAACGTCTGGAAGGAGCGGCCAAGGCTGGGGACAAAGTCGAGTTCTCGAAGACCATGCAGGAGATCACGGCCCTGAAGCGTGAGGCTGCGGCCCGGGAACCTAGACGCTTCGGTCTTACAGTTGAGGGAAAACGTTTGTCTAACGTGACGCAAGCCCGTTTCTTACAGATCTGGAATGAAACGATCGAGCCCCGTATCCGAGAGTCCTTACGAGGAAAATTCCCGTACGAACTCGTCCACAGAGAACTGTGGCGATTACAAAACGGAGAATCAAACCCAATAGACCTACCTCCGTCGTTCCGGGACGCTCTCTTAGATGCTGGCCTTCTCGTGTCCGAGGCAAAGCCTTCAGTTGGCGCAGACACTCTAAGTAAGGCAGGACAGTACGTTCAGAATAAGGGGGGTTTCACGAGTAGAACGACCGAAGAATTTGTTCCTCTAAAACCTATTACACTCAAAACAATTTGGGGTGAAACCGTTACTCTTCAGCCGGGTGAAACGTTTATGTTGGACGAAGTTAAGGGGAAGTCCACGTACCGACTATCCGAAGGAATAGACACAATCGTACCGAAGGCCGAGGTCGAACGGGTGAAACAACAGGGAATCGCTTGGCCCTACGCCGCCGAACGGTTGTTTACAGCCCTAAAAGCCCATCCGGACATAACAACAACTATGGAGCCTTGGCTTAAAGCCATAGATCGCTTCTCCTATAAAGACTTAGAACCTTATTCCTCTAAGGGAGGCGAGTCTCACGTAATCTTTTTTGAGGTCCCGTTCGACTTGTGTAAGATGTTGCGCTCTGAGCATATGGATGTGGATAAAGGAAACCGTGTTATAAGTGAGGCCCGCGTTCGTAGTTACGAGGAGGGTGGGCGTAAGGTTCTACTCGTGGACGAGCTTCAGAACGATATCCACGACAACGAAACCTTTCAAGGGTGGAAGAAAGACCCCACGTCGATCGTAGTCTACTTACAAGAAATCTACAAAGAGAACTGGAAGGAAGCTTTAGACCAGTTCCCACGAGTTGAAGCATACCTGAAAGACTACCGTGAATGGATGATGGCCCGGATCTTAAGGATTGCTGCCGAACAGGGTTACGACCGTGTTGCATGGACTCCTGGTCCTGTTCAACAAGAGAGGTACTACGGGCCCCAGTATAAACAGCCTGCGGTGTCTCTAACTGTCTGGAGGGCTCCTGACTCACCTGAATCTTCTCGTCTAGACCATATTACAGTAGAAGTTCCGAGGTCAGACATCTCTACGGATTTCGACAGGGGTGGACGTGTTACGAGTGCTACTAAGATTTCCCGTGAGCTCGCTGTAAAGAATAAGGGACCCGTCTACGTACGGAAGCAGCTAAAGACTCTTGGTGTTCCGGATCAGGTAGCCGAGAAAGTTATGACACAACTCTTTGATGAACCGGCACCTTACGCCGAACCTGATCCACGCCCGGAACTTCCAGGTGTCCCAGTTCACCGCGGCTTTGCGTCCCCACTAGAACCAATAGACATTAGAGCCTATAACCTTACGTACGACAATTATGTCCTCAGTCCAGAGATAGCTAATTTAGGTAAGACGTACGATATATTACTTCCTGGGGCCATGAACAAGCTTGTAAAGAAGTTGGGTGTTAGTATATCGGAGGAGCCTCTCCCAACAGTATTAAGACCTACAGGACAACTCCTTTGGAACCTAAACGATCCCGCAGTGCATAAGTTCGTACACACTATAGGATCCTGGGGGCCAGAAAAGGCAACAGCTTTTATGCAACGCTTCCGTGTCGTTACTTACGGAACGGAAGCGGGACGGGAGGCTGCATGGTATCTTGTTGTAGAACCTGATACAGGAGCTCCTGTAGAATATCCCGGGCAGGCGATAGACCTTCTAGACAGTACACAAGCATCCCAGATGAAGAGCGCACTCAAGGAAATAGTTCATCAGGTAAAAGGAGGAACAACTCTTCCTGCTGCATTACTTACACTTGCCCCCCCTATAGCCCGGAGACTTACAGATGCGTTCGGGGCCCCTGAACCCTTTCCCATCCATAGACTTTTTGAAGAGCGTACTATTATGGATGCTTTATCACATCCAGGTATAAATATTTCCCCCGAGCTTCGAGAGATTTTTGTGGACGGAAAACTAAAGGGGGTTGCGAAACCGTTCGAGAGTGTTGGCGCTGCAACAAATAAAGGGAACCCAGATGCATCGATGGAACTTACGCAGAAGGGGGTACAGCGGTGGGATCAGATCTTTACGCTGAAGTCCAAGGTGAAGACGACCCTGACAGAGGACCGTATAAACGCGTCGTTAATGGAACTCTTTCAATGGGTTGATCATACACAGGACCCGTCCTTGAATAGGTTGGTACAGGAGCGTCCGGATCTACGGCACGCGTTTAGGGTTGCCGAGAAACAAGGTTGGATCAGAGAGAACGTACCTCCGTCAGTGCTACGCCTTGCAGATACAGACACTCCTGACGTTATAGAGAAGATAAGACAACAAACCCTTCTAAAGGAAGGACGAGAGCTTTCACCGACGTTCCGGCGTCTTATTCGAGCTAACCCGGAAGAAGGTAGGACTGTCAGGGAGACAGAACAGAAGCTCGAAAATAATCCTCTCTACGTGGGTTTTATGATGCAACAGAAAGGCATCCACGGGCGTTGGGATTCTGCGTCCGGGCTCATTACAACATTAGGTGGTAAGTACATTAAGCCTGTAGACCTTCTAACGTACCCGGACGCCGGTACGAAGGTCAGAGGTGAGGTAGTTGTGTCGATCGGGGAAGGGGACATGGCTGTTACAAGGAACAAAGCCGGTCAATACATCTTACGACCGAAAGAGGACATCCTTAACACGCACGTGACCCCTCAAGGGACGCGTTGGGAAGTTATGGCTAAGAAAGGCCAGCGGATGCAGTTCCACAACCTACAGGCCATACTGTATGCAAAGAAAGGGTTACGTGTGGACTTCCGGACAGAAGATGGGAAGTTCCTTATACACGACTTTGAGACTGGGAAAGCGTCCGTGAAGACTCAAGAGGAACTCATGACTATTGTACAGGCCCCCGACACAGGAGCTGTAGATCTGATCCCAGAATTTCCTGTACCTCTTGTTCCGGAGTCAATGCAACCCACACGCGGAGGCGCTCCTCCGTCCGAGGGAGCTATCGCAGCGGTTAGTTACGGAGGTGAAATGCCTTCGTGGGTACAGTGGTTTACCCGGAACATTACACGCACGAAAGACCTCTTTGAGATGTACCAAAGGAAGTTCCGTTTACCTACTTATACAGGTTGGAGACAGATCGAAGACGCTATGAAACCCATCGCGAAGTTAACCCAGGAATCATATCCCCAACTACGACGGGTTCATAAAGCCGTTCTGAAAAAACCCGTTCTTCATACAGCCCTGTTCGAATGGTTACGGGCGGACGGGTTCGTTAAGCAACAAGAAGTAGCCCGGCACTACGAGCTTACAGCTTCAGATCTGTCCGTTGCGCGCTTAGCAGAACGCCTCTTGGAAAACGGTTTTGGCCCCGGATGGCGTGACCTTCTCGCGTACCATGTACCTTTGTACATACAGAACGATTATGCACATCCGACAGCGGAACTTGCCCCGTTCATAGAGAAAGGGCTCTCGGTACAGATGTCCAATATTACGGACTTCTTAAGCAGTGCTATGCATACACGTATGAGGATGAGGATGGGGCCGTACTTAGAGGAGTTCCGTGGTCTAAAGAAGTTGATGCGTGAGACGGTAGGTGTTCCTGAAGACATTCTGGATAAGGCGTCGTCCGATGTTGAGATGTATGCCGCAGCGATCGAGGGTAGTTTGAGTCCTGACAACGCGATGACGAGTGCCTGGCTCCAGAAACTGAATGAGAAACTTGGTACCAACTTGAAGGGAAGTGTTCGGTCCCAGCTCACCAACCATCTTATGCTTTTGACGTACTCAAGTTTGATGCCCTTTAGAGGAGGCATGGCGGCCAGGACTTTAGCCCAACCTTACACGAACACATTGTTGTATGTTGGAGCGAAGTGGGCGGCTGTAGGTACAGCCCGGACCTTCACGGCTGAAGGTAGGGCCCTTGCCGCTAGGCTAGGCTGCTACTCAGATACTCATGTTCCTTTAGAACAGTATTTGCCAGGGATTGAACCAGAGAATGCAGCCCGGAATATCCCGTCTAGACTTGTTCAGGGGGTTGTAGAGAAAGTGAGACAGGGTTACGAGAAGGGAATGATCCCTTTTAAGTCGGGTGAAGGACTTTCACGGGCTCTCGCTGGGAACATGGCTTACTCGGCCATGGAACATAATGCCAGGTTGTTCTTGGAAGGACGTATTAGTCGAGAGCAGATGTTCCGGGATACAGGGCTTGTGTATCTGGACGAAACTGTACAGACGGAAGTGATGGAGAAGTTGTTTCCCGCGGCCGGGTCCAAACCGGGATCGGAGCAATTTGCTCACCAAGTTGATGCGACAGCGTTCTCGTTCGCGGAGAACCTTGTTGAGGACTCAATGTGGATCTACCGTGTAGGGAATTCTCCCCGTATCTTTAAGTCGCAGTTAGGGAAGCTCCTAGGACAGTTCGGTACATGGCCTGTTAACTACGTCCAGTTTGTTAGGCGTGGCTTGATGTGTGGGGATCCCGTGGCTATGATGAACTTCATGGCACGGTGGGCCCTCGTCAATACCGCGTTGTACGAAGCTGGGAAAGAGATCTTCGGTGTTGATGTCGGACCGTGGGTTCTTGCCGGACCGCTCACGTATGGGGGCGGTCCTTTTGCAGAACTGTTAGGCTCGGGTATGGATGTGTTGTCTGGGGGTTATAGGACAGAACGTGGCTTACGCGAGTTGAAGCGTGAGGCGGTGTCGTTAATCCCGTTTGCAGGAGCTGCTCGAGACATCTTACGGACTCGGACAGCCTTGATGGAAGAAGAGTACTCTGAAGGCCTTAAGCGGGCACTGGCGTTCAGGACTCCAGAAGATTAAGAAAGGAGAATCTAGATGGGTATCCCTATTACTGGGCAGGACGGTGTAGCACTTGCACTTGTGTATGCTACGATTCGGGAGATTGCGATTCCCCTTCTGAAACGCTTTGTGTTCGCTCCTCCGCCGAAGGCTGGGAACGGATCTCTGAAAGACGCTCTTCAGGGAGTAACGGGGGCAGTAACGTCTCTCCAGGACAAGTGGGCGGCGTTTCAGCTGGTGTGGTCTGTGAAGTGTGACAAGATAGAGGAGCTGGAGCGCACGACGGAACGTCATGAGGATCGTCTTCGGGCTGGAGGGCATTAGGAAACACCTCTCTGAACTTCTGGTCGAGGCCCTGTATAAGAGCTGACACAGCTTTTAGGTCTCCTCCAAGTTCTAACTCATCCCTTACATACGTGAAAGACCATTCTCCTACTCGTTGGAGCGTGTACTCTATAAACACGTGGGGCTTGCCATCTTGTTCCGAGGCATCCAGTGTCACGGCATGACACCGAAAGAGCTCACCTGTCTTAGGATCCCTATACGCAACCCCAAGTTTCATTTGGTACACCAGCTCTTCAGAGCATACTGGAAAGCCTCTACGGCCTGATTAACCCTTTCGACATTACACATACCTAAGGGGATCTCGTTGTGGGGTAAAGCAGTGTTGCTGTAGAGCCTAGTAGAAGGATGCTTGTTGATTTCCTCGACCCACCATTTGATCGACTCACCTGGTAAGCACCGGATACTGATGTCCAGGCCTACGAGGATAGAGTCATCACCGGTCATTTCACCTAACTTTCGCATTAGCGGACCTCCCATAAAATAAGTTTCTCACGGTGAATACCGTAAGGCCGTTTGTAGTAAGAGAACTCGACGATACAGTCCCCAAACTTCTCATGCAAGGCCCCCCATGTCTCGGATGTAGTATTCCAGAAATCTGCAAAATGACTAGTCCAATTACAGCTGGATCCATAATCCCTTAGGATTACATTGTCAGGTGGTCGAGAGCTTTGGGCGGCGCGATTGGTTTGCTTGGGACCGTACCAGACTTCAAAGGAAGTGTCGTCTTGACGGAGTTCGACGTTACCCTGGAGAATGACGTCCACTCCTGGTAGGAATTCCTGGAGTAAGACTGGATAGCCTTCACGAGAGAGACGTCCGGCCTCCTTCAGGGCTTTTTGAGGGGACAGGGGTCCGAGGAAGGGTGTTAGACCGAGGCCTCCTGTTCGGACACCGATGTGGATACCGAGCTCACGGATGTCGTCGAGAGTAAGCTCGGGAGTGTAAGTGATGAAGAGAGAGGTGTTAAACCCCTTCTTTCGGAGTTTCTCTAGGCTGTTGAATTTCTCCATGGTCTTTCCTCCATTTCGTGATGAGTTTCTGACAGTAGTTGGTTGTGAGCCCTGTGCGGAAGGCGAGCTCTTTGTTTGTGATGGAAGAGAGGTCGCTAGGTATAAGGGACGCACGAGCTGATACGTGAGGACCTCCAGACGGTTGTAGAAAGATTTTATGCTTCCGGAGTTGCCTACGTAGAGCGTTCTTGGATACACCGAGGCGTTCGGCTAGAGCCCCTACACTCTTGTATTCGTTGTAAAGAGCTCGTAGTTGAGCCGCGAAGTCCTCGGACTCAAGTAGGAGGTCCCAGTAGATGGTCATTTTTTACCTCCGTTGAGAATTTCGTAGTAGTGTTCAAAGCTGTCTTTGTGTTCACGGATGGACTCGGAGTCCTTTAACGTGTCAATAGCTTCTCGGAACGCCCGACCGTTGATTTTGTGTTGTAAGCGACGGAGTAGAACGGAGTGAGGTAATCTACCTCCTTCCTTCTTGAGGAGACGAAGGATGTAGGTGTGAACTTCACCGACGTGGGTCTCAGCGACGGTTGTGAAGACGTGCGGGAGGTCCTTCTCGAAGTAGTTCAGGATGTTTAAGGAGTGTGTACAGGTCTCGGGCGAGATGACGAGAGAGCCTGACGTAGTGAGGGAGATCATTGTCGCGAGGCGAAGTAGGTGGTCGGGCTTACGTTCTTGGTAGCCAGCGAACTTTTCGTCTGCGATAGGAAGTTGATGATGTTTGCTGTACCACTCGAGGTACCAGTTATGTCCTTCGTCGGAGAGGACAGCTTCTCCTTTAACGGTTTTGAGGTCTACGAGGGTTTCACGAAGGTGTTCCCAGAGCGTTCCGGGTG
>Ga0315294_10007092_pt1 | contig 12303 bp, 12 predicted proteins | sample YL17G13_40_MG_FD_203626 | JGI IMG/M metagenome (GOLD analysis project Ga0315294, IMG submission 203626) | Sediment microbial communities from Yellowstone Lake, YNP, Wyoming, USA - YL17G13_40 | ecosystem: Environmental > Aquatic > Freshwater > Lake > Sediment | place: USA: Wyoming | collected...
AGCACGGTCTATTAAAACTATCGGCATGTCGAATTTTTCTCCCAGTTCACTATAAACTGGTATGCTTTCAGGGTCGCCGGAAAAAGCAGCTATCACACCGCCAACGCGTTGCCTCATTAAAAGGTCGAGTTTGCTTCGCTCATTTTCTCCATCTGAATTGTAGATACAAAGCAGAGCGCTGTAATCGGAGACTAACTCTTTTTTAATCCCATCAAGCAGTGATTCCGAACCGAAGGACAAAGAACTGAGCAACACACCAATAGCGTTGGATTTATTTGAAACCAGACTTGTCGCCATGCCATTGGGCCGATACCCCATTTCTTTGGCTATACGTTGTATTTTACTGATTGTTTTGGGTGAGAATTGTTTCTTGCCGACGCTTTTGTTACGGAGTGTAAGAGAAACAGTTGCGGGGGATAAACCCGCTCGCTCTGCGATTTGCACTAATGTTACTGCCATAACAAAAACTCCTAATCTACCATCCATATGTAAATTATCATGACTATGTGCAATTGTCAAGATAATTTTCCCGGTTAAAACAATTTAACGGATTCTTATAGGGGTTAAAACTATTTAACCAATGCGACACTTTAGGTCTAAAACTGTAAGCATAGTGGATTAAATATGTTACGGCTTGATATTTATATATAAGAAGATATAGTTTAGACAGTTTTAAAATAATAATTTTATTATAAATTCTGCTGAATTCGGTTGATTTTTTTAGGAGAATTTTGAGTATTATATTAAACTTACAGGATAGATAAGAATTAAATACACTTTTTCATGGACGACTAATTAAAGTTAAATTTTCATTGGTTAATCTGATTTAAGAGGTTATTTGCGAGTTGGGAGTTCAAGGACTTAAGAATATTATATTCGGCCAGAGCGGAATTTTTGTCGCCCATTTCCAGGTAAGCAAAGCCAAGATTACAGTGTGCCTCGGCATCGTCCGGCTTAATTCTTACGGCCTGCTTAAAGGCATCTATCGCCTCCTGATGGCGGCCAAGTTTGCCGTAGGCATTGCCAAGATTATAGTGTGAATCGGCGTAATCCGGCCTGATTTTAGGCGTTTTTACAGAATCAGTCCCCGATTCAGGCCACCTCTTGACACGGTCGGGATTATAAGTTATGTTAGAATCGTTGTTTGTGAAATTATGTTCGACCCCCCTTGGGGGTATTTTGAGCGGGTGAACCCCTGTGAGATAGCCGCCGAGGCGGAGAACAGTTGAGCAATGGAACAGGAACCTCGGTAAGGTAGTTTTCGGGATAAACATCTCACGGGGCAGGCAGTAGAACAGGTGAACAAGCAGTAAACAGAGATAGTCAACCAAACACTAAGGCCATAAGAATTTCAGGGAAAGACCGACTTGCCGCGAAAACAATTCAAAATAACCGTCCTGATAGACTCAGCAACAGTCCCTCAAAAAGACCCACAATTCCTCAACCTCCCCCCAAAACCAACAACCGAATACTGCATCATCCAGACCATCCGAAAACTCGGCTATGATATAACAATCACACCCGTCGAAAATAACATTGCCACCCTCGTCAACCAACTAAAACAACAAAAACCAGACCTCGTATTCAACCTTACAGAAGAATACAACGGCGATAGAAGAAAAGATAAAGTCATCACCTCAATGCTCACAAATATCAAAATCCCATTCACCGGCTCAAACTCAACCGGCCTTGCAATCTGCAGAAATAAAATACGAACTAAACAAATACTCGCTAAACATAAAATAAATGTGCCAAATTACCTGCTTTTTCCTCGTGGAAAAACAGTCAAAATACCCAAAAACGCAAAATTCCCAATGGTCGTAAAACCGGCCTTCGAAGATGGGTCAGAAGGAATATCTAACGCCTCTATCGTCAATAATATCCAATCCCTCAAAAAACGAGTCAAATTCGTTACCAAAAAATGGAAACAGCCTGCAATCGCTGAAGAATTCATCAAAGGCAGAGAACTCTACGTCGCAATATTGGGGAATAAAAAACCGATGGCATTACCGATCAGGGAATGTATATTCAACAGGGGGGCTGAAGGGCCTTGCCTTGCGACTTATCGTGTGAAATGGAATGAAAAATACCGGCGAAAATGGAATGTGAAATTCGGCTTTGCGAAACTCGATAAAACCACAACAAAAAAAATCTACCAGGTCTGTAAAAAGGTTTACGGCCTGCTGCATCTGCGGGATTATGGAAGAATAGATTTGAGACTTACAGCAGAAAATAAAATTGTCGTTCTGGAGGTAAATGCGAACCCGGATGTCAAATATGGCGAGGATTTGGCCGAGGCGGCAAAAAAGGCAGGAATAACGTATGAAAAATTTATCGAGAAGATTATTTTAGCCCCTAAGACACGAAGTTAATTGAAAATTGAAGAATGAAGATTTGATATTTCAGAAAAAATGCCGCTTAAAGGGCGGCCAAACCCTGCCAAGGTATTGGCAGGGCTAACCCCGCCGGCACAGGTCCGGGGGCTAAACGAATTTGAAATTTCAAAAAATGTGGCGAGCAGAGGATGAAGTAGCTACCGCACCATCCTACAGGACTTTATTGGCCTGCCCCTTTTTTATGTACCAGTTGTTATGAGAGTATTTCACAACTATTCTCCTTGTCTTGAGTAAGGCGGAGCGTAGCGGAGCCTTGCTCAAGACACTTTGCCGCAAATGCTGCCGGGACCATGTAGTCCAGACTACTGTGCGGACGGTAATGATTATAATCCATCTGCCAGCGATCCGCAATATATCTCAGTTCATCTATATGTAAAAACAATTCTCCGTTTAATAACTCATCTCTTGGCTTGCTGTTAAACGACTCAATGTAGCCATTCTCCCATGGACTGCCTGGAGCAATATATAATGTCTCTACGCCTGATTTATCAAGCCACTTCTGTACAGCCTGCGACACAAACTCCGGGCCGTTGTCACTGCGGATATAGGCTGGACAACCACGAACCGCAAACAGATAGCGTAACAGCTCAACAGCATCATCGCCTCTGAATTTCCTGGCTATGTCAATGGCAAGACACTCACGGGTATATTCATCTATCACCACAAGGAGCCTTAACCGCCTGCCATTTTCGAGCCTCTCTGTCAAAAAATCATAACTCCATACATGGTTGTAATATTCGGGTCTTTTCTTGTCACAGCTATTGCCACTGCTTTCTTATGCTGCTTTCTATGCACTTTAAGGCTTTCCTGACACCATAGACGATATACACGTTTGAAGTTTACCAGCCAGTCATCTTCTCTAAGCAGTATGGTTATCCTGCGATAACCGTACCTCGGATGCTTCAGTGACAACTTGAGCATATCATTTATCAACGGTTTATCCTTTTCCAATTGCTTGGGCTTGTATCGCTGCGTACCTCTGTGTTGCCCTAAAACCTTACAAACCCTGCGTTGTGATATTCCCAGCTTCCTACATACTTGTTCAACTGCCTTTCGCCTGGAAGCTGGGATGATCAGTTTCCCAGCTTTGCCGCTTCCTTAAGAATAACAATGTCCAAGGCCTGATCCGCAACAACCCGCCTTAGTCTGGCGTTTTCCTTCTGAAGTTCCCTGAATTCCTTGATCATGTCAGGACTCATCCCGCCATATTTCTGTCGCCAACGATAATAAGTCTGCTGTGATATTTCAATTTCTCTGCAGACCTCCGGGACAGCTTTACCCTGACCGATTAATACATCTGCCTGCCTTAGTTTGGCCACGATCTGTGGCCCACTGTAACGCTTCTTCATAAGTATAACCTCCAAAATTCAGTGTTAATAATATACCAAACTTGTCGATTATACTCTCATTGAAACTGGACCTGATTTCGGGGAGCAGACCATAAGTACTTGTAAATTATAGAGACTTTCTCTAAAAACTTTACACTCAAAATCTGTAGAATTGTGTAGAGGCTCAACTCCAGATTCAGCCGCTTTTTGATGATGGCTACCAGCAAAGACACCGACATTCAAATCAGTATGGACGGTAAAGGTCGAGTGTTTGATAATTTTATTGAACGCTTATGGCGAACGGTAAAAGTTGAGGAGGTTTATCTGCGGGACTATCAGACAGTGACTAAGGCAGCATATAGCCTTGGTCGGTATTTTGAGTTTTACAATAATCGAATCGCCCTACGGGCTCCCTCCCCCGCTGCTTCTTGCCAGCCCCCGCGTTTCACGCGAAGCGGGGCGGCGGGCGAAGCAAGAGCGGGGGCGATGAATCCACCTTAAAAACGTCTATTTTTTGTCTTGACAATGGGCAGGGGTATAGGTAATGGTAAATCTCAAAGTACCAAAATTGCGTAAGACCACATTTGAAACGGCAATAATAGAACGCTACCGCCGTCATGAGACTTCTGTGGAAGAGGCATTAATAGAGATGTATCTTGCGGGGGTATCGGGCAAATGGGTGATGAGTGTGAATCATTGTTGTACATGTTTATGTGTTTTGATGAGTTGTATTAAACTGTAAGGATGAAATATATCATGATTAAGAACCCTAATATTATTTTGATTAGCTGCCATGATATCGGGCAACATTTAGGCTGTTACGGTATTGAAACAATTCATACTCCAGTACTTGACCAGTTTGCTGCTGAGGGTTGCAGATTTGAAAGCAGTTTTTGTACTGCGCCACAATGCAGCCCAAGTCGGGCATCTATTTATACAGGAAGGTATCCACATAGCAGTTTAAGTTATATGACACCGGCAGATTCAAGCGGCAGAAGTCTTTGACTGGAGATGTAGAAATGAGCGAAACTCTCTCAAATGGATAGGACTAATTTTTGGGGGCAAGCGCAATCAGAATTTAATAGTCCGCACAAATTGGTTAAAACTCTGCACATTGTTGCATTGCATCGGCAACTCAAAAAAAGTATTTTAAATAGCAGCTAAAGTAATTCAGCAGTAAGTCTGATGTTTTTATTTATTTTCTATGTAAAATTAGAAGGATCATAAAAAGTGAGCATCGTGAAAAACAGCATAAAAGGTGTAACTATGTATAATAAAGCTAAAGCTTATAACGGATATACATTAGTTGCGCCGGAAGGAGGTTACAACGCCTGGCTGATTGATATGAATGGGGACATTGTTTTTCATTGGCCGTTAAAATATCAGCCCTGTCCTTTTGCCAGGCTTTTACCTAACGGCAATCTAATCTATCAGGGCGGAGAAGAAGAAAATCAGCGTGGACCCGTTATTGACGTTAAGGACAGCAATGGAGAAACGGTTTTTAGAATGGTCTTAGGGGGAGGAGAGCATATAATTGAGCTTGACTCTGACTATAATGTGGTATGGGAGTATCATGATCCTTATTTAACTCACGATTTCTATCGTATGGAAAACGGCAATACTATGATGATAAAGTATGCTAAAGTGCCGGATGAACTAAAGAGCAAAATAAAAGGCGGAATACACATAGCACCTGATACTCCGATGTGGTGTGATATGTTAATCGAAGTTAATCCCAAAGGTGAAATTGTTTGGGAGTGGCTGTCTTATGAGCATCTTGACTTTGAAACGGATGTTTACTGCCCCCTGGAGCACCGTTGTGAGTGGACACACATGAATACCTGTACTGTTTTGCCTAACGGTGATGTGCTGGGGTCATTTAGGACGATTGACTTGATATGCATTATTGATCGTCAATCCGGTAAGGTAAAGTGGAAATGGGGCCCTGGTGAAATAGCCCATCAACACGAACCTACATTGCTGGACAATGGCAATATACTGGTTTTTGATAACGGTGAACATAGACGGTTTTCCAAATATGCTTATAGCAGAGTGATAGAGGTTAATCCAAAGACCAATAAGATCGAATGGGAATACAAAGGAGATCCGCCATATTCGTTTTATAGTGGTAACCAGAGTGGATGTCAATGGCTGCCAAATGGCAACGTGTTAATAACGAATACAATGAGCGGCCAAATATTTGAGGTGACTCGCGAGAAAGAAAAGGTATGGGAGTATATGTCGCCGTTTTATGGTCCGCATCAGGGCCAACTGCCCAATCCTTTGATTTATCGCTCTTATCGGTATGGCACTGACTATCCCGGTTTGAAAGGAAAGGAATTGAACGCCGAGAAGTATTTTTGGATTAATGAAATATACGGACGAAAAGTTTAACAGATTAAGAGAGAGCAGTAATGTCTTCGAAAACAATGCTAAAGGGATTAACGATTAATAAAACATGGAAAGCTTATAACGGATATACGCTTTTTACATCATTAGGACAAAATAAGGCGACTCTTATTAGTATGAGCGGCCGTGTCATGCATGAGTGGAGCATACCTGATATGCCGATACTGTTTGCGGATTTGCAGCCTAATGGAAACCTTATTTGTTCTTGTCATCTGCCGGACGGCCCTCTTGCTGATTTGGAATGTGCCAGTGGAATGTTAATGGAAATCGACTGGGAAGGCAATGTTGTCTGGAAATATAAAGACCCGTATATGCATCACGGTTTTTTCAGAATGAAAAATGGAAATATTTTGATCCTGAAATGGGCCAAAGTGCAAAAAGACCTTTCGAGTAAAGTTTGCGGCGGCTATCCCTGTTCCGAAAGAGATGGAGTGATGTGGGGGGATGTTATTCAAGAAATAACTCCAAATGGTGAAATAGTTTGGGAGTGGGTTTCTTTTGAATACCTTAGCCCTGAAAATGATATTATATGTCCAGTGTGCGGCCGTGACCAATGGGGTAATGCAAATTCATGTGTTGAAATGGCTGATGGCAATATAGCCGTTTGTTTTCGACGTCTTAATATTATTTGCGGTATCGATAAAGTTACCGGCAAAATTGATTGGAGATGGGGGCTTCATGAAATAAGCCACCCGAGTTATATTACTTTGACTGAAAATGGGAACCCGCTGTTCTTTGACAACGGTTTTCACGGGGAGGGCATCCACCATCCGTACTCAAGGATAATGGAGTTGGATCCAAAAACCAGAAAAGTGATTTGGACATATAGAGATAAGGATAATGACAATATAGGTTTTTACAGCGGCTTTATGTCAAGCTGCCAGAGATTGCCTAACGGGAACACCCTGATAGTGGAATCTAATACCGGAAGAATATTTGAAATAACCACTGGCGGCGAGATTATTTGGGAATTCCGCAATCCTGCATACGCTGAGTTTGCTGATTACGGCAATAACAATGTAGTTCCAAGAGCAGTTCGTTATGGATGCGATTATTGCGGTTTAAAAGGGAATAAGGAACTAAAATTAGGAAAATTTATACAGACTCAAAGCGACATCGAGAGAAATAAAAAGAAAGAGACAACAAAAGCAATCGAAAATAAACCGATTACTGAAGAAACAAAGGCAGGCGATTCTCAAAAGAAGGATGTTGAATCCCGCCTTGCTCATTTAGGATATTAGGAAGTAATTGCAAAGTTTAGCTTGTTTTTCGCGCGGAATCTGCAAAGTTTTGTACTTGTTAATTGCGAGAAGTAGTCTGTCTAAAAAGTTAACAGGACCGCAGCGCATAGGAATATAAAATGAAAAATGTCATACTTTTTACTATTGATGCCTTGCGCAAAGATGTTCTTGGCTGTTACGGCAACAAGGACGGCTTAACCCCTTTTCTTGATTCGATCATGGACAGATGCATTGTCTTTGACAACCATCAATCGGTGGGGCCTTATACCCAGGCATCGTTTCCAGGGATACTGACCTCTTCGTATTTTCTTGAATATGGCAGCCCCCAGAAGCTTTCACACCAAAGAACGCTTATCTCGGAAGTTATCAAAAAGGGTGGTTTTGCCACAGCCGGGTTCCATTCCAATCCTTATCTTTGTGAGTTTTTCGGATGGAACAGGGGCTGGGACAAATTTTATGATTCCATGCAGGATCAGGTAACCGATATGGTCCCGTATATAACCGGTGACATAATCAATAAAAAGGCCGCCGACTGGCTGGGGGCTTATACAAAGCAGGCGGACTATAAGCCGTTTTTCCTCTGGGCACACTATATGGATGTCCATGAGCCTTATGTGCCTGACCGTGAATATATATATAAGTTGGATTCTTCCATAAAGCTTACCAAAGAAGAGATGTTCGCACTCTTCAAAGAAGTCATTCTGCCAAGAGATATAAAAGATAAAGATAAGGTGGAACTTCTTAAAAAGCTCTATTGTGCCCATGTTATACAGGTAGATGAATACCTAAAACAGTTTTTCGACAATCTTAAAGCTTTTGGCCTGCTGGAAAATACAATAGTTATTATCACGACTGATCATGGCGATGAATTCGGAGAACACAAAAGTCTTTCCCATGACGGCAAGATGTATTCGGAGCTTATAAACGTCCCCCTTATTATTTATGACAATGACATTAAAGCAAAAAGAATGGTTGACACGGTAGTCAGCGGAATCGATATAAGTCCCACCATAGCTTATCTGTTCGGCCTTGATATCCCTGATAATTTTCACGGACGCTCGCTGCTGCCTTTGGAAGATTATAAATCCAATGGCTCTTTCGGAGAGGCTATAGGTAAATTAGCTCACAAGGTTCAGCCGACAGATCGTCCGGTCCATTTTTATCAGGAGGATAATTTGAGAATAATCCATCGTTCTGAAGATGATAGATGGGAATTATACAATCTCACAGAAGATCCGGCAGAACTGAATAATATCATTGATTCTTCCGATAAAGCTCAGGGGTTGAAAAGTAAACTCAGATCAAAGATTAACTGGTACGACAAAGGTGAAACACCAGTAATAAAAGTAACAAAGTTTTAACAAGGAGTTATTTAATGGCAAAAAAAATTGAATTAAGCAAACCGCGAGTAGAAGAACTCAAGGGTCTGATACAGAAGACCAAAGACATTTACAAGCAGGCCTACGACAGGTTCGATGTAAAGGATATGCGTATGATCTGGTCTGGCGGCAAAGACAGCACATTAGCTCTGTGGATATGCAGACAATTTTGCCACGAGAACAATCTTGCTCTTCCTGTCTGCTTTACTATTGACGAAGGCGATGCGTTCCCTGAAATTGACGAATTCCTTAAAAAATACCAGAAGGAATGGAAAGTTAAGCTTGACTGGGGCAGGAACGAGGATGTCCTCAAAGCCGCAAAGCATACCTTAAATGCTGATGTCAAAGTTAAAGACCTCAACAAAAGAAACCAAGCCGAGATCAAGCGCATAGGTTTTGACCTCGAAAGATTTCCCTTTGAAGCGGAAAGCTATGTCGGCAACCATCTGATGAAAACGGTTGTCTTTAATACTTATATCGAAGATAACAATGTAAAATCCGTTTTCCAGGGATTGAGGTGGGATGAACAGCCTGCAAGGAAAAACGATCCTTACGTGGAAGAGGTTGCGGCTAATGACCTAACTCCCGCTCACACGCGGATACGTCCCATTCTTCATTGGCAGGAAAGAGCACTTTGGGATGCGATCTTGTATTTTGGTATTCCGTATTGTTCGCTTTATGAAAAAGGCTATCGTTCTCTTGGCGCTGCCACCACAAGCAGTATCGCGGCTGAGGGCGTACCTGCCTGGGAGCAGGATTTGGAACATACGGTCGAGCGTGCCGGCCGCCGTCAGGACAAAGAAGCGGCTATGGAAAGACTTCGCCAATTAGGATATATGTAAAAGATTTGACGGATATCGGGGCCGGAATCTGTTTTACGCGGATGCTGGCCCTATAGACAGTATAAAAAAAGGTGGAAGTTATGGCGAGTACAGCGTTTCTGTTTTCGATTTTGTATTTTGGTTTTTGCCATCAAAAGTTTGGGCTCAAATTCGTTAGTCTGCCTGCAAACGTATGTTTGCGAATAAAGATGATGAAAATTATCTGCTTTTAAAGACTGTCAGTTAAAATGGGCGAACGCTTCAAAATCCTGTTATGGCTTGAGACCGGACGAGGTTATGACCGTCAGATTCTGCGGGGCATTGCCCACTATTCCAAAATCTACGGACCGTGGCGGTTCTTCACCAACCCAAACCCCAAAAAACTTGTGGAATTGGTGAAAAATTGGCAGGCTGACGGTATTATATGTATTCACCCCCAAACAATGCCTTTCTCTGCCAATAAAATAATACATCTGGGAATTCCTGCAATTCTGGCTTCAGAGGGCAACATTAAAAGCCAAAAGATTGTACAGACCGTTTCGAATAACGTTACCCTTGGAAGATTTGCAGCCGACCATCTGATTAGCTGCGGTTTTAGAAATTTTGCATTTTGTCCGTCGGTGAATAAGCCTTGGCTGGTAATGCGAGGGCATAGTTTTGGGCAAAGAGTGACAGAAAACGGTTTTGACTTTTATTTATATAAACCGCCCAAATCCAAAAGACAGCAATTATGGGAAAATGAGCAATTTTTATTGACCGACTGGCTGATCTCTTTGCCCAAACCTGTGGGAATAATGAGCGATCTCGATGAGCGAAGCGCACAGGTCATGGAAGCCTGTAAAACAGCCGATCTGTCAGTTCCTTCGGACGTGGCTATTATAGGCGTCGACAATGACGATCTGATTTGTGAATTATCGTACTGCCCCCTGTCAAGCATATCTCTCAATGCGGAATCAGTCGGATTTGAAGCCGCAAAAATGCTAAGTGAAATTATCAAAGGTAAAAAGCCCTCACAAAATAAGGTTGTTATCGAACCGTTATATGTCGTTACAAGGTGTTCTACCGATACTGTTGCAATAAAAGATGATATTGTATCCAGAGCGATGCAGTTTATTAAAGATAATTCCAAAAGGGTCATTCAGGTGGACGATATTGTCGATGCGGTAGGTGTATCACGGCGAGTTTTATATGAACGGTTTAAAAAAGTTGTCGGCCGTACCCCTTATGACGAAATCAGAGTTGTTCGGAATAAAGAAATAGCCAAGATGTTAGTGGAAACGGATTTGTCCATATCAGAAATTGCAATGGCTCTTGGATACAACAATGTGGCTCATATCGCACGGATGTTCAAACAGCAGATGGGGATGAGTACGCTGAGTTTCCGCAGAAAATATAAAAGCATAAATTTATAAACTTTTTTATAAGGGAACAGAAGTTATGAGTTCAATTGTACCGGCTCACGGCGGTTTGCTGAAACCGTTATTGGTAGCGGATAAAGAAAAAAACACAAAATTGCAGCAGGATGCCGAGAATCTTACCAAAATTATTCTCACCAGCAAGGAAGTTTCCGATGTGATAATGCTGGCCGCAGGCTCTTTCAGTCCTCTTGAAGGTTTTATGTGCAAAGATGATTACGAAAGCGTTATCAAAAATATGAGACTTACTTCAGGTATATTATGGCCTATTCCCATTACTCTCGCGATATCAAAAGAAACTGCCGACCGTATTGATCAGGGCCAGAGGGTGGCTCTTGTTGATCCTGAATCGGACGAGATAATAGCAAGTATGATTGTAGAGGGAAAATTTTCGTACGACAAAAAGACCGAAGCTGCCGGCGTTTTCGGTACAGATGACCGTGCACATCCCGGTGTGAAAAAAATTTATGATCAGGGCGAAGTTTATCTTGGCGGCTCTGTTGAAGCTTACAGCGAAGGGCAATACCCTGAAAAATATCCTGAATACGCAACGCCTGCGCAAACTCGTGCCATATTTGAGGAAAAGGGCTGGAACACTATTGCCGCTTTTCAGACACGAAATCCTTTGCATCGATCGCATGAGTATCTTACTAAAGTCGCGTTGGAAGTCTGCGATGGAGTTTTCATTCATCCTATAGTTGGCAAGCTCAAAGATGATGACATCCCTGCCGATATAAGGATGAAATGTTATAAAGTTCTGCTGGAAAATTATTATCCGCAAAACCACACCGTTCTGAAGGTCTATCCTATGGAAATGCGGTACGGCGGACCGAAAGAAGCCGTACTCCACGCAATAATCAGACAGAATTTCGGCTGCAGTCATATAATAATCGGCAGAGATCATGCAGGTGTCGGCAATTACTATGGTGCGTTTGAGGCACAGGATATATTCGACCGATTCACTGACGGCGAACTTGCGATAAAGCCTTTGAAGCTTGACTGGACGTTCTGGTGCTATAAATGCGGCGGAATGGCATCCATGAAGACATGCCCCCATTCAAAAGAAGACCGCTGCCTTATAAGCGGTACGAAGCTTCGGGATATGCTTTCGCAGGGAATATTGCCACCAGCAGAATTCAGCCGTCCCGAGGTTCTCAAAATCCTTATGGATTATTATAGATCACTCGACAGTTGACCTGCAACAATTACTGTTAAGCCTGAGGACCCAACTTATGCGTATCATCCCCACATTGAATTATATGATCTCAATAAAGATCCCTTGGAATTTAATAACGTGGAAAATCAGCCAGAATA
>Ga0315294_10007094_pt1 | contig 12301 bp, 10 predicted proteins | sample YL17G13_40_MG_FD_203626 | JGI IMG/M metagenome (GOLD analysis project Ga0315294, IMG submission 203626) | Sediment microbial communities from Yellowstone Lake, YNP, Wyoming, USA - YL17G13_40 | ecosystem: Environmental > Aquatic > Freshwater > Lake > Sediment | place: USA: Wyoming | collected...
TGGATCTCAAGCTCTTCCTTGCCTCCTTTGGGATTACCGCCAAAGGCAAGTGGTCGAGCCGAGAACGCAAGCGATGAGGCTGCAATCATCATGGACGTGATCGTGATCGGGGCCGGGCCGGTGGGCAGTTTCACCGCGTGGCGACTGGCGCAGGCCGGACTGCGCGCGCTGGTGATCGAGGAGCATGCCATCGTCGGCCAGCCCGCCCACTGCACCGGCATCGTCGGCCGCGGGCTGTTCGACCGCTTCGCCCTGCCGCGCGAATCCATCGTCCGCGAGCTGTCGGGCGCGACCTTCTTCTCGCCCTCGGGGCACAGTTTCACCCTCGAGGGAGACACGCCGCGCGCCTTCGTCATAGACCGGCCCGCCTTCGATCGCCGCCTGGCGGGCCTGGCGCTGGAGTCGGGCGCGAGCTACCTGCTGGGCGCGCGGGCGCTGGAGCTGGAGCGCAAGCGGAATCACTTGTCCGTCACCGTCTCGGCGGATGGCTGCCGGCGCCGCATTGACGGACGCATGTGCATCATCGCTGGGGGCAGCCGCTGCCGCCTCGCCGTGGACCTCGGCGTGCGTTACCCGGCCTCATACGCCAACGGGGCGCAGGTCGAGGCCGCGGTGCGCGATGCGCCGCGCGTGGAGGTCTATTGCGGCCGCAGCATAGCGCCCGGTTCCTTCGGTTGGGTGGTGCCCCTCGGCGACGGCGTCGCACGCGTGGGCGTGCGCGCGTTCGGGGAGGTGCGGGGGCGCCTGGAGGGATTCCTGCAGCACCCCCTGTTGCGTCCCCGCATGGGGCCTCGCCGGGCCCCGGCCATAGGCGGCCCCATCCCCGCGGAGGCCTCGCCCAAGACCTATGCGGAGCGCCTGCTCACCGTCGGCGACGCGGCCGGACAGGTCAAGACCACCACCGGCGGGGGCGTGCTGTTCGGCCTTGTCTGCGCCGAGATCGCCGCCCAGGTCGCGCTGGCCGCGTGTCGCCACGACGTGTTCGATGAGGCGTTCCTGCGCACATACCAGCACCGCTGGCGCCGCGCCATCGCGCGCGAGCTGCGCCTGGGGCTGATCGCGCGCCGGCTGGTCGGACTGATGCGCGATGAGGACCTCGACGCCCTCTTCCAGCGCGCCGCCGGCCAGGCCCTTGCCCGCCGGCTCGTCCAGCATGCCGATTTCGACCACCACGCCCGCCACCTGCTGGCGCTGCTGAAAACCCCGGCGCTGCTGGCGCTGTTGAAGGGAGCCTTCGCATGAGCCACGCACCGCCGGCGGTACGGGCAAGGCATGCCTTGCCCCTACGTGTCGCCGCCTGCGCGGTCATCGGCGGCGTCGCCGCGTTCTCGGCGGCCGGCCTGGTGCGCCCCCGCTATCGCGCGCAGGCCACCATCTACACCCTGTCTTACCAGGGCAACGCCCTCAGCGGCGCGCTGCTGGCGCGCAACTTCGGCGGCGGCGCGAGCGCGCTGGCGGCCCAAGGCACGATCAACGATACCGCCTCCTACCTCGTCAGCATTCTGCGCAGCCATGCCGTGGCCGACGCCGTCTGCCGCCGCCTCGATCTCGCCCACCGCGACGATTTCACCGCCGGCCGTGCGGCCGGCCCGTGGTCGCTGGCGGAAGCTCTGCGCGGGTGCGTGATCGCCCGGGGGGATTTCGCGGGGCTCATCACCGTCTCCGCCGTCGCTCCCACCCCGGACCTCGCCAGCGACATCGCCAACACCTACGTCGCCGCCCTGGACGACTTCATGTCCACCACCGCCCGCGGCAAGCGGCGCTTCATCGAGCGCCAGTTGTCCGCGGCGCGTGCGGAGCTTGCCGCGCTGGAGCGCGACCTGAAGGACTACCAGGCCAGCCATGGCTCCTATGCGCTCGATGTCGAGGCCGCCGAGCTCATTCGCAACTGGGGCCAACTGCGCGCCGACGCCGCGGCCACCCAGGTAGCGCTGCAAGAAAACGCGGGCGTCGTGCGCGTGAGCGGATCGATAGACGACCTGGTGGCTCTCCGCAGCCGGCGCGCCGGGCTGGAGGCGCGCAGTGGAGAGCTGCGCCAGCTTGTGGGTGACCTCGAGCGGCGTCTGGCGGCCTTGCCGGAGGTGGGCCTCGGGGCCGCGCGCCTGCGGCGGAAAATGGAGGCCAAGCAGGCGCTCACTCAGACCCTCGAGGCGCAGTTGGAGCTGGCGCGCATCGCGGAGGTCGAGGAGCAGACGCGCTACCAGGTGCTGGATCGCGCATATCCGCCGCTGCGGCCGGCATGGCCGCGGCGTAAGCTGTCGGCCGTCGTTGGGGCGGCGGCCGGCATGATGCTGGGGTTGCTGGGATCATACCTGCTCGGCACGCGGCGGGAGGTAATGGATGCCAACGCCTGATCCTCGCATAACCGTGATCGTGCCCGCCCGGGAGGAGGAGGCCACCATCGCGCAGGTGGTCGAGCAGGCCCGCCGCTATGCGGGCGAGGTGGTCGTGGTGGACGGGCGCTCGCGCGACTGCACCGTCGAACGCGCCGCCCAGGCTCTCGCCGACGTGGTGTGTGACGACGGCCTGGGCAAGGGAGCGGCGCTGCGCATCGGCGCCCACCACGCGCGCGGCGAAGTGCTGGTATTCATGGATGCCGACGGCTCCCACGATCCCGCCGACATACCGCGCTTGGCCGCGCCCATCCTGCGCGGCGAGGCGGACCTGGTGATCGGGTCGCGCATGCGCGGCGGCAGCGACGAGCTGCACGGCACCTTCGACAACTTCGTCCGCAACACCGGCAGCTGCCTGCTCGCGGTGCTGGTGAACCGCCGCTGGCGCGCGGGGCTGACCGACATCGAGAACGGCTTTCGCGCCGTGCGCAAGGAGATCATGCTCGCCCTGGGCACCACCGAGCGCGGTTTCCTGATCGAGCAGGAGATGGTGCTCAAGTGCCTCAAGGCGGGCTGCCGCGTAGCGGAGGTGGCGAGCCACGAGTACGAACGCGCCGCGGGGCAATCCAAGCTTCCCACCCGCCAGGGCTGGAGATTCGTCTGGCACTTCACCAAGGAGATGCTCAGCCGATGAGGGTACTGCTTCTCAATCCCCCGGCGGCGGATGGCGTGCGCCAGGTGCGCGAAGGCCGCTGCATGCAGCGCGCCGGGGCGTGGACCGCGGTGTGGACCCCCATCTCACTCGCCATTAGTGCGGCGCTGCTGCGGCAGCGCGGCCACGACGTGCGCCTGCGCGATTGCATCGTGGAGGACATCGACTTCGACCGCCTCGTCCACATCATCGGCGCTTTCGGGCCGCAACTGGTGGTGTTCAACGCCGTCACCCCCGCCATCGTCTCCGACCTCAGCACCGCCCGCTGGGCCAAGGCGGTCGATCGCTCCATCCGCTGCGCCGCCATCGGCATCCACGGCACCGCCCTTCCGCAGGAAACCCTCGAGATCGAGCCCGCCCTCGACGTCGTCGTGCGCGGCGAGCCGGAGATGACCGTCGCGGAGCTCGCCGAGAGCGCCGACCATTCCTCCATCGCCGGCATCTCGTGGCGCTCGCGTGACGGAGACGACGCCGACGGCGAGATACACCACAACCCGGACCGGCCCTTCGTGCGCGACCTCGATGACCTGCCCTTCCCGGCGTGGGATCTCATCCGCACCGCGCTCTATCGCATGCCCTTCTCCGGCGAGCGCTTCCTGCTCGTCGGCACCGGCCGCGGCTGCCCCCACGCCTGCACCTTCTGCGCCGACCGCACCTACTACGGCAATCGCCTGCGCTTGCGTTCCCCCGCAAGCGTCGCCGACGAGCTGGAGCGCAACGGCCGCGACTTCGGCATCCGCGACTTCCTGTTCTGGTCCGAGTCGTTCACCCTCAGCCGGCGCTTCGCCATCTCCCTCGCCGAGGAGATCATTCGCCGCCGGCTGGACGTCCGCTGGGTCTGCAACAGCCGCGTCGACCACGTCGATCGCGAGCTGCTGGCGCTGTTCCGCCGCGCGGGCTGCTGGATGATCGGCTACGGCATCGAGTCCGGCGTGCAGCGCATCCTCGACAGCGTGCGCAAGGGCGCCACCGTCGAGCAGGCGCGCGCCGCGGTCGAGGCGTCGCACGCAGCCGGCTTACAGGTCACGGGCCACTGCGTGCTCGGTTTCCCCGGCGAGACCAGGGCCGACATCGTTGAGACCATTCGCTTCGCCCTCGACATCGACCTCGACTTCGCCCAGTTCTACTGCGCCGTGCCTTTCCCCGGCTCCCAGCTCTACCGGGAGGCGCGCGCGGCGGGCTGGATTTGCAGCGACGATTGGTCGCGCTTCGAGCAGAACTTCTCGGTGCTCAACACCCCCCAGCTCAGCGCCGAGGAGACCATGGAGCTGCGGCGAGCCGCCTACCGGCGGTTCTATTTGCGGCCCAGGCTGATAGCAAGGACGCTCAAGCAGACCCACTCACTACAGCAGTTCGGGCGGCTCGCCGGCAGCGTTAAGGACTTCCTGACGTGGGTGTGACCCAAGCGACATCACCGCCGCCCCGCCTTCGCCAAGGCTACGGCGGGCAAGCGGCCCTTGGGCTCCATAGCGCGAAGCGCGACGGGGCCTCGGCGGCGGCCGAGCTGCACGACCGCCGCCGCATCTGGTTCGCCCGCCCCCTGCTGCGCTCCGCCTACGCCGACGCGTGGGCCCAACTCGCCGCCTTCGCCGCAGCGGGCCCCAGTCTGGAAATCGGCTGCGGCTGCGGCACCCTCGACGCCCCGCCGAAGTCTGCAGAGGAGCGCAGCCACCGCACCGGCCCCGAGCCTCGGCAGCTTCCACGCTGCTGGAAGAGTGATATCGTGGTCCTGCCCTGGGCCGATCTGGCCGCCGACGCCCTGCGCCTGCCCGTGCGCAACGGCGCTTTGGCCAACATCCTCGGCACCGATGTGCTGCATCACCTTCCCCGGCCCCTGGAGTTCCTGGCCGAGGCCGCCCGCGCCCTGCGCCCGGACGGCAGGCTGCTGCTGCTCGAACCCTATATGTCGCGCCTGAGCTATCCGGTCTATCGGCGCCTGCACCACGAGCCGGCCGACCTGCGCCGCGACCCCTGTGACTCCACCGGCGCGAACCAGGCGACGCCGACGCTCTTGTTTTGCCGTCACCCCGAGGTCGTCGCCTCCCACGTGCCGCAGCTTGAGATCATCCACTGCCGGCCGCGCGACGCCGTCGTCTATCCCCTCTCCGGGGGCTACTCCTACCCGGCGCTGCTGCCGCGGTTCATGGAGCCTTGGGCCTGGCGCGTAGAGAGAGCGTGCGGCCGCCTGATGCCGGCCATCGGTTTTCGGCTCGCCATCGCGCTGCGGCGCAAGGAGGTGGCTCTGCCATCCCGTTGGGATGGCAACGCCATCCCAGAGGGAGATGAGTGATGCGGCGACGCGACGCGAGCGCGGCCCGCGCCGTCGGGCGCTACCTCCGCATGCGTTGGGCGCCGCTGGCGTTCGTCGCGGTTCTCATTGCCTATCGGGCTACGCAGTGGGGCTATTTCGTGGTGCCTGCGCCCGATTTCTTCGATTTCGAGCACACCGCCCGCGCGCTGGCACACGGTCGCTTGCCCGACCAATTCCAGCGCGCGCCGCTCTATCCCGCTCTTATCGCGCTCGTTACGCCCGCACTCGGCGGAGCGCGCCCGACCCTCGCCGCCGCCCAAGGCCTCAATCTGGTGCTGTCCGCCGCCGCGCTGGTCATCGTGTACGAGCTGTGCGCGCTCCTCGTGGGGAGATGGGCGCTGCTGGTGGTCGCGCTAACCGGCCTGCATTGGACCATGGCCTATGTCACCGTGCATCCCCTGGTCGAGCCGACGCTAATGACCGCCACGCTCGCGGCCCTTTACCTCGACGCGTCCGGGCGGCGCGGCAAGTACCTCGCCGCCGGCCTCGCCGCCGCCGCGCGCTACGAGGGGGTGTTCGTTATCGCTGCTCTCGCGCTGGCCGACCTGTGGCGGCGGCGCAGCGCGCGGGTTGTGATTGCGGCCGCCGCGGCGGCCGCTGCGCCGACCGCGGCCTGGCTGACCATCGGCGCCCTGCGCGCGGCGCCGAATCCCTACGTAGATGTCATCATCGCCCAGACCCCCGCCGGCTGGGAGTTCGTGCGCTCGACGGCGATCAGCGCGATGGGGTTCGCGCCGGTGCAGGCTCTGGAGGGCCTGCTCGCCGGCGGCGCAATCTGGCGCGCTCTTCTCGCCGCGGGCTCCGCTGCGATAGCCGGCCTCATGGCCGTAGGCGCCTATCAACTCATCCGCCGCCACCGAGACATCGCCGTATCCCTGCTGCTGTTCGGCGCCTTCTACGTGGCGATCCACGTTATCTACCCTGCGGCCAACACGCGCTTCGTGTTGCCCGTGTTGTGGCTCATCTACTTGCTGGCGCTGGTCGGCGCGATGACACTCGCGCAGTGGGCCCAAGCCACTGTGCGCATGGGCCACGGCTGGCGATGGGCCGGCGGTCTGGCCCTCGGGGTCGGCGCAAGCGCGGCCGCCGTGTGGGCGGCGCGCCGCGACGGTCTGTGGATCGTGCCGCTGGCCGCGCCGCTGGCAGTGGCTGCGGCCGGCGGCGGACGCCTCGGCGCAAAGCGTCTGTTGGTGACGATGCCGGCGGCGGCGCTGATGGTCGCGGGTGGCCTCGGCTTAGGCGGCTGGTATCTCGACCGCGAGAGCCGCTGGTGGGCGGAGCTGGAGCCGGTGGCAAGGTGGTGCCAGCAGCCGCCGACCCCGGCGGTGCGCCTGGCCGCGACCCGGTCCGCGCTTGAACTCGTGCGCGAGATTTGTCCGCAGCCGCGGGTGCGCTTTTACGATCTCGCGCAGTTGGACGCCGTGCCTGGCAGTGGGTCCGGGCGTCGCGGCGCCTCGCTCCCCGCGGATGTGACTCACGTCTTGTGGTGCAGCACGGACACACCGCTCGACAACCGCGGGCCGCAGATGGTTCTCAGCCACCGCTACGCCGACGAGCGCCAGCGGCTGATACCCACGGGGGGCAAGTTCGTGCGGCGGGTTGCGAGGGGCCACGAGGCGGGCTGGCGCGCATGCGCCCGCTTCGCCGTCGGCGATCAGCGCGCGGTAATCTATGGGCGCCGGAATACCGTCCAGGCCCGGGCGGGCTGGGAGGCAAAGCGGTGATCTCGGCAAGGGCCATGCCTTACCTCGCAGCAGGTGCGGCCGGGGCGGGGGTCGGCCTTGCGGTGAGCGCCCAGGCCCCCCTGCTCCGCGCCGCACCCGTGCTCGCCATTGCCTCCGTCGGCGCGCTCGGGCTCGCCTTCAGCGGCGGACGATGGGCGCTCGGCCTGCTCATGGTGGCGCCATTCTTCCCGATACCTTTTCGCGCGGCCGGGGCCGTCATCGGCCCGCCGGATATCGCCGTCCTGCTCGTGCTGCTGGGGTGGGCCGGGCACATGCTGGCGCGGGGGCGCGTCGTTGTGCCCCGCACGTCGGGCGACTGGGCCATCGCGATGCTGGTCACCGCCACTGCGGCCTCCGCCTTGGCCGTTGCGCTCATGCCCGGCCCGGTGCCCCTCGGCGCGAGCGTCAAGAAGGTCGCGCAATTGTCCCTGTCATTTGTCGGCCTTTACTATTTCGCCGCCTACGCGGGTCGAGAGCCGCGCGCGCTCAGATCCGCGGTCGCGGTCTTCCTGGCATTGAGCGCCCTGGAGGCGGCTTACGCGGTCCTGTTGCAGTCTCTCCCGGCCTTGATGGGAGGCACGGGACTATGGCCGCCATACCTCGCCGCGCGGGCAAGCGCGCGGGCCATGGGCACCGTCGACGCCGCCTTCGGCCATTACATGGCTGCGGCGCTCGCGCTGGCGCTCGCCATCGCCATGCAGGAACGCGGCCGGCTGCGCAGACTGGCCGCAGGCGCAGTGCCGGTTCTGCTGGCCGGCCTCATCAGCAGCGGCACTCGCGGATCGGTGGTTGCGGCGGGCGCAGGCGTCGTTGCGCTCATCATCTTCTCGCGGCGCCGCCGGGTGCTGCTCGCGGGCGTTGGCGGATCAGCAGTCGCCATGGGTCTCGTTGGGTTGCTGTGGCCGCGCATCCTGGCGCCGGAGGGAATCGCTTTCCTCTTCACCTCCCACGGCAGCAGCAGTCTGGCCGTGCGGATGCTGAGCTGGAGAGTCGGCTGGGATCTGGCCATCGCACATCCCTGGCTGGGCCTGGGACCGGGCGCCAACGCTTTGACCGTCGAGGTCCTGCTCGGCCTACCCGTGGAGGCCCTGCGCTATGTCGAGGGCACCATGAACGCCTACCTGCAGGCCTTTCTCGAGACCGGGGTGCTCGGCCTGGTCGCCTTGGTGGGGTTCATCGCCGTCGTCAGCGGACGCGCATTGCTGGCCGGCGCGCGCGGCTCCTCTCTTGCGCTCGGCCTTGGCGCCGCAGTGCTCGTCCTGGGTGTTACCGGGTTTACCGGCCCGCTGCTCATCGGCGGCATCGGGCACCTGCTGTTCGCGCTCGCAGGACTGGCCGCGGCCGCGACACCGGCAAAACGTGAGGCATCATGATCAGGCGCGTCGTCGCACGCAACACCGCCATCATCAGCGCCGGCCTTGCCGCAGACAAGGTCGCGGGCGTGGTCAAGATCGTGCTCGTAGCCAGCATTTTCGGCCTCTCCAGGGACCTCGATGCCATGCTGGCCGCGCTCGCCCTGCCGGCGGCGGCCATTATCATCGGCTCGGAGTGCCTGTCCACCGCCGCCCTCAACATCATCGTGCGCCATCGCGCCCTGGGCCGCGAACGCGACGGCTGGCGCGTGGTCAGCGCCTTGACCAATGTCACGGGCCTCGCAACCGTCGCTGCCACGGCGCTCTACGTCATTGCCGCCAGGCAGGTGACCACGGTGGTCGCCCCAGGTCTCGACGGCGCGACCTTCGCGCGGGCGGTGTTGCTGACCCGCGTGCTGGCCCCGCTGGTGCTGGCGCAGTTCGCGCTCGGCATCGCCCAGGGCGTGCTCCACGCGCATGGCCGGTTCGTGTTGCCGGCGGCGCGGCTGGCCGTCGCCAACGCGGTGGCGGTGATCGTGCTGGCCTTGCTTCATGCGCGGTTTGGGATCACGGCTTACGCGCTGGGCTTGCTGGCGGGCGACGGCGTAGCTGTTATCGCGCATCTGCCGGCCTTGAGGCGGGTGGGCTGGCGCTGGCATGCGACCCTCGGTTTCGCGTGCCCGGAGGTGCGCCGCGCGCTGGCATTCAGCGCGCCGATGCTCGGCGGCGCCATCATGCTGCAGGTGATGATGATCCTGGAGAAGACCTTCGCCTCGTCCCTGCCGGCGGGCAGCATCTCGTGCCTGGACTACGGCATTCGCCTGCTGGCGCTGCTGTACGTATCGGAGCGGGCGCTGACCAATGCGCTGTTCCCCCATCTCGCCCAGAGCTTCGCCGACAACTCGCTGGCGGGCTTTCGCCACCTCGTTGCCGCCGGCGTTCGCGCCCACCTGCTGATCGCGCTGCCCGTGACAGTCGGCGCGCTGCTGCTGCGCGAACCGCTCATTCGCCTCCTGCTTCAGCGCGGCGCGTTCGACGCGCGCGCGACCGCCATGACCTCCTGGGTGGCCGCGCTCTACCTGCTGGGCCTGCTGAGCTTCAGCCTGCGCCACTACATGGCCCAGGTCTATCACGCGATGGGCGATTCGCGCACCCCCATGCTGACCGCGGCCGCTTCGCTCGGCCTCTACGTCGTCGCCGCGCGCCTGCTGCTTCCGGCGCTCGGGGTGGGGGCGTTGGCGCTCGCGCTGTCTCTGGCCACGACCGCGAACGCGGCGCTCATGATGGCCGCGCTGGCGCGCACCGCCCACGGCGTGAGCTGGCGGCCGCTGGCGCCCTTCGCGGCCAAGGCGGTGACGGCTTCCGTCGCAGTCGCCGGCCTGCTGTGGGTGGGACGCGGCTGGGCCGCCGCCTGCGAGGGGGGGTGGGGAACCCTGCTTCTCTTGGGTGCGGCGGCATCGGGTGCGGCGGTTTACGCCTGCGTGCTGGTCTGCCTGCGCACCGAGGAGGCGCTCGCGATCGGGCGCGTCGGCCGCGGCCTGCTGCGAAGGGAGCACTGACGTGACCGTCAATGCGAAACGCGCGGCTGCATACGTGGCGAAAGTAGGGGCAAGGCATGCCTTGCCCGTACTCAACGACAGCGCTGCGGCGATGGCCCCCCTGCTGGCGTGTCCGGCGGATCGCAGCTATCCGCTGGCGGTGTCCGACGGCGGCCTGCGCTGCCGCACATGCGGACGGGCGTTTCCCATCGCGGATGGCGTCGTGCAGATGCTGCGCGATCCAGTTGTCCCCGGCGACCTCGCCGCCCGGGAGATGCGCGCCCGCGACGCCCGCGCCTTCGAGTACGACCACGTCATCCCTCGTTACGTGCAGATGGTGGAGACGGAAGCGATCATGCGCCGCCTGGCGGTCCGGCCCGGGCACCTCGTGCTCGACGCCGGAGCCGGCACCGGCAAGCTGACCCACGCCGCCGCGGCCGCCGGCGCTGCGGTGCTCGCGGTCGATTTCTCCGTCGCTTCGCTCCACGTCAACCGCCGCAAGGCCCGCCGTGACTGGCGCATTCATCTCGTCGCCGGCGATATCAGGGAACTGCCCGCGCGCCCGGAGGCGTTCGATCGCGTCGTGTGCGCGCAGGTGATCGAGCATGTGCCGGACCCCGCCGACCGCCGGCTCGCGGTCGAACTCATGCGTCGCGCCCTCAAGCCGGGCGGGCGGTTGGTGCTCACCGCCTATAACTACACGCTCGCGGGCCGATTCGGTGGCGAGCGCGAGGGCTTGCATGCCGGCGAGATATTCTTCCATCGCTTTACCGCTCCCGAGCTCCGCGGGCTGTTTGACGGCTTCGAGGTCGAGGAGTTGTGCGATATTCGCAACCTACCGACGTTGGCGATAACCGGCCTCGGCCGCTTCGCCGCGCGCGTCGATCACTTCGTCGAGCGCCTTCCCTGGTCGCGGCTGGCGGGCGACCTCTTGCTGGTGGTGGCGCGCAGACTATGATGCAAGCGACGGAAATCACAACCCGCGATGATCTTGCGGCCTTGCGCCCGGAGTGGGAGGCGCTGGCGAGCAGCGCCTCCGAGGCCGGGCCGTTCCTGTCGTGGCCGTGGGCGCAGGCTTGGCTGCGCCAGGCGCCTGACGCCGCGCCTCGCGCGTTGGCCGCGCGGGACGGAGCCGGCGAGCTGCGCGCGCTGATACCCTTGGTCGAGCGCGCCGGCGAGCTGCGGTTCATGGCCGCCGACCGCTCCATGTACCTGGGCGTGCTGGCGCGCAGCGGGGATTTGCCGCAGGCAGCGCAGGCGTTCGCGGCGTGGCTGCGCCACGGGCGCGGGTGGAGGCGGGCGGTGCTGTCGTCGCTGCCGGTCGAGCAACTGCGGCCCCTTCAGATGGCGTTCGCGGCAGCGGGCCTTGCCCATCGCGTGGAGTGCGACCGGCCGTCCTACGTCATGCCCTTGCCCGAGTCGGCGAGCGCCTTTATCGCGCAAATGTCCAAGTCCTTTCGCAAGCGACTGGACTACTATGCGCGTCGGCTCGAACGCGAATGCAGGGTGGGGTACGGTGTGTGCAGCCCGCGCGAGAACCCACATGCACTGGAGGAGTTCTTCCGCCTGCACGCGCTGCGCACGCACGACGCGGGGCGCAGGTCGCGCCTGGAAGAGGCGGAGTTCGCCGGTTTCGCGCGCCAGGCCCTCACCGCCATGGACGGCGCGGCGTCGGTGAGCCTGCTGCATTGCGACGACCGCGCGGCGGCGGCCCTGGCAGGCATCTGCTGGGGCGACACCTTCTATTTCTGGAACGGTGGGTTCGATCCGGCTTTCGCGCGCTACAACGTCGGCGACGTGGTGCAGCGCCTCACCATCGAAACCGCGATTGCCGCCGGCCTGCGGCAGTTCGATTTCCTGTGGGGCAGCGAAGACTACAAGCTGCGCTGGGGCGCGCGGCGCCGCGACACCTACCGCTTGGAGATCGATCGCTCGACGGTCCGGCTGGTGGCGCGCGCGGCCGCGCGCGCGGTCGCGCGGTCAACGCGCGGCGCGGCGGCAGCCGCTGCGCGCAAGCTCGGCCGCGCGGCGCAGCGCGCCCCGGCCCCTCGGAGGAAGCAGTGGTAGGGGCAAGGCATGCCTTGCCCCTACAGCGCATGGTCGCGCGAGCCGCCGGACGCCTGTGGTCGGGGGTGACGGAGGCGACCGGCATCGCGACTTCATTCATCCCAATCCTGTGCTATCACTCGATCTCCGACGAGCCCTACGCCGTCAGCCCCGCCCGCTTCGCGGCGCAGATGCGCTGGCTGCGGCGGCACCGGTATCGAAGCGTCGGGCTCGACGAGGTGGTCGCGCCCGAGCAGCCCGACGGAGGGCGGCGCGTCGTCATCA
>Ga0315294_10007097_pt1 | contig 12297 bp, 13 predicted proteins | sample YL17G13_40_MG_FD_203626 | JGI IMG/M metagenome (GOLD analysis project Ga0315294, IMG submission 203626) | Sediment microbial communities from Yellowstone Lake, YNP, Wyoming, USA - YL17G13_40 | ecosystem: Environmental > Aquatic > Freshwater > Lake > Sediment | place: USA: Wyoming | collected...
TTTAAAGATACTGTGGAGATGTTAGGTTTAAAAACCGTACCTGTGTTAGACACTAATTTCAAACTACCTGACACTATTGATGAGTTATTAAAATTTGCTGATAGTAAATCGGAGTTAAATACTAACTACGATAGAGAGGGTATTGTGATTAGAACCTTAGATAGAAAAATCTCATTCAAAGTAATTTCAAATAAATTTCTTTTAAAATCGGAAAATTAAGAGTACATTTGTAATATGTTAGAAAAATTAAATGAGTATTTTGAAAAAGGGTTGGTGTACAAACAAGTACACCCAACTCTTCCTTTGACTATATGGAATTATACTGAAAAAGTACAATACGAAGGATTGTGGGACGAAATAACTTTACAAACTCGAGGACTTGTTACCGATGATGAAGGGAATGTTGTTGCTCGACCATTCAAGAAATTCTTTAATATAGAAGAGAAAAAATTCACCGCAACTGAAGAGTTTGAGGTGTATGAAAAAATGGACGGTTCATTAGGAATATTATTTTTCTATGAAGGTAAATGGATAGTTGCAACCCGTGGGTCTTTTACTTCCGACCAAGCGGTAAAAGCTCAGGAAATACTCAAGTCAAAATATATAGTTGAGTCAATACCAAAAGGGTACACTACTTTATTCGAAATAATATTTCCTGAAAATCGTATAGTCGTTGATTACGGTGATGAGGAGAGTTTGGTAGTTTTAGGTATGACTAGCAGAATGTCAGGTAAAGAGATGGACTATGATTCATTATTGAATGTTCATAACGAATCAGGTATGTCCGTTGTTAAAAAATACGATGGTATCAATGACTACAAACAACTTAAAGAAATGGTTAAAAACGACCAAGAGGGGTTCGTAGTGAAGTTCTCCAATGGGGATAGAGTCAAAGTTAAAGGTGTTGAGTATCTTCGTTTACATAAAATTATGGCTAATTTATCGACCACTGCGGTTTGGGAAGTTTTAAGTAATGGTGGAGATATGGAAAATTTATTAAAAGATGTTCCGGACGAATTTTATAAAAAAATTAAAACTTATGTTCAAGATTTAAAATACGGATTCTTTCAAATATCTGAACGAGCTGGAAAACTTCACGATGGGTTTCGTTATGGAAAATATGGTGATAGAGATTCAGAACCAACAAAAAAAGAATTTGCTGAGTTTGTATTCAATCAAGATAAAGTCTTACAACCGGTCATGTTCTCAATGTGGGATAGAAAGCCATATGACCATATAATATGGAGAATAATAAAACCCGCATTTAAAAAACTTTAAAAGTATGACGTAATGTCGTACTTTTTTTGTTTTACAGGTATTTATTAAGAAAATAAAAACTTAATAAATTTATATTAATGTCAAACGAAGTAATTATTGCCTTTATAACAGGGGTATTAGGACCAATAACTATATTATACGTAAAAAATATTTTAAATAAAAGAAAAGTCAAACCTGACATGGTGACGGAAACATTAAAGGTAAGTGAATTAATTACTACTAAAATTGACCATATTAAGGAGGAGTTTAAGTCCGATAGAGTATGGGTAACTCAATTTCATAATGGAGGACATTTTTACCCAACAGGTAAGTCAATGGCAAAATTCAGTGTCATATACGAATCTGTTAATATCGGAGTCGGGTCAATTCAATCAGGATTCCAAAACATACCTGTAAATCTTTTTTCCAAATCAATAAATCAATTATTAGAAAATGATGTTATTGAAGTTTCAGATTTTAAAGATGAAACAATTGCAACATATGGTTTAAAATACGCGGCGGAAGAGTCAGGTTGTAAATCATGTTATTTATTTTCAGTTAAAACTATTGATGGGAAATTCATTGGGACACTAGGTTTAGATTTTACAAAAAGAAAAACTACCCTTGATATAGAGTCTATTAATCGTTTATTCGTACACGCAACCTCAATCGGTGGAGTTTTAATGGGACATTTAAATAACCATTAATAGACTTTAGACTATTTATTAATATGAAAAAATTTATTAACGAAAAAACTGTTTCTGACTTAAGAACGGATATAATTAAACTTGGATATTTCGAAAAATCGGGGGAATTAAGTTCTGGAGGAGGGTTACAATCTGACTTTGTGGACATTCTTTCATATCTACTTAATGAATGGAAAAAACAAAACGGTGAGTCATGTAAACTAACATTTACTGCGGGTAATGATGTTTTTCATAAAAAGGGGAAATCAAGACATGCTAATGGAGAGGCGGTTGATGTTGTATTAGGAACTGAATGTCATTCAACTTTCATACAAATATTAGAAAGATATAAATCTGTTTATCCTGGATTTGCATATATAGACGAATATACTAACCCATCAAAAGGGGCGACAGGAGGACATTTTCACATATCTTATCGACAAGGACAACCTGAAGGTGGTAAAAATAATAAAGAGGATGGTGATGATGAAGTAGAAGTAAAACCCCCAACAAAATCAGATTCATCTGGCGCTTCTGTAACAACAACAACAACAACAACAAAAGGAATAAAATATGATGTCTATGGAGGACTACTAAATACATTAGACCCTAAGGATAAGTCCGGTCAAAGTACTTTAATGAACACGGGTAAAGCGATTTGGGCTCAAACAGGCGGAAAAATTCAAAATGCTTTGGGGGAATCTACAGAACATAACTCAAATAATCTTAATGAAGAAGTTAGACGAATAAAAAAAATGATGAATTTATGAAACTATCAAATCCGATACCTAACGGTAAAATGTCAAATTCTATGTTATCGAAAACAGTGGAGATTTCTTCCTACAATTCTGACACAATATTTAGCCCTGCCCAAGGAACCATAGTATCTTCAGATAAGTTTAAATGCGGTGGAAATATTAAGATAGAACATTATATTGATGGTAATACTTACTACTCTAGTTTTTGTAACGTTAATAGACTAATGTCATTTACAGGTAATCAAGTTAGACAAGGAGAAATAATAGGAACAGTTGGAGATTCTCCAATTGAATATTCAGTAACAGATAAAGGTGGAAATAAATTAGACGTTAGTAAATTTTTATCGGGAGGATTTGAGCCCGCAAAAACCAAAGAGACAACTAAAGAAAAAAAGAAAGAGGATAAAAAAACCGATTACGAATTTAAGAAAAGAATACCAAATCCTTTTATGGACGTTCTTTTATCACCATTTTCACTTATTACTAAGGCCTTTACTAAAGAAAGTGTTATCATGAACAATAATCTAATTAAAGAAGAAATTAATAAGATTAAAAGGCTTATTAAATAAAAAAATCCCCTTATTTCTAAGGGGATTAAACCAATTACTTTGTTTTTACTTTGTTTTAACTGTGTCAATTGTTTGAGTTACCACAGAATCAACGGTGTTAACTAAGACAGAATCAACTGTTGTTGTATCAGTCGATGGGACTTCACTTTTTGGTGCAGACCCACCACATGATGATAACATTACGCTACCTGCAATTACTATTGCGAAAATTACTTTTTTCATAAATTTATTGTTTTTTATTTGTACAATAAATAGGTGTTTATTCACGATAAGTCAATTTATTAGTTGTTTTTTTAAATTTATTTTTTAAAAAAAATAAATCACAGGACTTGTCAGATAAGATTTTATTATTATCTTTGTAAAACTTTTGAAAGAAAAGGAGATATTTATACAACACCCTTTTTATTTAAATAAAAGTTCTTTTAAAATTTGACAAATTATTATCCATTTAGTATACTTGAAGTATGAATAATGAAAACAAAACAGTAACAATTGAAGATAACGTAATGTATTACTATTACGTGAGTGGTGTAAAGTATTGGACTCCAAGTTCAGTTTTCGCACAGTCACGAGCAATATTCTACGGTGACGAAAATGTTTACGTTGAAACAATTAATTAAAAAAAGATTTGGTAGATTGAAAAAGTTTACTTATCTTTGTAAAAGAAATCAGGAACGTCTGATTTAGTTCTTTGAAGAAATTGGTTATAGAAACAGTCTAGGTCCGTAGGGCTACTGTTGTGTGTGAGGAAAGTGACTACGGGACAAACATTTAACTGTATGAAACAAAGCAGAAGTCCTTCGCATTTAAAGTGTAAATGAAATATGTTACCGCATCAGTTATTATAACCATAAAAAGATTTGGTAGATTGAAAAAGTTTACTTATCTTTGTAAAAGAAAAGAGATAGACAAACATTAAGATACAAGTCTCAAAAAAAAATTAAAAAAGATTTGGTAAATCAAAAAACTTTACTTATCTTTGTAAAAGAAATCGGAAACGTCCGAAAATGTTCTTTGAATTATTGTATTATCCAGATTAGATGAAAGTAAATTCTTCGGAATTATGATAGTCTAACAAATGATAATCGGCCGTGTATGGTCGTTAAATAAACCACGAAAGTGGGATAAAGTGAATCTGCAAGTGTTAGTAGGTTCGCGTCTTGGGAAACTGAGGTCGAGTACACAAGTGGGATATCATCCGACCTTTAGTACTGAGGGCGACGCTTTAGGGAAAGTGGTTGGGTGGAATGGCAATGTGGATTGTCAGTCTGAGGAGGGAACTCCAATAAGAATTACCCATAGGTGTCAAGCAAAAAATGTGGTTTCCAATTACATGATTGCGGGTACCAATATAAGAGAGAACTTAAAACCGAAAGGTAAGATAGAGAACAAGTGGTGTTGCTACTATCCTTATTAAAGACTTACCAAAGTCTTGGTACGAAGTAATCTTAAAATATAGAGATGGGGACATCTCACAGAGTAGTTTGGTATATCGGTTTCCAAAAGAAAACGACTCCTTTAACGGACCACTACTTTGATTCATCCACACACGTAACTTATACTAAATTAAGTAAAATTAACTAAAAATAAGCAAAAGTGTCCGTTAGGTATCGGTGAAAGGTGACTACATAGTAATGAGCCGTTCATTGCACATGAAGACCGCAAGTCTGAGTGTATTCTTACCAAAAACCTCTATTCCCATAAGGAAAAGTCGGGGAGGCATCTTCGAAGAGAGTTGAGTAATGAGAGAGTAGCTGATATCTCAAGAAGTGATTGGTCTAACCAATCGTCACTGAGGAATACTTCCCAAAAAGAAGTGGATATGTGGGGAATTAATAATCCTACTAAAGTTTCTCATAAACAGGTGTAATCTCAGCCTTTTTTATAGCCAAATATTGTGGGATAGAGCAGAGGCAGCTCAAAAGGCTCATAACCTTTAGGTCGGAGGTTCGATTCCTTCTCCCGCTACTAAGTGACTCCGTATGTGTTTTTTTAAATCATAACACCCACCACGAGTTTAAACTGATGGAAACATAATGATTTGGGTGTTTGCGTGATTATCCTATCTTTTGACAACACGATTCTTCCTTATAGAAAGTATAACAAGTGATTAAGTACCGATATGTCTTTGACAAGACAACCTGAGGTTATGATGGTAAAAACTAGTTAAGACTGTTTTTAGGATGTGGATTTTGTTATAACCACGCACCATTTTTAAGTCTTTAAATTAAAAAGGGTAGTAAACATACAGACGTTCAGGTCGTACACCAGTTACAACTCACGATAGAAGTTGGATAGAGATTTCACTAATCACTACCTCGGGTTAAACTTACCGAGTGACAAAGTTTAGGCTAAAAGTGGGAGATTTTGACTAGCCGTCTTAATCTCCCCTTTTTTTATTTCCTTTAATCAAAAACTCCATTATACTTTAATACCCTTGAGGTATAAAAAACAAAATCTTAAAATAATGGAAACATTTTATTTTACTTTAGGTGTCCTTTCGATTGTTGCAATAATTTTCATTGTTGCTCTTGTTTGGGGGTTAGTTAAGGTTGTTAGAACAAAAAAAGATTTGGAAGATTTCAGAATATCTTATGAGAGGGATTTAGATTCCAACCAAATAAGATTAGATGAGACTAAACGTGAATTCGAGACCACAGTAGAACATCTCTACAGACGTATCGATGAACTTCATCAGGAATCTAAAAGTCATACTGACAAACGAGCTGACCAACTTAGACAAATTTTGACAGAATCAAAATCCTAAAAAACAAAAAACCCCATCCTAAAAAGGTGGGGTTTTTCATTTGGTGGAGGTAGAGGCTTCGAAGCCTCGTAGTTGTCCATAACGATTATTAAGTACTACATGCTTAGGTCATTGTTTAATCTAACAATCCGAAATCCCACAGTTCCCTTATTATACAGTTCGGTTTACTGAGAACTTATCCTCTGCCATCTGATTATCCTCTGATTGGTTAGAGTTTACACCTTTTATGGTAGATGTCACACCATGAAGACCGTTCTGTTCCTAGGTATAAGTCTATCTACCCGTTGTTTTTTTCGCCTTAGGCTACTGAAACATTTTCTTCAGTACGGATTAATCCTACTGCAGAAAGTTTGTTGATAACGTTGCCGTGTATCGATTTGAACCAGTTTTACAAGGTTAGCTCAGCCTTGACATGCCCCGAATAACCAACTATGTCAGTCAATTCCAATTTACCCCCATGATGTTAAAGAACTATTGTTTTACAAATATACAAATAAATTCGATAATAACAATTTTTTAAAGTATTTATTTGATATAAATATGGCAGAGACAGAGGAAAATAAAAACGAAGCTTATGACGGTAGTCAAATCTTCTATGAAGATGATAAGGTTATGTTATTAAAATGTAACACTCTTGAGTCCGCAAAATATTTTGGTCCTCCGTTTTTTTCTAAGTTTTATAACAGATATAGTGCTGCAGATAATTATATTATTGTCGATAAAGAAGGTGATTATCTTACTCCGACATTATCATATTTAATTCACAAACCACATCGAGGACAAATAGAATTTTTTAACTATGACAACGATGATTTAACAATTACGGACATTCTTGAGAGATTTCCTGAGATTACTGACAAAATTTACGAATTGATTGGTGTTAGTAGTACCTATAACATATTAAAAAGAATTAGTGGTGGGGAAGAAATTGATGAGTATAAATTCTCCCATATCGATGATTTAATTGGGGGATTCAAATTTAACAAGAACAACCCTGGTAAAAGTATGGTTACACTTAAATTTGATGACAATGAGGATTATTTTAAATTATTTGATTTAGGGGAAGAAGATTTATGGTTTTTAAAGGCATTATTTAGTTCATATCATTACGACTCTATTGGTTTTTACCATAGTGATTCAGGATACCAAGATTGGGATGAGGGTTATTTAATGAGGGACCTTAATGAGGAAAACATTGCAATAATTAAACAAATCTTAATTTATATTAACCCCAGTCTTGCCGAACTTAATGATGATGACCAATATAAGAAGGCATCGGTATTATTGAGAGACACTTTTCGTAGACAAACTGAGAATATTATTGATGATTATTCTCATGAAAAAGATTCTGCAATGCAAAAATCCGCTGAGGAGGAAATACGAGATGAATTATGTGACCCATTCCAAAATTACGGGTTATTTACCAAGTCAGGATGTTTCTACACATATGTAACAACCGTTAATGTCTTGTTGGGTATGTACAATATTTCGAAAGAAAGACATGTGGACTTAAAAGGGATGTTATCGAAGATTGGTCATACATTGTCGGTAGGTCCATATGAGGACTCTATGTACGAATATGGTAGTGGCGAATTTGACATCGATTCTGTTAATAGAAACGCAAAGTATGAGTTAGAAAAAATATTAGAAGAAATTGAGGATAGTGATAAGTACCCAAATCTAATTAAATTTAGAGAGATGGTTGATAAGGTTTTATCACAATATGATTTAAATAAATATTATGATTTAAAAAGAGGAACTGACACCGAAGAATTTCGTATTACAAAATTAGACCCTGTGACTAATAAAATATTTTTAAGTTACCATAAATCAGGGTTAACACAAGGAAAATCCGAAGTAAGAAGTTATACTCTTGAGGAATTCCAAGATTTTCTACATAATCCTGAATTATTTGAAAATAAAATCTTAAACTTCCGAAAAAAAGCTTAACTTTGTGTTATGCGAAGAGACTACGAACTTTTAAAGAGTGTTTTGTCCGTTCTATCTAAAACGTACCAAGAAGAACAAATGGTTGAGTTTATCACCAATTGGTTATCTGAAAACAATATCCCGTTTTTTGTTGATGGAATGTCTAACATTTATGCCACAAAACAAACCGATGAAAATATCGAATATTTTCCATGTGTTGTTGCTCACACCGATACTGTACATAATATCGACACAATCAATATTCGTGAGGGATTATTACCAAACGCTCAGAATGAATTGAAACCGTCCTTAAAGGCCTATAATGATAAGGGTAACCCAACAGGAATTGGTGGTGATGACAAATGTGGAATTTATGCTTGTTTAGAGTTATTGAAAGAACTTCCTAATTTAAAGGCCGCTTTCTTCGTATCTGAAGAAACAGGATGTCATGGGTCAAGAAAGGCCGATAAAACATTCTTCACAAATGTTGGGTACGCAATTCAATTTGACGCTCCTGGCAATTGGATGGTTTCCGAATTTTGTATGGGGGTTCAATTATTTGATAGAGGTACAGAATTTTTCACATCTTGTGATGAGGTATTGACCGAGGGATTTGAGAAAAGACAAAAATACCAATCTCACCCTTACACTGACGTATATGCGTTAAAACAACTTTTTGATTTTTCATGTATCAATTTTGCTATCGGGTACTATAAGTACCACACACCAAACGAATATGTTGTAATCGAAGATGTTTACAGTGGAATTGAAATAGGTAAAAAAATGATTGAGAAATTAGGGTATACAAAACATTCCTTTACACCTAAACCAAAAAATAGTTACACACTATTTGATTAAAAAAAAAGGGGAATTAATTTTCCCCTTTTTTCTTTTTAGTTTTTTTAACAGTCTTTAGTTTAACCTCAGTGTTGTCAACATATAGAACATAACTAACATCGTCAAGAACGGTTCCTTTTAAAACTTCTTCAGAAATAAAATCCTCAACTTTATCTTGGATTGCTCTCTTAAGTGGCCTTGCTCCATAGGACTCATCAAAACCGATTTCTGAAATTAACTCCAATATGGATTCATCGTAAGTTATGTTATATTTTAACTTAACTAATCTTTCACAAAGTTTATCCATTTCTAATTTAACAATTTGTTTAACCTCATCTCGTTTTAGTGTGTTGAATATAACTACCTCATCAATTCTGTTTAAGAATTCAGGTGCAAAGAATTTTTTAAGCTCCTTTTTCAACATGTCTTGTTTATATTCTTCCTCAACATAAGTATTTGTTGAAGATTTAAATCCGACACCTGTCCCAAAGTCCTGTAATTTTTTGACCCCAATATTTGAAGTCATAATGATTACACAATTTTTGAAATTAATTTTTCTACCTAATCCGTCAGTAATATGACCATCATCCAGCACTTGTAACAACGTTGAAAAAATGTCTTTGTTTGCCTTTTCAATCTCATCAAATAAGATTACAGAATAAGGTTTGTTTTTAACCTGTTCAGTTAATTGTCCTCCTTCATCATAACCAACATATCCTGGAGGAGCTCCGATTAAACGAGATATGGTATGTTTTTCTTGAAATTCTGACATATCCATTCTAATCAAATTTTCTTCACTACCAAACATTTCTTTAGCCAATTGTTTTGCTAAATATGTTTTACCAACACCTGTTGACCCCAAAAAAATGAATGACCCAATTGGTTTGCTAGGGTCTTTAATACCCAATCTATTTCTTCTAATAGACTTTGCAATTCTTGATACTGCTTCAGATTGACCGATAACTTTACTACATAGCCTTTCGTCTAACTTGGCCAATAATTGAGCCTCATTGGCGTTTAATTTAGATAATGGAATTTTAGTCATATTTGAAACGACTTCGTACACCAATTCGACAGTTACCTCTTTCTTTTGAGTTTGTAACTCAGACTCAAACTTTTTCTTTTCTGAATCTAATTTATCTAAAATTCTTCGTTCCTTATCTCTTAGACTTGCCGCCTCTTCATAGTTTTGTTTTTTAACGACATCAAGTTTTTCTTGTTTAATGTCATGAGCTTGTTCTTTTAACTTCTCAATTATTTCGGGCATTTTCACCTCAACCTGACTTCTTGCTCCAACCTCATCAATAATATCAAACGCCTTATCGGGGAATTCTCTATCTGTAATATATCGTTCTGCTAAATCAACACATAGTGATAAGATTTCGTTAGAATATGTTACTTTATGATAATTTTCGTATCTCTCTTTACTGTGTTGTAAGATTTGAATTGTTTCCTCTTTTGTTGCGGAATCAACAATTACCTTTTGGAATCGTCTTTCTAACGCCCCGTCTTTTTCAAAATTCTTACGGTATTCGTCTAAAGTTGTTGCGCCAATACATTGGATTTCTCCCCTTGCAAGGGCGGGTTTAAAGATATTCGACGCGTCCATTGAGCCTGAGGAATTACCTGCACCAACGATAGTATGTATCTCATCAATAAATACAATGATACTTGGAGCGTTTTGTAATTCTTCAATAATTACTTTCATACGTTCCTCAAATTGTCCACGATATTTTGTCCCCGCAACGATTGAGGTCATATCTAAAGAAACAATTCTTTTATCCATTAAATTCCTTGGGCAGTCTCCGTTAAAAATTTTAATCGCTAAACCTTCAACAATCGCGGTTTTACCACAACCTGGCTCACCAATAATAATTGGGTTGTTTTTTTTCCGTCTTGAAAGGATTTGAGCAATTCTCGTTATTTCTCTCTCTCGACCGATTACAGGGTCTAATTTACCTTCTTCGGCTAATTTAATTAGGTCCCTACTAAAGTTATCTAAAACAGGTGTAGCAGAATTGCCAATACTTCCTTTATCTTTATTAGGTTCGATACCATCTTTTGATTCTATCATGTAAGTGTTTTTTTTAAATATAATCTTTAAATTGGTAATTTCAACTCAAACAACTTTATATTTATAAGTATGGATATGATGAAACATTATACAAAGTACATCACAACTTTAAGAGCTGATGAGGACCTTTTAGAAACCTACCGTAATTTAAGGCGAGCGTTTCAAAGGGAAGGATGGACTCAAAAAGACTTGGAGAGACCACCTAACTACCCAAATGATATCATGAGAAACTACCAAAAATTTAGTTCTTTACATTCAAAATTATTTCATGAATTAAAAGGTTTCTTCCCATCTATTGACCACAATGAGTTTGTCAAGTATCTTGAAGATAAAATGACATTAATCGATATAGAAATACCTTTAGAAAATGGCAATAAAGAAAGAACAGATAATCGGGACCAAGATTATTAATGAGATAGATTCAAGTAATCTAACAAAAACGGAATATGATACCGAAAGTAAAAAACTAATAATTGAGTTTAAAAACGGTATGAAATATGAATACGATGAAGTCCCCCATCAATTGTACACTCAGTTTAGAATGTCCGAATCACAAGGAAAATTCTTCAGTACTAAGATTGCAAAAACATTTAAATATAAAAAACTGTAACAAATTGAATTACTCAAATATTTATTTTTAATGAGTAATCTAAAAAGTATTTTAAATAGTTTTCATTTAAAGGATGAATTAAATCCAAAGATTTGGAAATCGTCAGGAAATGACGAAAAAACGATGAGTCCTAAAGTTAGGACTCATCTATTAGAAATTGCCTATGATTTTATCGAGTCATTAGATGTTGACATTATTATTAGTGATATCATAATGACGGGGTCATTAGCAAACTACAATTGGTCTAATTATTCGGATGTTGATATTCATATAGTCGCCGATTACCAACAATTCCCTAAAAATACTCAAGAATTATATAGTGATTTATTTCATTTAAAGAAAACGGTTTATGGTCTTAAACATAAGATTACTATTTTTGGTTATGATGTGGAATTATATGTTGAGGACGAATCAATTAGAAGAGAAGTACAAAGTGCTGGTAGATATTCGGTCCTAATGGACGAATGGGTTGTAGTGCCATCAAAAGAATCCGTTGATATTAAAATAAGTGAGATTCGAGAAAAGGCTCAAAAATGGATGTCAATCATAGACGGTGTTGAAGAGAACATACAAGATGAGGATATAGAAACCGCTAAAAAACTAATAAAGAAATACACAACAAAAATTAGAAAGTTTAGGGAGTGTGGTTTAGAAAAGGGTGGAGAATACTCCGATGAAAATCTTGTATTTAAAATATTAAGAAGAAACGGGTACTTAGAAAAGATTAAGGAAATGAAAGATAAATTAATAGACAAAAAACTTTCATTAAAAGAGTCGACAACAAATATTGGTGGAACTTTTAAAACTGAC
>Ga0315294_10007099_pt1 | contig 12296 bp, 9 predicted proteins | sample YL17G13_40_MG_FD_203626 | JGI IMG/M metagenome (GOLD analysis project Ga0315294, IMG submission 203626) | Sediment microbial communities from Yellowstone Lake, YNP, Wyoming, USA - YL17G13_40 | ecosystem: Environmental > Aquatic > Freshwater > Lake > Sediment | place: USA: Wyoming | collected...
CGCCGGCAGCCGCCAAGGCGACGAGAAGACCTGCGAGCACACTCTGGCCGATTCTCACGGCGGCTCTCCTTGATCTGATTGCTGTTGCGCGGCGACCCGTGCGCGGCGGCCCGTGCGCGGCGACCCGTGCGCGGCAGCCCGTGCGCGGCGACCCGTGCGCGGCGGCTCTCCTGAGCCGCCGCGTGCGTGCGTTGCCCCGCGCGCGAAGCCGCGTCTGCGCGCGGCGGGTCGGGAGACCCACCGCGCACGGTTTTGAGCGGCCACGGCCACGCGAGAACGGTGTATAATGTCTGGCCAAGGCGACGGGGTGGAGGAATCGGATGCCGGAAGAGCCGCAAGTCGATAAGACGGTGCCCCTTGTGAAGCTGGTCCGCGAGAAGCGGTTCGATGACCTCGAGGCGGAATGGATGGCCGTCGTCGAGGACGAAGCGTGGGACCTCGACGCCCTGAGGGTCGTCCTTCAGGAGCTGGTCGACCAGGGGGCGACGAAGGCCCTCGAGTCGCTCGTCTGGCTCCTCCTCTCCTCGTGGAAAGACCGCAAGGGCGTCGAGCCGACGCTCGATGCCGCCCGCCGGGTGGCCGATCTTCTGCCGGAAAGCGATGTCCTGCGGGACGAACTGGCGGGCGTGTACCGCGCCGCCTTCGGCGGCGTGCCTTCCATCGCAACGCTGGCCGAGATGGCGCTCCCGCGCCGCGACATCCCCCTGCGCGTGGCGGTCCAGCGCCTGGAGAAGCTCCTCCTGCTGGAGCCGGGTACGTACGTTTCCGACAGCCGCCGCAAGAGCCCGGGCCGCGTCATCGGCGTGGACGAGGCGAGAAAAGTGCTCTCGGTCTCCTTCGGCGACACGCAGCGGGCGTACGATGCGGCATCGGTCGAGAACCTGGAGATCGGCGAGCAGGACGATCTGGCCGCGATTCTCCTTTTCGACAAACCTCGGGTGGAGCGCCTGGCGGCGGAGGACCCGGCGGAGCTCGCGCGGCTCGTGCTTAAGGCCTACGGCCCGCACATGGGCTTCCGCGACTTCAAGTCGGCCCTGGCCGAGGTGGTTCCGGCCGGTGCGTGGTCGCGGTGGTGGAGCGGGGCGAAGACGCGCGTGCGCCGCTCGCCCCTGATCGAGATGTCCGACGGCGCCCAGCCGACGTTCTTCCTGCGCGCCACGCCGCGTGCGTTCGAGGACCGCGCGCGGGAGGAGTTCGACGAGGCGCCGCCGGGCCAGGCGCGGCTCGTCCTCGTGCTGGGGCACCTGAAGGAGACGGGCCACGACCCGTCGGCCGAGATGGCGCTCGCGAGACATTTCGCCGACGAGCTCTCGCGGGTCGCCGCGGCGACCGCCGCGGCCCCGTCGGAGGCCCTGGCCGCGCTGGCCGTCCTCGCGGAGATCCGGCGGGCGCATCCCGACGCCGTCCCGCCGGGGCTGCCGGCTCCTGAATCGATCCTCACGCCCGAGGCCGACGTGGCGGCCTTCCTGCGGCCGATCACCGACGACGGCCTCGCGCGGTGCGTCCTCGCGCTCGTGCGCGACGCGATGCCCGAACGCTGGCCCGACCTCTACGCGGCGGCGCTCATGGGCTGCTCGGAAAGCGTGTGCGAGTGGATCGCCGAACAGCTTGCCGGCGCGGGGCACGAAGACAGCCTGGCCGGCGCCGCGGCCACGATCCTCAAGCGCCCCGACGAGAACGTCCCGGCCATCCTATGGCTGTGGCAGGCGGCGACGGCGGGCCAGCACCCGCAGGCGCTGGCCGGCGTGGACCGCGCGTCGCTCACGATCCGGTTCTTCCTGGCGGCCGATGGCCTGGCGGGCCGGGCGGCGGACGACAGGTCCCTGCGTTCCCTCGTCTCGCAGATCCGAAGCACCGCGGCCGCCAGGGACGGGGCGCTCCTCCGCAGCGTCCTGGAGGCATCCGACGACCGGCAGGCCAAGGACATCCGGGCGGCCATCGAGCGCAACGCCGCCCTGACCGACGTCATCCGCACGCGCCTCCTCGATATCGTCCGCAAGACCCACCCGTCGCACTTCGTCGTCAAGACCGTGCCGCCGTGGGAAGAGGACGTCATCTACACCACGCCGGCGGCGCTGCTCAAGCAGGAGGAGGTCTACGGCGACCTGGTGACGAAGAAGGTCCTCGACAACCAGCGGGCGATCGCCTCGGCCGCCGAGCACGGCGACATCAGCGAGAACGCCGAGTTCACGGCCGCCCTGGAGGAGCGCGAGCGCCTGGCCGAGCGGGCCGCCCGACTCCAGGCCGACATCGCCAAGGCCCGCCCCATCACCCCCAGCATGGCCTCGGGCGACACGGTGACGGTGGGCAGCCGCCTCCGCGCCCGCCGCGTCGCCACGGGCGAGGAGGAGATCTTCGTGTTCCTCGGCCCGTGGGACACCGACATCGCGAAACATATCTACTACTACCGTGCCCCACTCGCCCTCGCCTTCATGGGCAAGCGCGTCGGCGACACCGTTGCCTTCGGCACAGGCGCGGACGAGCGGAAGTGGGAGATCCTCGAAGCCGGACCGGGGGTCTGACAGGAGAACGCGGTATGAGCATCCTGAGCGCCATCGGCCACACGCCCCTCGTGGAACTCAAGGCCCGGCTGAACCCCAACCCCCGCGTCAGGATCCTCGCGAAGCTCGAGGGCAACAATCCCGGCGGCTCCGTCAAGGACCGCGCGGCCCTGTCCATGATCCTGAGGGCGGAGCAGGCGGGGGAGCTGACGCCCGATAAGGTCATCCTGGAGCCGACCTCCGGCAACACCGGCATCGCCCTGGCGATGATCGGGGCCGCCAAGGGCTACCGCGTCAAGCTCATGCTGCCGGAATGCGTGAGCACCGAGCGCCACCACATCCTCGAGGCCCTCGGGGCCAACGTGGTGCTGACGCCCGCCCGCGAGGGCACCGACGGCGCCATCCGCCGAGCCTGCGCCGCGATGCAGGAAGAGCCCGGCCGCTACTACATGCCCAACCAGTTCGCCAACCCCTGGAACGTTCAGGCCCACTACGAGACGACCGGCCCGGAGATCTACGAGCAGACCGGCGGCGAGATCGACGCCTTTGTCGCCGGCATGGGAACGACCGGCACCTTGATGGGCGTCTCGCGCTACCTGAAGGAGAAGGATCCGCGGATTCGCGTCATCGGCGTGGAACCCACCCTGGGGCACACGGTCCAGGGCCTGAAGAACATGCAGGAGTCCATCGTTCCGGCGATCTATGATCCCGCGCGGCTGGACGAAAAGATCACCCTGAGCGACGGCGAGGCCTTCGAGGCCGCCCGGCGCCTGGCGACCGAGGAAGGAATCTTCGCGGGCCTCTCCAGCGGCGCCGCCGTGGCCGGGGCCATCGAGGTGGCCGCCCGCCTGCCTCGCGGCACCGTCGTCACCCTTCTGCCCGACCGGGGCGACCGGTACCTGAGCACCATGTTCTTCCGCTCCGTCTGCGCCAAGTGCCCGCCGTAGCCAAGGTTCGTGGCGTAACCGCGAATCCTACCAGTTCAACCATAAGGTCTCTTGCTTGCGGGCCTTCGTCTTCCCACCGGCGGAGTGATTGGGCATGTCGAAGACAATGTGGCGCCAGGAGCCATACAGCCGCTCGTAAAGGGGCGAGGGGTAACCACTCAGCACCACTTTGCTCTTGCACTGGTTCAGAACCCTTGCGAGTTCGGAATGGTCTACGGCCGACATCTCCACGCCGTAAATATCGCACGTGCCCGGATGCCGCGTCTCGTGCAGGTATGGCGGGTCGCAGTAGATCAGCGCCTGCAGGTCGTCAAAGCGCGCGATGGCTTCCAGCGCCGGTTGGCAAAGTATCTCCACCCTCTTAAGCCTGTCGATGATTTCGGGCAATTGGTCTATGGCAGTCCACCAGGCATTCACGTCGCCCGCCATGCCCCCACGAGCTCTGGCTGTAGTGCAACTCCAAGTCTTGCCCTGGCCGCCGAATGACTGACGCCACCTCACAAAATCGCAGACTGCCTTGTCAACGTCAGATGCATTAGCAGGGCAGTTCGCGGCGTCCTCGAACTCGGGCTGGCTATATGGCATGAGCCGGACACGCTCTAGGAATTCCTGCCCCTGATTGCGCAAGACACGAAACAGCCGGGTTACGCGCAAGTCAAGGTCGTTATAGGCTTCGACGTCCACAGGGGGTTTATTCAGAAGGACCGAAGCCGCTCCCCCAAACGGCTCGAGGTAGATTCTGTGTGGGGCAAAGACCTCCACAATGCGCCTAGCGAGATAGTGTTTTCCACCATGCCACTTCACTGGGGGACGAAGCAAAGCAACCTCCTCCAATCCGTGCAACTGACTCAGGCGGCCTGGCGAGTGAAGTTCAGGACAGGTTGGTGCTCCCGAACTAAGAGGATTTCCATTACCTCTCTCGTTTTCTTTGACAGGTTGGGTGTTGAGGCGATGGAAAGCTCCAGGGGCTGTCCCCTGGCGTCCCACAACCAGGAAGGCAAGCCCAGATGGCCGCTCACCTCCAAGTGTCTTTCTATGCGGCGCCGAAGATTGTCCGTCTGGCCTATAAAGATGTAATCCTTCTTGTTGAGAATGGCATAGAGTCCTGCCCCATCGGGGATGCGCTCGGGGTTCAGGGACGCCAACTCGCCCACCTCATGAAACGCAGGCAGATTCCTCTCAACACTCGAAGCTTGCTGGAGGCGGCCTGCTTTTCGCAGACCCAAAGCAGCCCACCGGTAGTCCAGTGGCGAGAACCCCGGTGCCAATTGGGCGGCGCATTTGTCGAACTCCGCCGCCAGCTTGGGGTCGCAAAGGACGTGGTCAAGCGAGACACCCTCTGTTCGCTGAAGGTGTCTAACAGCCAATTCGCTCGCGTAATCAAAGTAGTCCCGCTCATGCACCGTATACCGTTTTGTCTTTGGGAGTCCGGAAAGGTCACCGTTCTTCCTGGCATTCATCAACTCCCAGTTGAGTTCGAAGTCCGTTCCGGTAAGGCCGAGTTCTCTGCATCGTTGCAGAAACTGCGGGTTGAGTTCCGGGTCGACAATCACACGGTCAGCCGAGAAGCCATGCCTTGTCTCGGCAAATGCCTGTAGTATTACACCGATCCTTCCATCCTTCAGCGTGTCCAGACGCAGTGCCAGCTTCGCCACAACAAGCTGGTTGAGACTTGTGCCTTCCTCTTGGGCTTCAGCCTCAAGAGCGGCATGTAACGACCGGGGCACTCTCACAATGAACTTGCCGCTTTTTAGAGGAGTAGCGCCCGCCACTAGCCCAGTTTCCTTCATCTTCTTCTCCAGCAGCATGCGGATCTGCTGATACTCCTGGGTCTTGCGGAAAGCTGCTCTTTCCTCCGCGCTTGGAAAGGCGTGAATCGCCTCGCCTTCCAGGGGATCAAACAGGGCGTTGGAGAGATCGGCCCAGGTCGTGCATTCCGCAGCCAACTGCTCCGCTCTGGCCAAGATGGCTCTTGCCTTATCCATTATCATCCTCGCTTTCCGGCTCAGGCTTTACCAGCCTGACATCCGACTTTGTCACCTCGAACCAGATGCTCTCCTGCTTGAGCATCCTTGCGAAGCGTCGCGCCATGCGTTCCAGTGCTGGAAGCTGGTCCTTCTCGATGCCTACCCACAACCAACTGGATGGACTGGTCGTCGGCCCTCCTCCCATTGGCCATTCGGTACGCACCCTGGATGATTCCAGCCATAGAGTGTCCGCCAAACCTGTCGTAAATCTCGTCCAGAACCTGACTTACGACAGGCTCTGGCACCTCCGTTCCGTCGTTGTATCGAAGCGGGATTAGAAGGATGCACTTGATCATCGGCGTTTCCCCAGGAATGATATCACAGATAGTACCGCAAGTCAAGCAAGAAAAGACCCCAGCAACTCGTTCGCGGGCCGTACAGGGTCCCCGGTTACTTCGGCTCACCCCCCGGCGCGGACCAGGAGAAAGACTTCGGGTCCTCGGGGAAAGGGAGCTGGTCGAACGGCCGGGTCACGGGCTTGCTGAAGAACTGCACATCGGCGAAGTCGAGCAGGGCGGCCCAGTCTTCCAGGTTGTGCTCGTGTTTGCCGTCGCGGTAGACGATGCCGATGCGGTCGGCGGCGCCGAGGAACTTGTAGACCTCCAGGGCCCCCAGGTGGGCCTGCTGGTTGCCCGTGGGGTTGGCCCAGAGGTCGCCGCGGGCCTCGGTCGAGAGCACCGCCCGCGGGGCCACCAGGGCGCGAAGGGCATGGTGGTCGAACGGCAGACGGTTTTCTTTGCCCACGAACGTCCGCAGCCGCGGGTGGAACCAGAACGGGAAGTTCGTCGCGACCCGCTCCAGCGTCTCCCCCTTGGGATGCACGACGCGGTACGTGGCCGCGCCGCCGGCGCCGGAGCCGTTGGGATTCACGAGGGCGATCCGCTCGTCGAGGGCCCCCGCCAGCAGGGCCGCCTTGCCGCCGCGCGAGTGCCCCGTGACGGCGATCCTCGCGGGGTCCACGAAGTCCTGCGTCAGAAGATAGTCGACCACGCGGTGGAACCCCCAGGCCCACGCCGCCTCGGCCGCCCAGTCGCAGTCGGGGTAGACGGGGTAGACGCCCGTGGTGCGGTCGTTCTTGTCGGGGGCGAGCTCGGTGCGGTCGAACTCGGCGACAACGTAGCCCCGGCGCACGGCCTCCTTGCGGATCTCATCGGGGATCTTCTTCCAGCACAGGTCGCCCTTCACGATGACCGGCAGGCGGCCGGACTTGCCGCGCGGGATCGTCAGTTCCAGGTGGAACTTCACCTTGCCGTCCGGACCCATCGCCAGGAGGAGCCTCTTCTCGGCGGCGTCGAGCGCGTCGTTGGCCTTCGACTCAATCTCGGTGGCCGTGACGTTGCCGGGCGGCGGCGGCATGTGGCCGTACTCGTAGTACAGGACCATGGCCTTGAGTTCGTCGCGCCGCCGCGCCCAGTCTTCCTTGGTCTTGACGCGCGAGCCGTCGTTCATCAGGAACGGATCGGGCAGTTCCTGGATGACGGGCAGCTGGTCCACGGCGGGCATTTCTTCCGCGCCGGGCAAGGCGGCGCCGGCATTGGCGGCGAGCATGAGGGCTCCTATCGCAAGGGCCAGGGTGAGCGAGATACCGAATGCTTGAGTCATCATGATTTCACCAAACCTTTCTCGATAGCCGCCGCGCTCTGCTGTAACCGTTCCGTCACTCTGCCTCGCGGGCATAGTCGCGCATGGCCAGGAGGTTCTCGGCGGGCGTGCCGCGCGGGACCTCGCACCCCGCGCCCACGATGTACCGCCGGCCGGCCTGGCGGCGGCACTCGGCCAGGGCCTGCTTGATCCCTTCGGGCGTTCCGTCGCGGACCACGTGCACCGGATGCAGGTTCCCCAGGAGCACCTGCCGCGTGCCCATCTTCGCCCGGGCCTCGGCCAGGGGGACCATGGAGTCGAGGTCGACGATCTCGCACCCGAGGCGGCCCATGAGCTGGAGGTTCGGCCGCGTGTCGCCGCAGATGTGCAGCCGCACCGGCGCCCCGAGGGCGTGGAGGCCGTCGACGAGCTTCTGCTGCCACGGCCAGACGAACTCGGCGTAGATCCGGGGGCCGACGAGCGACGAGGCGGCGTCGCCGGCGCCGATGAGGTCGGCCCCGGCCTCGATCTGGGCGCGGGCGAAGGCCAGCTCCATTTCGACGGCGAAGGCGAAGAGGTCCCGTACGAAGCCGGGGTCGTCGAAATAGTCATACATTAACGTGTTCATGCCTCGAAGATCCGCCCCCATGGCGCACGGGCCCTCGATCCACCCCTCGATGAGCTTCGCGCCGCCCACGCGCTTGCGGAAGAGGGCGACGGCCTTGACGCGGTCGCGCATCCGCTTGCCCTTGTGCGGATCGGGCGCCTTGAGGCGGGCCAGGCGCTTCCTGTCGGCCAGGAGCGCGCTGGCTTCGTCGATGGCGGGGGGCTGGTTCTCGAAGAACTTGACGGCGGCGCCGAGGTCGGCGGCCTCGCGGGCGGGGTCCGAGATCGCCGAGACGTAGTCGAGGTCGAACCGCTCGGCGGTGCGGATCTGGGCCTCGACCAGGAGGCGGTGGTCCAGGACGTACTTGCCGTACGGGACGCCGGCGAGGTCGCCGGCGAACATCATGGTGATGGGCATGAGGGGCAGGCGGTCGGTGCGCTTGCCCGCGATCATGGCGAGGATGCGCTGGCGCGACGTCATGGGCCGGCCTCCGCTTACGTTCCGGCGCCACGATAGCAACCGCGCGGGGGCTTCGCAAGCCTTCGGAGACGCAGGGCGGCACGGCCGGCTTGTCCGGCCGTGGGGAATGGCCGGCGCCGTGCTCCACGGCCCGACAAGCCGGCCGTGCCACACCCGCAGGAATGTCTTGCGGACGGCCCTTGACACCTCCGGCGGGCCTGGTATACTTGCTCTAGTCGAATAGTCGTAACCTTTCGACTATTTGAAAAAAGGAGGGGCCATGAAGCGGCGGCTGGACTTGCTCCCGGTGACGCTCCTGGAGGATGCGACGGAGTGCCTGAAGGTCATGGCCCATCCGGTGCGCCTGCGGATCGTCGACATCCTGATGCAGGCGGAGCTGCCCGTCCACGAGATCGCGCGGCTGTGTGCTCTGCCGACGCACCAGACGAGCGAGCACCTGCGCCTGCTCCAGGGCCGGGGGCTCCTGGCGAGCCAGCGGCGCGGCCGGGCGGTGTACTACCGCGTGGCCGACCCGCGGTTGCCGGCCCTTCTGGGGTGCATCCGAAACACCTGCGGCACGAAGGGCGTGAAGGGGCGCCGCGGGTAGCCGTTGAGCACGGCCGGACAAGACCGGCCGTGGCACACGCGTCTAGCCGTCGCCGGCACGGCGACGAGGAAACCGGAGCGGGGCGCGAAAATCGCGGCCGGACAAGACCGGCTGTGGCACACATGTTTAGCCGTCGCCGGTACGGCGACGAGGAAACCGGAGCGGTGCGCGAAAAGCACGGCCGGGCAGGAGCGGCCGTGGCAAGCATGTTTAGCCGTCGCCGGCACGGCGACGAGGAAACCGGAGCGGTGCGCGAAAAGCGCGGCCGGACAAGCCGGCCGTGGCACACGCGGTAACGAGGGGAGCGGTTGGGGCGCGGCGGGTCAGGAGACCCGCCGCGCACGAAGAGAATCGCGCACGTGGAAGGCGAGCGAGGGAGAACTGAAATGTCGGAGCGCAAGCGAATCCTGATCGTCGGCGGCGTGGCGGGTGGGGCCTCAGCGGCCACCCGGGCGCGGCGCCTCTCGGAGGACGCCGAGATCGTCCTTTTCGAGCGGGGCGAGCACATCTCGTTCGCCAACTGCGGCATGCCGTACCACATCGGCGGCACGATTGCCGACCGCGGCCGCCTGCTCGTCCAGACCCCCGAGGGGATGCGCGAGCGTTACCGCCTGGACGTGCGGACGCGGACCGAGGTCCTGCGGATCGACCGCGCGGCCCGCAAGGTCCTCGTGCGGAACCTGGCGACCGGCGAGGAGATCGAGGAGCCGTACGACGCCCTGATCCTCAGCCCGGGCGCGGCCCCGGTCCGCCCGCCGATCCCCGGCGCCGACCATCCGCTCGTCTTCACGCTTCGGACGCTCGGCGACATGGACCGCATCAAGCAGGTCGTCGACGAACAGAAGCCCGCGCAGGCCGTCGTCATCGGCGGCGGGTACATCGGCCTCGAAATGACCGAGGCGCTGCGGCAGCGCGGCGTCGGCGTCACGCTTGTGGAACTGGCGGCGCAGGTCTTCTCGGCCGCCGACCCCGAGATGGTCGCGCCGATCCAGCAGGAACTTGAGTCAAACGGCGTGGACCTGCGGCTGGGCGCGTCGGTCACGGCCATCCGCGAGGAGGACGGGCGGCTGGAGGTCCGCCTGAGCACCGGCGAGGCGGTCGCGTGCGGCCTGGCGATCATGGCGATCGGCGTGCGCCCCGAGGCGACGCTGGCGCGCGACGCCGGCCTGGCGACGGGCCAGTTCGGCGGCATCGTGGTCGACGAGCACATGCGCACGAGCGACCCGGCCATCTACGCCATCGGCGACGCCGTCGAGGTGCCGCACCTGGTGGGCGGGCGCCCGGCCTTCATTCCGCTGGCAGGGCCCGCGAACCGGCAGGGCCGCATCGCCGCCGACAACATTTTCGGCCGGCCCAGCGTCTACAAGAGCAGCCAGGGCACGGCCATCTGCAAGGTCTTTGGCCTCGCGATCGGCATGACGGGCCTGAGCGAGAGAGCCCTCAAGCGGGCCGGGCGGCCCTACGAGAAGGTCTACATCCACCCCACCAGCCACGCGGGCTACTACCCTGGCGCGAAGCAGATGAGCCTGAAACTGCTCTTCGACCCGAAGGGCGGCGGCATCCTCGGCGCCCAGGCGGTCGGGGCCGACGGCATCGACAAGCGGATCGACGTCCTGGCGGTGGCCATGCGGGCTCACATGACGGTGCACGACCTCAAGGACCTCGAGCTTTCGTACGCGCCGCCGTACGGCTCGGCGAAGGATCCCGTGAACTACGCGGGGTTCGTGGCCTCGAACGTGCTGGCGGGCGACGTGGCCCTCTGCCACGTGGCGGACGTGACCAGCCCGCGCCCGGACCAGGTGCTCCTCGACGTGCGGACGCCCGGCGAGGTCGAAGCCGGCACGATCCCCGGCGCAAGGAATATCCCGGTCGACGAATTGCGGACGCGGCTGGCCGAGCTGCCGAAAGACAAGGAGATCCTCGCGTTCTGCCAGGTGGGCCTGCGCGGATACTTGGCGTGCCGCATCCTGAGCCAGAACGGCTTCAAGTGCCGCAACCTCAGCGGCGGTTACAAGACCTACAAGGCGGCGACGGCGATGGCGAAGGGCGCGGTCAACCGGTTTGTGTGAGGCGGGGCTCGCGCCGGCCCTCGTTGGCGAATCCACCCTCTCCCGCAAGGGGAGAGGGTCACAGCAACTCGTTCATCGACCCGCTGCGGAAGCCCGCGATGTCGAGCGTGATGTAGGTGTAGCCCAGGTCGCGGAGCGATTTCACGATCGTCTCGCGCCGCTCCAGCACCCGCGGCAGCTCCTCGACGGGCACCTCGATCCGCGCCAGCGCCTGGTGGTCCCGCACCCGGCACTGGGTGAACCCGAGGTCCTGGAGCACATACTCGGCCCGTTCCACCCGCCCCACGCTCTCGACCGTCAGGCTCGCGCCGTAGGGGAACCGGCTGGCGAGGCACGCCCGCGACGGCTTGTTCCAGGTGGGCAGGCCCATGGCCCGCGAGGCGTCGCGGATGTCCTGCTTCGTGAGGCCGGCCTCCAGCAGGGGGCTGCGGACGCCGAGCTCGGCCCCCGCCCGCAGGCCGGGGCGGAAATCGCCCTGGTCGTCGGCGTTCGCGCCGGTGACGACGGCCGGGAGGCCCCGCTCGCGGGCGAGGTCCAGCAGCCGCCGCAGGAGGGCGCTCTTGCAGATGTAGCAGCGGTCGGGCGGGTTGCGGGCGTACTCGGGGTCCTCGAACTCGCCCGTCTCGATCTCGACGAGCTCCACGTCGACCTGCCGCGCGAGGTCCGCGGCCGCCTGCTTCTCACGCTGCGGCAGGCTGGGGGACACCCCCAGGGCCGCCAGGACCTTCTCCCGGCCGAGCGTCTGGCGGGCGAGGGCCAGCAGCAGCGTGCTGTCAACGCCCCCCGAGAACGCCACCACGACGCCGACGAGGTCCCGCAGGATCGCCTGGCACGTATCGAGCTTGCTCTTCAGGTTCGTGTCCACCGATTCGCTCCACATCGTCAACACTCCGAGGCCCTCGCGCGGCGGGTCAGGAGACCCGTACGTGTTTAGCATGTTGCTCCGGATAGCCGGGTGGCATGCCACCCTGCCGTGGCGAGAGACCCACCGCGGCCCGTGCGCGGCGGCTCTCCTGAGCCGCCGCGTGCGTGCGTTGCCCCGCGCGAAGCCGCGTCTGCGCGCGGCGGGTCGGGAGACCCGCCGCGCACCATCGCTCGACCGGCGCTATCGTATCACGGCTTCCGGTGCTATTGTTGCGAGGCGCGGAGGGCCTGGTCAAGGTCCGCCTTGATGTCCTCGACGTCCTCCAGGCCGACCGCCAGGCGGATGAACTCCGGCGTTACGCCCGTGGCCGCCTGCTCCTCGGCGGTTAGCTGCGAGTGGGTGGTGCTTGCGGGATGGATGACCAGGGTCTTGGCGTCGCCGATGTTGGCGAGGTGGCTGGCGAGCTTCACGTTGTTGATGAACTTGACGCCCGCCTCCTTGCCGCCCTTGATGCCGAAACCGACGATCCCGCCGAAGCCGCCGCGCAGGTACTGGCGGGCCCGCTCGTGGTACGGGTGGTCGGGCAGGCCGGGGTAGTTCACCCACGCCACTGCCTTGTGCGTCTTCAGCCAC
>Ga0315294_10007100_pt1 | contig 12295 bp, 10 predicted proteins | sample YL17G13_40_MG_FD_203626 | JGI IMG/M metagenome (GOLD analysis project Ga0315294, IMG submission 203626) | Sediment microbial communities from Yellowstone Lake, YNP, Wyoming, USA - YL17G13_40 | ecosystem: Environmental > Aquatic > Freshwater > Lake > Sediment | place: USA: Wyoming | collected...
GTAACCCGAGTCCACGCGAGGTGAAATGCCCCTCCTCATCGACGAGATACCTCTAGGAGATCGAAGGCTGCGCGCCTTCGTCGATGTGCCGTGGCACCTCCGCCGAGGTGATCCCAACTGGACCCCCCCCCTCCGCGCCGACCTCTTGGGAAGCCGGCTCTTCGGAATCACCGGCCTACTCACACCGTCCCATCCCTATCACCGCGATGCGGAAGTGACTCACTTCCTCGCCCGCGACGGAAAGCGACTCCTCGGCCGGGTCTCCGCCGCCGTGAACCGCCGCTACAACGACCACTACAACTCACAGATCGGGTTCTTCGGGTTCTTTGAGACCGCCGAGGACTACGAGGTCGCACGCGCCCTGCTCGATCGCGCAGCGGCTTGGCTCACCGCGCGAGGGATGAAGACGATGCGCGGCCCCGGCGGCTACTCCACGGCCACGCACGAGTCGCACCAAGGAATCCTCGTCGACGGCTACGATACCCCAGCTACGGTCGAGCTGACGCACAATCCTCCCTTCTACGGGGAGTTCCTCGAGCGCTACGGCATGACCAAGGCCAAGGACTACCACGCCTACCTGGTCGACATCGACCCGCGGCTCGACGAGAGGCTCGACCGCGTCGTGACCGAGGTCCGCGGCCGCCGCGAGATCGTGACCCGTGCGGTCGACCTCACTCACGTCCGGGAGGAGGTCGACCGAATCGTCACGATCTACAACGACGCGTGGTCGCAGAATTGGGGGTTCCTGCCCCTTGAGGATGCGGAGGCAGAGGCCATGGCGGCGAGCCTGAAGATGGTCGCCGATCCGGGCTTGATGCGCTTTGCTTTCGTGAAGGGTGAGCTCGCCGCCGTGCTGGGCAGCCTCCCCGATCCGAATATCCCGTTCCACCCGCGGTGGAACCGGCTCCAGGATACGGACGTCGCGCGCATCCTGCGCCTCTTGCGCACCCGGCGCCACATCCCCAGGATGCGTCTCATGTTCTTCGGCATCCGGCCGCCGTTTCGCAAGCTTGGGATCGACGCCATTCTCTACCACGAAGTCCTGACGTACGCCGTGCGACGGGGCTACCGCACCTGTGAGCCCTCCATGCTCCTCGAGGACAACGACCTCATCTTGAGGGCCTCAAGCTTCATGGGTGGCCGCCGCTACAAGACCTGGCGGATCTACGACCTCGCCCTGTAGACGAGCGGCCATCCTCGCCCAGAGTCGCAGGTTCCGAGCCACAGCGCTTCGCGCATCGGGGCCCACGAGCTTGTTCGGCGCCCCGTGAACCCCCCTTCCCGCCGCGGTTCGACTCCCCCCGATCCCAACCCAGCGCCATCGTGGCTTCTGCGGGCACGCCGGAGTCGGGTGCCGCCCGCCTTCAACCCGACAAGTGCGCCCCGTTGCGGGGAGCCAAGACAAAGAACCATCCGGCCTTCCGTTCCGGGCTGCTGCGCAGGCGCGCGGGCCGATGGATCCGGCCTCGTCGGGCCCTACAACCAGGGCTCGATCTCTTTGTTGGTGAAGTCCGCCGAGCTGCCGGAGTAGCGAATGACGCCGATCCGGTCAATCAAGAAGAGGTGGGGCGTCTGCTCGACGCCGTAGAGAGTCATCACCGCACGGCTCGCGTCTTGAGAGCCCCATAGGCACGTGATGTTGAGGTGCGCACTCGCCAGGAAGGCCGCAGCATCCTGCGCCTTGCGATCGATCGTCACCCCAACAAGGACCACACCCTTGTCCTGGTAGCGGTCCCGAAGCGCTGCAAGGACTGGCAGGCTCTTCGTGCAGGCCGCGCACGTGGTCACCCAGAACTCAAGAAGGACCACCTGGCCACGCAGGTCGGCGAAGCGCACCGTCTTGCCTGCAAGGTCTGCAAGCTCAAACGTCGGGGCGGCCTGGCCGACCTTGGTGCCGAACGGGTAGACCTCGGCTGGCCCGGACACGTGGATGAGGCAGGAACGGACATCCCGCCCTCCCTGATCGTCCGAGACGACGAGGGTGACCGTGTAGGTCCCGTCCGCCGCGTAGCGGTGGGTGGGCGCCATCCCCGAGCCGGTATAGCCGTCCCCGTAGCCCCACTGATAGGAGACAATCCGGCCACCCGATGGCTGCGATGCACTCGCGTCGAAGCGCACCTCAAGCGGCGGGTTGCCAGTGGCTGCACTCCGGGAGAAGTTCGCTAAGGGCGTTGCGTTCGCAGAGACGTGGGTTCCCAGGGACAAGAACGCGGCCGCAATCAGGAAGCTCGTCCAGGCTCGACGTCGATTCGACAACTCGCACACCTCCGCCTAAGAGTAATACCCAGACATCATTCCCTTGGCAAGCTGCCAGGAGCAGCGCGCTATAAGACATACACGCAAGATCGACGAAAGATACAGCGGCTGCCCCGCCCGGTAGTCTCAGAGGTTCGTGCTCGGCGCGGCACTCACTGATTCCTGCAGACTTCGCGCGTCCGTACGGGAGAGGTAAGTCATGCGCGGAGACTGGCGTCGTGGTGGTCTTCCCGCGAGGGAGTATGATCGTCGGGCTCTGGCCGGGCGTCTTGCGTCACCGAGCCGGGCAGGGGGGCCATGCGCAACAGGTACGTCTGGATCGTCTTCGTAGCTCTTGCCGTCTTTGGTCTCGTCGCCTCAGCCGCCCAGGGTGCCGTGCCCCTTGTGGTCGTCTTCCACCAAGAAGGTTGCCCCGACTGCGCCTTCATGCAGGCGGTCTTGGACAAGCTCGCGACCGAATACCCGAACCTCACCATCGCCTACCACGAGACGTCACAGCCTGGTTCCCCCGAACTCCTTCTGCTTCTCTCGCAGAGGTACGGAATCACCCCCGGGGCGGTCCCGGTCGTGTTCGTGGGAGACAGGGCACCGATCATCGGCGCGGGTCGCGCGCAGGAGCTGGCTCTTCGGGAGGCCGTCGAGGCATGCCTGAGAGCGGAGTGCCCCTCTCCGATGGCACGGGCGACCGGCCCGGCCATTCCGTGGCGAGAACTCCTTCTTGCAGGCGGCCTGGTCGTTTGCTTTCTGATCCTCTACCTCCTGCGTTTAGGGATCTGATCCGGCCAAGCTGGACCCACTGGTAGAGACATGGCCGCCACCTGGGCCGATCGCATCGAGGGACGGAGGTCCCCGCAGGCGCTGCGCCCGTCTTGAACCTCACGACTCGCGCAAGAGCTCCGCCGCGAGCGCGGCACTGACGGGCGAAAACGGGTCGAGCTCGAGGGCCTTTCTCAACTGGGCGAGCGCCTCTTCGTTCCGCCCCTCTACCGTGAGGAGAATCGCATACCAGTGACGGGCCATGGCATAGCTTGGATTGAGGGCGATCGCGCGCTTAAGTTCTTCCTCCGCTCCAGCGATGTCTTTGCTGAACTGCTCCCGGATCAGCCCGAGCGAGGCGTGCGCCTCGGCAAGTCCTGGGTCGAGAGCAAGAGCCTTCTCAGCGGCCTCCATCGCCTTGGGGCGATCGTCGAGTAGGCAGTAGGCGTCAGCCATCCCGGAGTAAGCAAGGGCGTAGGCCGGGTCAAGGGCAATCGCGGCCCGGAAAAGCTCGATCGCCGTCCTCGCTCCGTCCTCGGTGCGCACGTTCCAGAGGTGGCGTCCCTTCAGATACAGCATGTAGGCATCGAGATCGCCCGTCGCCTGGGTATCCAGGCGTTCCTTCTCCCTCGGCGCGAGCCGAACCTGCAATGCTTCCGCCACGCGCTGAGCCACGTCACTTTGGACGGCAAGCAGATCCTCGAGGCCGCGGTCGTAGGCCTCCGACCAGAGGTGTTCCTCACTTTGGACGTCGATGAGCTGCAGAGTGATCCGAACGCGATTGCCGGCCTTGCGCACGCTCCCCTCGAGGAGAGTGCCGACGCGCAGCTCTCGCCCAATCAGCGACGCCGGCTTCTTCACCCCGCGGTAGGGGATCACCGACGTCTGAGCGATCACTCGGAAGCAACAGACCTTCGACAGGGAGTAGATCAGCTCCTCCGTCATCCCGTCGGCGAAGTACGCGTCGGCTGGGTCCGGGCTGATGTTCACCAAGGGCAGCACGGCGATGCGCAGCCGGTCCGCTTCAGGCGCAGGGCAGACGGTCTCGCCTTCCCAGGGAAGGACGACGCGAAACACCTCGATCGGCGCCTTCACGTTCTTCAGCTCCTGCTCTCCCAGAGAGGCCAGAGGAAGCTTCAGTTTGTTCCACACCTGGTCGTACACCTGCCGGGAGAGCGAGATCCCACCCGGTTCGGCCAGCGGCTCGACCCGCGAGGTGATGTTCACCCCGTCACCAAAGACGTCTTCTCCGCGGTGAACGATGTCGCCCAGGTGGATCCCGATCCGCAGGCGGAGTGCCCGTTCCTTGGGCACCGTCGCGTTGCGCTCGTGCAGCGCCTCCTGGATCTCGATCGCGCAGCGCACGGCATCCAACGCGCTTTGAAACTCAACGAGGAAGCCGTCCCCCGTGCCCTTCACCTCCCGCCCCTGATGGCCGGCAAACCGATCGCGCAGGAGAAGGGCATGCTCCGAGAGCAGTTCCAGAGCCAGCTGCTCGTCGGCTTGAGTCATCGCCGTGTAGCCGGCGATGTCGGTCAGCATGATCGCGGCAAGACGTCGGACATCCTCGGACACGGGCGGGCCGATCCCTCCTTCCAGGACACGCTTGTGAGTTCCGGATTGAGGATAGCAGACGAGCGCTCGCCGACCAAGGCCCTCAATCAAGAGAGGCGAAGAGAGAGGATGGCGGAGATCCCTCTACCCCGCCATCACCGCAAACACAAGCCAGCAGGAGCACGGGCGGGGAGACGATCCACTCGAACCGCAAGCGCCGTCACACGAAGCCTACCGAAGGGGGCGTGGCCCGCACGGAACTCGCTCTCGCGTCCACCGCGAGCCACCTCAAGATCACTCCCAAGATGCGGCTAGGGCACGCTGCAGCTTGAGCAGACCCCAAATCCTTGCAGCGGATAGACACAACGACTCGCCTCGTTGCCGGACGTGTCGTACAGGGCGGCCGTGTTCGGGGTCGTGTCGCTCCAGATCTCGGCGCCGTACCCAACGCTGAACCCTCCCCACTCCCAGTGCACCTCGTTCGTGTAGACGCGGACGACCGCTCCCGGCTCCAGAACGTAGCCCGGGAACGTGAAGGGTTGAAGCGAGCGGGACAGGTTCTTCAGGGTCCAGCGTGAGAGGTTCTGGGGCGCAGTCCCGTAGTTCCTGATCTGGACAAACTCGTCTGGCTCCCCCAGGCGGATGGTCCCGTAGTAGAGAACGCACTCGATCCGAACGTCGGGTTGCGTTGGAATCGTCACGCTCTGGCACTGCGTGCTCGCCGCGCCAGCGTCGTCGGCGACAGTCAGGCAAATCCAGTAGGTTCCCGGATCGGGATAGGCATGGGTCACCTTCGACCCCATGACCGTCGTTCCGTCGGAGAAGGTCCACGAGTAGGACACGATCGTCCCGTCCGGATCGACCGACGCCGACGCGTCGGCGGTGATGGGCTGCCCGGGAGCCGGCGAGGCCGGAGCAAACGTGAATGCAGCCGTGGGAGCCTGGTTCACAACGTGGGCAACGGTGGCACAGGGGGATTGGATGACGACGGTTGCGTCGCGGTCGGTTCGCCAGATCGTCGCTCCGGCAGCCTCCAGACGTGAGAGCACGGCGGGGCAAGGGTCTCCTTGCCCGTTTTGGCCCACGCTGACGATGGCCAGGTCGGGGTGGACCGCCTGGAGAAAGGCCGGTGAGCTAGCAGAGCAGCTGCCGTGACTCGCCACCTTGAGAACTCCCGCGCGGAGCGGGAGGCCCGAGAGGATGATGTCGCTCTCTGTCGAGGCGTCGATATCGCTCGCGAAGAGAAAGGAACCACGGTCTTGCCCTACGGAGATTGTGGACGTCTCAGCGCACGTCAGCCTGAGCACGATCCACCCGTTCCCTAAGGTGCCCGGGGACGCGGCCACCGGGTTGAGCACCTCGAACACGAGCGAGCCCACCACCAACTCCTGGCCGCGGCTCACGACTAGACGTCTGGCTCGCGAAGCCGTCACCGCGTTGTCTAGCGCCGTGACGACGTCACTTGAGCTCGGCCCACCAGCCACAGCCACTTCATCGACGCTCAACGTCTCGAGAATCGGGATGAGTCCCCCGATGTGATCCTCGTCCAGGCTGCTGGCCACGACCAGAGCCAGGTGCGAAACCCCCTGTCGCTCCAGGTACTCCAGAGCAGTGCGGTTCTTTCCTCCGTCGATGAGGATCGCCTCGCCACTAGGGCCAACGACCAGCGTGGAATCGCCCTGCCCTACGTCGACGAAGTGAACCGTAAGTGTTCCCTCGGCGCCCGTCGCCAGACAGCCGAACAGAGAGAGAATCAAAGCTGCGGCAATGGCGCAGCCAGAAAGCCGTGTGCTCATCGTCACCACCCCGTCCATCATAGCGCTACCCCTCCCCACCGTCAAAGGAAGTCCGCTTCTTGCCCCTCGAATCCACGCTAGCCCGGCCGTGTGAGGGGATGGTGAAGAAGCGATGAGAGTCGTGTGACGCCCGGGAACCCGGCCCAAGAACCCCGACGGGGTTGCCGATCCAGCGTCGGGTGCGCTCGGCAGGCCGAACGTCGCTGCGTAGCGCCGATCCGTCCGGTGTTCGGGCGCCGTCGTCCCTCGCTCTCTCATCGCCTCCTCCACATCCAGCTGCTCCCCTGGTTGGCTGGCCCGCAAGGCCCAAGCGAGACGGCCTTGAGGAAGGCTTGGGACTCCGCCAGACGGTACAGGACAAGGAGGCCGGGGCGATCCGGCCTCCAGTCCCCATCTGCCGATCGCGCGTTCGTGCGGATCGGGTGGCAAAGCGAGGCGCTTCGTCTAGTTCCCGAAGTGGAAACGGATCTCCATGTGCCACTGGCCGTCCAGCCCGAAGTACCAGGACCAGCCTCCCGCCGGGTTCCCCCAGTGCCACTGACCGTTCTCCCAGTACCAGTTTCCCCCTGGGAACCAGGCGAAGAACGGGGGCATCGGCGGATAAGGTGGATACGGCGAATAATAGGGCGGATATGGCGTTACACCTTGGGTAGGGGCCGTGATCAAGAACGAGGTCCAGGCCGTCGCCACGATCGGAGTCGGTACGATCCCCAGGATGTGAGGCTGAATGGCACCTCTCGCCGCATCGGGACTTGACCCGACCTGCGGGAATGGCTCCCCGTAGGCATTCGGCACGAGGGCAAGCGGCGTGAGACTAGCGAAGATCTGCAGTCTCTCCGTCCCGGTAGGTGGGGTCACCGTGAACTGGTACGCCGCATCAGGGAGCGAGTGCGTGCCGACGGAAACGTAGTTCGCTTGCGAATAGCCATTGGGAAAAACCTGGTGCACAAACCCGTCTGGCTGCAAGTCGTACAGGTAGACGTACGCCGGCTGGTTGACCGTGAAGTACACGCGTACCGTTTCTCCAATAACGTAGCTCGACTTGTCCGTCCACAGGCTGACCGTGAGCGTCCCGGGAACCGGTCCGGGCACTATCCCCAACGGATTCGACGTCCCTTGCGCGTTCGCAACAAGGCTCGTTGCCACAAGAAGACCCATCAGCATCATAACGAGTACAGCTCTCAGTCGGATTCTCATGCGCATCACCTCACCTGTACATACACTCGAGGAACCCTCCGGTTTCGGCTCCCCGTTTGTCGAGCCCCCATCGCTCGAAGGCCACGTTTGCACGCAGGGCACGCCGACGCTACCTTCCCCGGGATGAAAGTGATCGGCCTCGCGGGCAGAGCGGGAAGCGGGAAGAGTGCCGTCGGCCGGGCGCTGGCGCAAAGGCCTGGGGTTGCCTTCGTCGACCTCGACCGCGTCGCCTGGAGCACGTACCAAATCGGTGCTCCCACCTACTGGCGCCTCGTCTCCTGTTTCGGCCGAGGGATCCTGAGACCCGACGGTGCCGTCGACCGCCTGCGCCTGGCCGAAGCGGCTTTCGGTTCAGCGAGGAGCCGCGAAGAGCTCGACGCGATCGTCCACCCTGCCGTGATCGGCCGGTTGAGGGACCTGATCCTAGAGGAGGAGGCGCGGGGAACCGGTGTCCTCCTCGTCGAGGGAGCGCTCCTTGGGTCGTCGCCGCACGTGGATCGGTCGCTGTTCACAACGATCCTCTGGCTCGAGGCGTCCGACCGGGCGCGTCGCGAGCGGCTCGAGGCCTGCGACCGCGGCGGGCATGCTGTTCGGGAGTTCGCAGAACCAGACTGCGGCGCCGTGCGTCGTGTGAGCGCAGAGGGAACCCCGCAAGACGTGGCCGACCGGATCGCCCGTCTCATCGACACGCTCTGAGAGGTCCTCCCTCCTGCTCGAACGCATGGGGATCTTGACGGCGAGGTCAGCGCGCCAGCCCCTCCTCACGCAGGAACTCCGCGTCGCTGTAAGGAAGGAACTCCTTCCCGACGATCTGGTAGGTCTCGTGCCCCTTGCCCGCGAGCAGGACGACATCCTTGGGCGACGCCAACTCCAGGGCGCGCCGAATCGCACAGCGGCGGTCGGGTATCCGTTCGTACGCGCCGCCGGTCGGCCGGATTCCTTCTTCGATCTCGTCGATGATCGCCACGGGATCTTCGGCCTTCGGGTTGTCGCAGGTCAGGATCGTCACGTGGGCGAGCTGTCCACTGATCCTACCCATGATTGGGCGCTTCTTCCGGTCGCTGTTCCCGCCGCAGCCGAAGACGCAGATCACTCTCGCGTAGAACGGGCGTAGCGACTCGAGCATTCGCTCCAAGGAATCCGGACTGTGGGCGAAGTCGATGACGACGCTCGCGCCGTTGCGTGCCTCGAGAAACTCGTAGCGGCCGACCACATTCGCCGCCGTGGAGAGTCGATCGGCAATCGCCGCGAGCGGCATTCCCCTCCAGGCGGCCACGCCCGCCGCGGCAAGGGCGTTGTAGACGTTGTGCTCGCCCGGTAGTGCCAGCCGCACCCGGGCCTCCTCGCCGCGAAAGCGCAGCGTGCACCTAGTATCGCGCGCGCCCAAAGAGATCGATAGCGCTCGCAGGTCTGCTTCACGATGGAGCCCGAAGGTCAGTCTCTCTCCGCGCGCGGCAGAGAGGACCTTTCCCGCGGCCGGGTCGTCTCTATTCACCACCGCGCACGCGTCGTCCCTCAACCCGCTGAAGAGAAGAAGCTTCGCCGCAAGGTACTCGTCCATATTCCGGTGGAAATCGAGGTGGTCGTGGGTCAGATTGGTGAACGCCGCCACGTCGAAGTCGATGCAGTCGGCGCGATGCAGAGCGAGCGCGGCCGAGGAAACCTCCAGCACGAGGCTCGTCTGGCCGGAGTCAAGTGCATGGCGCGCCGCCTCCTGTATGAGTGGGCTGGATGGCGTGGTAACCGCGCGGAGGCCCCGCTCCTCGTTGGCCACCGTGCTCATGACGCAGGTCTTCTCCTGGCCTAAGAGGTGCGCCACGAGGTGGCAGACCGTCGTCTTCCCTTTCGTCCCGGTCACTCCGACCGTGAACAGCTCCTTCGTCGGGCTTCCGAAGAACGCGGCGGCGAGTAGAGCAAGGCCCTTCCGTCCGTCCGCCAGGACAAGGCAGGGCACCGCAGGCGCCGCGTCCTTCTCAGCAGCCACGGCCGCCGCTCCTGCCGCGACGGCGCGAGCGATGTGGCGGTGGCCGTCATCAACCAGACCCCGAATCGCGACAAACAAGAATCCTGGCCTGACCCGACGCGAATCCTCTGTGACCCCGCGGATCTCGATTTCCCGCCACTCCGGCTGGGTCCGAAGACCCACCGCGCAAGCCAGCTCGGCGAGGGTGCGCATCACCGCTCCTCCCCGATCCGGTAGAGAAACAGAGGGTACCCGCCGCGTGCCATCCCAACGTCTTGGGGCTTCCAGCCGACCATGGGATGAAAGTACGATACGACCCGCGCGCCCGGCTTCAGCTCGCGCACAAGCCGACCCTCCAGCCTCGAATTCGCCGCGGCGGAAAGGAAGAGGACCACCACGTCGGCCTGCGTCAGGTCTGCCCGGTACATGTTTCCCCACACGATCCGCGCCCGCCCCGCCAGGCCGGCCGCAAGAATCCAGCCCTTCCCCCACAGCGCACGGAACGGATCGATCTCATAGCCCACGGCGTGCGCCCTGAAGTGGCGTGCCGCGGCGACCACGATCCGTCCGTCTCCGCAGCCCAGGTCGACTACGTTTTCCCCTTCCTTTGTCCCCGCAAGGATGAGGATCCGCCGCGCGGTCACCCGGTCTGTGGGCTGCCACATAGCGTCCAGTGTCAGGTTCCACAGAAGCCACAGGATCGTCAGTCCCCCCAGGCCGATCCCAAGGTAGAGCATCGCTCCTCAGAAGGAGACGAACAGACCTGCCTCGTACACCGGTCCAGCGGAGAGACCGGCCGTGGAGAGGCGCAGAATGTAGCGAAGCTCTATGTACGCTCCAAAGGGCATGAACGGCACGATCCGCGTCCCGATGATCCCCTCGAGGAGGGCCCCGACGGAGGGAACCCGCGTCACCGCCACGCCCAGTCCGACCCCCGCGTACGGGTCAAGCGGAAGGAGCGGCTGATGCCAGAGCAGACTCCCACTCAGGAGCATGAGTCCCAGGATGTTTCCCGTGGCCAGCCCGGCCTCCGCCCGCAGGTCGAGTCCTTCCTGCAAGGCCCTCTCCGTCAGCACGTTGATAAGGACGATGCCTGTCGGGTCATAGCCGACGCCGAGCCCAACCGACAGAGGCAGCACCGTCGATGACCAGAGCCCCACCACCAGGACAACGAGACCGCCCGTCCAGGCCATGCGCTTCATTGCATCCCCCCTTTCCCGCCCGGAAGCGGGATTGCGCCCGCATGAAGTAAAGGCCACGTGGGCTAGATGTCGAGCGCCGTGATCTTGTCGCTATTCTCCCAGATGAAGTCGCGCCTCAGGGCGACATCACTCCCCATGAGAGTCGTGAAGATCTCGTCCGCCTCCAGGGCGTCGCGAATCTCCACCTTCTTCAGAATGCGATTCTCCGGGTTCATGGTCGTCTCCCAGAGCTCTTCCGGGTTCATTTCTCCCAGACCCTTGAACCGCTTCACGGTGAAGTTCCCGTCGTGTTGCTTGCGGAAGCCGTCTAGCTCCGCATCGGTGTACAAGTAGGACGTCCGTTTCCCGTCCTTCACCTGGAAGAGCGGCGGCTTGGCGATGTACACGTACCCCTGCTCGATCAGGCCGCGCAGGTAGCGGTAGAAGAACGTGAGCAGGAGAGTGCAGATATGGGCGCCATCCACGTCGGCATCCGCCATGATCACGAGCTTGTGGTAGCGCAGCTTCTCCGAGGAGAACTCCTCCCGAATTCCCGTCCCCAGCGCGGTGATGATCGACCGCAGCTCGACGTTGTCCAGGAGCTTCGCCAGCCTCGCCTTCTCCACGTTCAGCACCTTCCCGCGCAGGGGAAGGATCGCCTGAAAGGCTCGGTCGCGGCCCTGCTTCGCGCTCCCTCCGGCCGAGTCTCCCTCAACGAGATAGAGCTCGCTTGACTGCGGATCGGTGTTCGAACAGTCAGCGAGTTTCCCGGGCAGGGTGCTCGAGAAGAGCGGGCCCTTGCGGCGCGCCATGGTCCTCGCCTTGGCCGCAGCCATCCGCGCCCGGCCAGCGGAGACCGACTTCTCGATCACCGTCCGGGCCACCTTGGGCTCCTTCCCGAAGTAGAGCGTGAGCTTCTCCTGCAGAATGGTCGTCACCAGGCTTGCCACTTCAGGATTGCCCAATTTCGTCTTCGTCTGACCTTCGAACTCGGGGTTGGGGATCTTCACGCTGATGATGGCCACGAGGCCCTCGCGGATGTCCTCCCCTCGCAGGTTGGGATCGTCCTTGCGCAGGATCTTCTTCTCGCGGCCGTAGTCGTTCAGGAACTTGGTCAACGCGCTCTTGAAACCGGTGAGGTGCGTTCCACCGTCTACGGTGTTGATGTTGTTGGCGAACGCGAAGATCGCCTCGTCGTAGCCGTCCGTGAACAGCATCGCGAACTCCATCGCGATGCCGCCTTCCTCGCCGCAGACGTAGATCGGATCCGGATGAAGACACTCCTTGCCCTCCGCCAGCTCCTTGACGAAGGAGACGATCCCTCCCTTCGCCTGAAAGCGGCGCGACACGCCGGCGATCTCGTTGTTCAAGATGATGAGGAGGCCCCCGTTCAGGTAGGAGAGCTCCTTCAGCCGGTGCGAGAGCTTGGAGAAGTTGTAGTGGATCTCGCCGAAGATCTGCGAGTCGGGAAGGAACGTAGTGGCTGTCCCCGTGCCCTCGCTCTTTCCCACTTCCGCAAGCTCGGTCAGCTTCGCTCCGCGCGAGAACTCCTGGCGGTAGAGCTTCCCATTTCGCTTGACCTCGACGACCAG
>Ga0315294_10007102_pt1 | contig 12292 bp, 6 predicted proteins | sample YL17G13_40_MG_FD_203626 | JGI IMG/M metagenome (GOLD analysis project Ga0315294, IMG submission 203626) | Sediment microbial communities from Yellowstone Lake, YNP, Wyoming, USA - YL17G13_40 | ecosystem: Environmental > Aquatic > Freshwater > Lake > Sediment | place: USA: Wyoming | collected...
TACGCCCTGGTGGGCGAGAACGAGCCGCCGGGAGACGCCCTCAAAGGCACGGGTTTCCGCGGCGCCGGATGGCCCTGGTGGAAGAACCCGCGCTACGGCTGGGGCTTCGGCCGCACCCTCATGGCGATCGACCCGGGCGCCAAGAAGGTCCTCTGGCACCACCGGGAGGACGACCCCCTGGACACCCGGGCCATGTGCATGGGAAATGGGCGGATATACTTCTACAGCCACCAGAAGTTCCTGGGCTGCCTGGACGCCGCCAGCGGGAAGATCGTCTGGAAGACCAACGATCCGGCCGTGCTGGAGGCTATCGGCGAGCACCATCCCGCCCAGTTTCCGGCGACCGGCTTTGCCACCTCGGCCTACGTCAAGTGCAGCCAAGATGCGCTCTATTTCGCCGGCCCGCAGCGCACCCGCCTGGTGGCCGTTTCCACCAAGGACGGCAAGCTGTTGTGGCAGTACCCCGAGGGCGCCTTCCAACTTGTGATCCGCGACGATGGTCTGTATGCGATGGGGGCGCAGCATCCCAGCCAGAAATTCGACCTGCTGACCGGGGAGTCCTTGCTGCGCCTTCCCTCCCGGGGCGGCTGCACCCGTGCCACGGGCAGCATTGACCGGGTGTTCGTTCGCGGCGGGGGCGACGGCACGTTCTCCTGGGACATCGCCGCTCAGAGGCTGCTGCCCATCTCGCCCATGCGTCCTGCCTGCCACGACGGCGTCATGATCGCCGGCGGCCACCTTTACTGGGGACCGTGGATGTGCGGCTGCAACCTCTCCTTGATCGGGATTGTCTGCCTCGGGCCGGCCGGCGCCTTCGACTACTCCCAGAAGGCGACCGAGCGGGAGCGGCTGGAGTCGGCTGCCGAGGGTCCGGCGCAGGTCGCCCCGCTGGCGCCGACGGCTGACGACTGGCCCACCTATCGCAAGGACAATGCCCGCAGCGCTCGTTCCCCGCAGCCGGTGGCCGCGCGCGTCGCTTTGAAGTGGACCTATATCCCCGACACCCCGACCCTCCGCACGGCGCCGGTCGCGGCGGGCGGCCTGGTCTTTGTCGGCGGCGCGGACGGCGTGGTGAGGGCCTTGCAGGCCGCCGACGGCAAACCGAAATGGACGTTCTATGGCGGCGGCGCGATGCGGGTCCCGCCTTCCATTGCCGACAGCCGCGCCCTGATCGGCTCCGCGGACGGCTGGATCTACGCGCTCGAAGCCCAGAGCGGCCGCCTGCTATGGCGGTTCCGGGCGGCTCCCGTCGAGCGGAGGATACCCGTCTACGGCTCGCTGCAATCAACGTGGCCGGTGGCGTCCGGCGTGGTGGTGCAAGACGGAGTCGCGTATGCCGCTGCCGGCATCGCCAATTACGACGGCACGCACGTCTACGCGCTCGATGCGGCCACGGGAAGGATCCGCTGGCAGAACAACACCTCAGGGAACACCGAAGGGGGCCAGGGCATCGGCGTGAGCGTGCAAGGAGACCTCCTCTTGGCGGGCGACCGCCTGTACATGGCGGGCGGAAACCGCGTGCCTGTCGCCTCGTATCGTCTGGCCGACGGGGAGTTCCAGCCGGTGCGTCCGGCCCCGCTCGGCACCGACAACAGGGGCCCCCGCGGACATGACCTCTCTCTCCGAAGCGACGGCCGGCCCGCCGTCTCCAACCGATTGCCCTGGTACACGCGCCAGGAGGACCTGCATTACATTGATACCGCCGAACTGACCTCCCCGTCGGGTACCCTGATCGTGACCACAGGCGACGTGAAGGCCGTGGGGCCGGACCGCGGCGACCGGGCCGACGCGCCGCCGCTCTGGACGGCTCGCCCGCTGCTAGAGCACGCTGCCGCAGCAGTTGCCAGGAATGCCGTGATCCTGGCCGGGACAGAGCAGCGAATCGAGAAGAAAGAAGGCGCCGCCGAGGAGAAGTACGCCGTGCTGGCCTTGGACCTTGGCACGGGCAAGCCTCTTTGGAGACACGAATTGCCCGCGGGGCCGGTCGGCTGGGGCGTGGCCATTGACCGCGAGGGCCGGGTATTGGTGACGCTGCGCGATGGGCGCGTCCTTTGCTTTGAGCAGGCGGGTTGACCTCCCCGGAAGGATAGGAAGCGGCCATGCCCCGGTGTTGTGGTCCAGGGGAATTGGGTTGGCGGCATGTTAGGGCCGAAAGACGCGGTTGAGGCAAGGTTGGACCATGAGACCGCGGGCAATCGAGATGCGCACATGCATTTTGGGGAAGGAAACGCCGCCCGAAGCAGGAAAAGCGCGTCCCAAGCACGCGTCTTCGGCGCGGCCTCGAGCGCCATTCGAAGGCGCCGCGTCGGTGGGCGTCACGCCACGCGGCGCAGTGCCACAACAGGCAAGTGCTTGCGTCCGCCCTCAAACTCAACGGCGAGTTCGATCCAAACGCCAGGTCTGCCTTTGACGAGCGTCTGCGGCCTGGCTCATCGTGGAGCGCGGCAGACCGCCCGGGAAGAGGGGTTCCCGGACATCGCGTTCCTCTTCGAGCCCCTCGCCAAGATCGAGAAGGAGCACGAGCAGCGCTACGCCCGCCTGGTCGCGAACTTTGAGGCCAAGCAGGTCTTTGCGAAATAGGAGAAGGTACGGTGGCGTTGCCGCGAGTGCGGCGTCACGCACGAGGGAACCCAGGCGGTCCTGAAGTGCCCCGTCTGCCAGCATCCGCAGGCGTTCTTCGAGATCGTGCCGGACAACTTCTGATGCGTATGGTGAGCTGTCCAGGCGCAGCGGGCGGAACGGCCCACCGCGATTCGGAACCGAAGGTCAAGTACGGCGGGGTGATGAGAGCGTCAACGCTTGGTTTTTCTCTCTTCTTGGCCGATGCGCGACGAGCGGGGCAGACAAGAGACGTAAGTGCTTGTAGAATAAGGCGGACGGAGTACCCGGAAGGGCCAGCGGCCTTCTACGCATGACGATATAAATAGAACGACCATCCATAAGGATAGTTGTACATGTACATGGTAGCGTGGGCAGGATTTGAACCTGCGACCTTCGGGTTATGAGCCCGACGAGCTCGTTTCCCGTAAGATCCTGAAAACACGTAACTTACGCTTCCACAACGGTCTAGCAGTCCTTTTCCCTGATCACCATGTTGACCATGGTGACCATGATGACCACAATTTGGCTACATTCTGGCTACAGTGGCATGAATGTGCAAGTGAGAAATTCGCTCATCCAATCGCAGCCTGCGACCTTCGGGGCGTCAGCCCGACGACAGATTTTCAGGTGGGCTGCAGCGTGGCGACCAGCGGACCCAAGACCTGTCAGGCCACGCAGAGCGTGGGGCCTCCATGCCGGCCTCCATGCCGCCATTGCGGCCGCAGGCCCGTGAGGGTAGTCTATACGCGCCGGGCTACGGGCGGCCACATCGTGCGGCGCCGGGGGTGCAGGAGCTTCGGCAGGCGGTTTGCGACATGGGAACGGCCGATCGGTGGTTGAGGCGTAAGCCATGGCCAACAGAGCGGCACTGCGGTGGGAACTGGCCGGCGTTGCCGTCATCTTCCTGACGGGTTCCGCTCTGCACTCAGCGTTTGACTGGACCGGTCATTGGCGGCCGATCGCCTGGTTCGCCCCCGTGAACGAGAGCGTCTGGGAGCACTTCAAGCTGGCTTTCTGGCCGGGGGTTCTGTACGCGATGCTTGAGTATCTCGCCCTCAGGCGGTCGGTGAATAACTTCTGGGTGGGCAAGTGCCTCGGCCTGTTCTCCATGCCGGTCGCGGTGGCCGTGCTCTTCTACGGCTACACTGCTGTTCTGAGACATCACCACGTCGCTCTCGATATCCTGATCTTCCTCCTGGCCGTGGGAATCGGACAATGGGTCAGTGACAGGATCCTGGCGTCGGCCGACATGGGGACAACGGTGTGCCGGGGTGCGATGATCGGGTTGGTTGTCATGGCGGCGGCATTCGCCTTGTTCAGCTACTGGCCGCCGCGGGTCTTTCTGTTTGAGGATTCCCGGACACATCAGTACGGCATTCCCGCAGAGCATCAGGAGCACGGGCCGGGCATGAGCATGGCGGCGGACACAATGTAAAGGGCGGGGCAGAACCGTGGCGCGTGGCAGGCGGTTGACTCGAGGTTTCACCCGCCAGCACGGAACCTTCGGGAAGTTACCGTCGCTTCTTCCGGAGCCTGATAGACCCGACACGGAGGGAAGGCAGGCGTGCGGACGATTCTTGGTGTCAGTCTGGTCCTGTAGGTGCTGAGTGGGGCCTCGGCTGGTGCAGCCGATAAGGGCCCCCTCGGGGACCTGGACGCCTCGGACCTGGGCTCGGGCGAGGTGGCCTCCTCGCCGTTCAGAACGGATGACGGGTAGAGGCCGGTCCGCGATCGGAGGGAACTGCGATGGTTTCGCTGGTGCACGACGGGCTCATACCGGCGCTCACAGTGATCCTGCTGTCGGCGATTCCTGCCATGGCGGAAAACCTGTTCAAGCCCGACTTCCGCGTCCGTCCCGACGACTACACGGTTCTGATGGCCCACGACGCCCGCCTCCCGGAAGGTCTGAAGTGTTTCCAGGCGGGTGCCCACGGCAAGTTTCAGGTGGAAGGCTGGACGCGCCCCGACCAGGCACTGACCTGGCAGGTCACCGTCCCGGATGAGGACGCCTATGCCGTCAACGTTCTGGCCTGCCGCGGCGACGACAGGCCGGTGGAACTCACGGTCTCCGCCGCCGGGCGGAGCGTCAGCGGCACGCTCCGGTCGGCGTCCGGCATATGGACCCGACAGGCGCTCGACGGCGCCCTGCGTCTGCTCAAGGGCCCGCAGACCATCACCCTGTGGGCGAGGCCGCTGGATGGCGCGGCAGCGTTTGCGGTATCGGTGTTCGCCGTTGAGCTGGTGCGTCCCGCGGTCCGCGACCGGTTGCACGAAGCGGCCGTGGCACAGCGGTCCGATACGGCGTGGCTCCAGAAGGCCGGCTACGGCCTGATGAGCCACTGGACCTCGCAGACCTGTCCCCGCCGCGGCCGGCCTAAGCCTTACGCCCAGGCCGCGCAGGACTTCTACGTCGAGATGCTCGCAAACCAGGTACAGGAAGCCGGGGCCGGCTTTCTTGTCCTGACCACCTCCCATGCGCAGTTCTACTTTCCAGCCCCCATCCAGGCGATCGACCGGATTCTCCCGGGCCGCACCGCCCCGCGCGACCTCGTGGCCGACCTTGCCGACGCGCTGGGTAAACGCGGCATCCGGCTGATGCTCTACTACCACATCGGAGCCAGTAGCGACCCGCAGTGGCTCAAGGCCAGCGGCTTCTGGGAAACCGACACTAGCATGATCTTCGGCAACTGGACCGCGATCATCAGTGAAGTGGGACAGCGTTACGGCGACCGGCTCGCGGGGTGGTGGTTCGACGACGGTTCCATCAACTACTACTACCGCAGCGCGCCTTGGGAACGACTGACCCGCGCCGCCAAGGCCGGGAATGCCAATCGCCTGGTCGGCTACAACCCGTGGATCCTTCCGTCGCCGACCGAGTTCCAGGACTTCTGTTGCGGCGAAGGCTTCCAGGATGCCGGCGCGGGAGGGCTGGTTCCTGTCGGCGGCGATGGGCGCTACACGGCCGGCTCGTACCAGGGCCTTCAGGCCTGCGCCACGCTGATTACCGAGGGCGATTGGGTGCACGCCCACAAGGATACCGAGATCGGCAAACCGCAGTGGTCGGCGGAGCAGTTGGCCACTGTCCTGAGTGAGTTCGCGAAGTTCAGGAACGTTCCGATCTTCAACCTGGAGATCTACCAGGAAGGAACCGTGTCGCCGACAAGCGTTGAGGTGTTCAAGCAGGCACGTAGGCTATGGCACGAAAGGAAACCGTAGTCATGCTGACACGGACTGTCCCGATGGTTGCCCTCGGGGGCCTGATGGTTCTGTCAGCGTCGGCGGCTTCGCCGCTTGGCGCGGATGTCTTCACGGCAACTGCCGGCGCCGATGTGCCGCAGGATGGAGGATGCCTGCGATTCCAGGCCGGTCTGTTCAAGGAGCATGGGTGACGAAGCTGAAGGCGAGTGTTGCGGTTCTCTCGGCGGTGCTTGTGGCGGGGGCCGCTTGGGCAGAGGAGGCCCAGGTGGCGGTGGTCCAGAAACCGGACACCAGCCAGTCCAATCCCTACTACCTCGGCAATCGGCCGCCGTTTCTGCCGAGCCCCTTCATCCGCCTGCCCACGGGTACCGTCAAGCCACAAGGGTGGGTGCGCAGACAGCTTGAGCTCGAGGCCGAAGGGTACATCGGCCACATGGGCGAGGTGAGCGGCTTCCTCAACAAGACCGACAACGCCTGGCTGAAGGCCGATGGCAAGGGCGGCTGCTTCTGGGAAGAGGTGCCCTACTGGCTCCGCGGCTATGCCTCCATGGCGTTCCTGCTGGAGGCCCCGAGGCTCATCACCGAGGCCAAGCTCTGGCTGGAGCCGTCGATTGTCGGCCAGCGCGAGAACGGCTACTTTGGCACCGAGGCCCTGGCCGGCAACGAGAAGAACGCGCCGGACCTCATGCCCCACCAGAACATGCTCTATGCCTATCGCTCCTACTACGGCGCCACCGGCGACAAGCGAATCCTGAACCTCATGACCCGCTTCTTCCACTGGGAACTCGCCCTCGACGACAAGCGGTTTTTCAACGGCGGCTGGGGCGCAGCCCGCAACAGCGACAACATGGACATGGTCTACTGGCTCTACAATCACACGGGCGACCCGAAGCTGCTTGAGCTGGGCGAGAAGATCATGCGCACCGGCGACCGCTGGATGAACCACCTCGGCGGCTGCCACAACGTCGCGTTCTCCCAGGGCTTCCGCAAGCCGGCTGTCTTCTACCAGCAGAACAAGGACCCCAGGTACCTAGCCCAGATGGAGAGCAACTACAACGACATCTACGACGTCTACGGCCAGGTGCCCGGCGGCATGTTCTGCGGCGACGAGTTCGCCCGCCCCGGCCACACCGACCCGCAGCAGGCGATCGAGACCTGCGGGGCTGTCGAGATGATGTTCTCCTGCCAAGTCCTCCTGCGCATCACCGGCGACCTCAAGTGGATGGACCGCTGCGAGAACATCGCCTACAACACCCTTCCCGCCACCATGACCGCCGACTTGCGGGCCCTGCGGTACCTGACCTCGCCCAATCAGAGCAACTCCGACGCCCGGGGCAAGGCCCCGACCTTGGCCGACGATGGCCCGATGCAGGTCATGAACCCGCGCGACCATCATTGTTGCCAGCACAACGTGGCCTCGGCCTGGCCTTACTTCGCCGAAAGCCTCTACGAAGCCACCCCCGACCGCGGCCTGGCTGCCATGATATACGCCCCGTGCACAGTGAGCGCACAGGTGGGCGACGGGACGAAGGTCACGATCGAGCAGAAGACCCGCTACCCCTTCGAGGAACGCGTGGAACTTGTTCTCGCGACGCCCAAGAGCGTGGCCTTCCCGCTCTACCTCCGCATCCCTGCCTGGTGCCGTCAGGCGAAACTGAGCATCAACGGGCAACCGCAGGACCTCGCGATGAAAGGCGACGACCTGGTGCGAGTCGCGCGGACCTGGGCCAGCGGCGACAAGGTTGTCCTCGACCTGCCCATGGCCATTGCCCTCACGCGGTGGGAGAAGAACAAGAACAGCGTGTCGATCAACCGCGGCCCGCTGACGTATTCCATCAAGATCGGCGAGGACTACGTCCGGCGGCATCCGGACCGCAAGGACGACAAGTGGCCGGCCCAGGAAATCAAGCCCACCACGCCATGCAATTACGGGCTGGTCATCGACAACGCCGACCCCGCCGCGGGCATCCAGGTGGTCAAGAAGGAGTTCCAGGCGGGCGGGCAGCCCTTCGCCCTGGCCGATGCCCCGATTGAACTCAAGGTTCGGGCGAAGCGGATCCCCAACTGGACCGAGAACTACTTCGGCGTGGTCGCCAAGCTCCAGCCGTCGCCGGTCAAGTCCGACCAGCCCGTCGAGACGGTGACGATGGTCCCGATGGGCTGCGCGCGGCTCAGGATGTCGGCCTTGCCGACGATCGGAGAATGGCCGGATGCGAAGCCTTGGGCGAAGTGCGGCGAGCCGATCAGTTCGTGGAGCGAGGATGAGAAGATCCTCAAGATGCTGACCGACCCGCGCGACCCGAAGAACTCCGAGGACGGCGGCGTGGGCATGTTCCTCATGTATTCGCCCACGATCGCCGGCGGCAAGCAGTGGATCCGCATGCCCTTTGGCGAGCCGAAGACCGTGTCGCGCGCCAAGACCTACTGGTGGACCGAGCACTACGAGCATGGCGGCGTCCGGGTGCCGGCCTCGTGGCAACTCTTCTACAAGGACGGCGACGTCTGGAAGCCCGTCCAGAACCCCAGCGTCTACGGCGTGGCCGCCAACCAGTACAACGAGGTGACCTTCGACCCGGTCAAGACGACCGAGCTGAAGCTCGAGATCCAGTTCCAGCCCGGCCGGTGCGGCAGCCTGATCCGCTGGCGCGTGGAATAGGGAGCGACCACGCCCCTGCGGGGCAAGGAGGGAACCCATGAGAGTACCGCTGCTCATTGTCGCTCTGCTGACCGGCGCCGCCGCGTTCCATGCCGGCGACCCCCCGGCACAGGCCGCGGACTACTTCGTCGCCCCGAGCGGGTCCGATGCGGACCCCGGCACGCTGGAGCGGCCCTTCGCGACCATCCAGAGGGCCCAGCAGGCCGCGCGGCAAGCGCGGGGCCGCGAGCCCGTTGCGGTCTTTCTGCGAGAGGGGACCTACTATCTGCCTGAAACCCTCGTCTTCACGGCCGAGGATTCCGGGACCCAGGCGGCCCCGGTTGCCTATCAGACCTACCGGAAAGAGCAGGCGGTTATCAGCGGCGGCGTCAGGCTCCAGAACCTCAAGTGGGAGCCGTATCGCGACGGCATCATGAAGGCCGCCGTCCCCGCGGGTTTCACCAGCGACCAACTCTTCGTCAACGGCCAGCGCCAGCCCATGGCACGCTATCCGAACTTTGACCCGAACGTGCGGCACTTCAACGGCTATGCCGCCGACGCCATCAGCCCCGAGCGCGCCGCCCGATGGCAGGACCCCCGCGGCGGGTTCATCCACGCCATGCACGCGTCCGAATGGGGCGGCATGCACTACGTAATCACCGGCAAGGGCCCCGACAACAAGATCACCTACGAGGGCGGCTGGCAAAACAACCGGCCGTCGGGCATGCACCGCCAGTTCCGCATGGTGGAGAACATTTTCGAGGAACTCGACGCGCCTGGCGAGTGGTTCCTCGATTTCAGGACAAGCACGCTCTACTTCTACCTGCCGGCCGGGCTCGACCTCGCCAAGGCTGCCATCGAAGCGGTGCGGCTGCGGCACCTGGTGGAGTTCCGCGGCACGCAGCAGACGCCGGTCCGGTTCATCACGCTCAAGGGGCTGACCTTCCGGCACGCGGCCCGCACCTTCATGGACAACAAGGAGCCGCTGGTCCGCAGCGACTGGACCACGTACCGCGGCGGGGCCGTCTTCTACACGGGCACGGAAGACTGCGTGCTGGAGGACTGCTTCATCGACCAGGTCGGCGGCAACGCCGTCTTCGTGAACAACTACAACCGCCGCCTGACGGTACGCGGCTGCCACATCGCCGGAGCCGGTGCCAACGGCGTGGCCTTCGTCGGTGACCGCGATGCCGCCCGCGTGCCGCGCGACTGGAAGGACCGTTCTCAGAGTCTGGCGACGCTGGACCGCACGCCTGGGCCAAAGACCGACAATTACCCCGCCGACTGCCTCGTGGACGATTGCCTGATCTACCGGTCGGGGCGCATGGAGAAGCAGACCGCGCCGGTCCAGATTGAGCTCTCGCAGGGTATCACCGTGCGCCACTGCTCTCTCTACGACGTGCCGCGCGCGGGCATCAACATCGGCGACGGCTGCTGGGGCGGCCACGTGATCGAGTTCTGCGACGTCTTCGACACGGTGAAGGAAACGGGCGATCACGGTTCCTTCAACTCGTGGGGCCGGGATCGCTTCTGGGGCCTCGACGGTTTGAACCTGAACGACGACAAGACGTGGGAGGCCGAGAAGAGCACGGTGCGGCTGGATGCGGTCAAGACCGTCGTCATGCGCAACAACCGCTGGCGCTGCGACCACGGCTGGGACATCGACCTGGACGACGGGTCGACGAACTACGAGCTCCGCAACAACCTGTGCCTCAATGGCGGCATCAAGAACCGCGAGGGGTTCTTCCGCGTCGTCGAGAACAACATCATGGTCACGAGCGGCTTCCACCCGCACGTCTGGTACAAGCACAGCGAGGATGTCGTCCGGCGGAACATCATGTGGACCGACCATTACCTGCCCGCCGGCGGCATGCCTTCTACGCCGTGGGGCAAGGAGATGGACGCCAACCTCGTTCACCGCCCCGGCGTGACTGAGCCTGTGCCCGCGGCGAGGCTCGCCCAGCAATCGAAGCGCGACGCGAACTCCATTATCGCCGACGCGATGTTCGTCGACTCCGCCAAGGGCGATTTTCGCGTGAAGGGGGGTTCGCCCGCCCTCAAACTGGGATTCGTGAACTTCCCGATGGACCAGTTCGGGGTTCAGAAGGCCGAGCTCAAAGCCATTGCGAGGACGCCGGAGATTCCCGGGATGACTGCGCCTGCCGGCGACGGCAGCGCCAAGCCTGCGTCCGAGCGCCCGCGTTTCGTGTGGCAGGCGCAGGTCCGCAATATCGCCGGGCTGGGCGACCGTTCGGCCTACGGATTGCCCGGCGAGAGCGGCGTGCTGCTGCTCAGCGTGCCTCCCGATAGTCTTGCCGCAAAGGTCGGCTTGCGGAAGGACGACGTGGTGCTCGCCTGCAATGGCCAACCCGTCAGAACGGTCAGGGACCTGCTGACGATTCAGGATGGTGCCGCCGGCGGGAAATTGACTGTCGAGATCAGCCGCAAGCAGGGGCCGGTGAGCATCGAGGTGGCGGACTATGCCTTTGCGCGGGTGGAATACCAGGCCACGCCCGACTTCAGGACCATCCCGCTCGCCCCCTCTGCGGCAGTGTTGGCGGCGAAGGTCATGGCCGGCAACCCCGGAACCGTGAACGAGCCCATCTCCGTTCTCACGGATGGCCGACTGGCCCGGAACTACGGCCCCGTGTTCGGCAACGGCGTCACGGACGGCGCCTACAAGCTCGACCTGGGGGCCGTCGCAAGCGTCTCCCAGGTGAACACATTTACCTACAACCAGAACCACAACTGCGGCCGCCAGCGTTTCGTGCTCTACGGCAGCCGCGCCGCAACCGATCCCGGGTGGAGCGTCGAGGACCGCAAGGTCTTCACGCCGATCCTCGACCTCGACACGCAGAGGACGCCCGAGACCGACTTCGTGGCCACCAGCGTCCGGCAGAGCGGCGGGAAGCCGCTGGGCTCTTATCGCTGGCTGGTATGGGTTGTTGCACCGGCCACGGAGAACGCCGGCGGTGAGAACAGCGCCTTTCAGGAGTTCCAAGTCATTGCTGCGCCGGCGCCATGAGTCGCACCGCCGACCCGAGACAGAACACATGGGCAGACGCCTTCACGGGGCCTCGTCGACGCACTGGGCGGATTTGAGCCCGCACCGTTTGGCGGCACCTGGCTCGACCCGCCCCATATTACGCTTTCACTTCGCCAGGCCGGGTCCACATTCTGCCGTCATCGCCAGGGTTTCCCCATGACCAACAGCGCCCCATCTGACGGCATGAAATAGACCTTGCTTGCCCGGCCCGAAAACGGAAAATACTCAAGCCGCCTCTGGCGCGCCCTGTGGTGACGCACCCGACCGGGAGGGAGTGTATGACAAAGCAAATGATGGCTGGCATGGCCGTGCTCCTGGCTCTTCTTGGAACGGCCTCTGCCCAATATATAGGCTGGCAACACTCTGGTTCCGTCTACGTGCTCACCACGCGCGAAGGCGCGAATGTGGCGGCATCGGCCTCGGAAGACGGCTTCCCGCTGCTGGTGCGGCTGCACAAGGACTTCTTCAACTTCAGCCAGGCCAAGGCCCAGGGAGAGGACATCCGTTTCTCCACGAGTACGGGCACGCCCCTGGCGTATCAGGTTGAGGAATGGAACGCGGCAAACGCAGCGGCCAGTATCTGGGTGAGAATTCCCAACATCAAGGGTAGCGCGCGCCAGGAAATAAAACTGTATTGGGGCAAGGCCGATGCCGCCAGTGAATCCAGCGGAACGGCCGTGTTCAACGAGTCGAACGGATACCTGAGCGTCTGGCACATGGGCGACCCGGTGAAGGATGAAGTCGGCACGCTCGAATCGAAGGATACAGGCACCACGTCTGCTTCCGGCATGATCGGCAAGAGTCGGCACTTT
>Ga0315294_10007103_pt1 | contig 12292 bp, 13 predicted proteins | sample YL17G13_40_MG_FD_203626 | JGI IMG/M metagenome (GOLD analysis project Ga0315294, IMG submission 203626) | Sediment microbial communities from Yellowstone Lake, YNP, Wyoming, USA - YL17G13_40 | ecosystem: Environmental > Aquatic > Freshwater > Lake > Sediment | place: USA: Wyoming | collected...
CGGGACCCGGGCGGCCCGGGGGGCGGGCCGTGGATAGGCCGCAACGATGTCTGTGCCTATCTGGTGATGCTGGCGGTGAGGCTGGTGGAGCTGCACCGGGTGCTCAAGCCCACGGGCTCCCTCTATCTCCACTGCGACCCCACCGCCAGCCATTACCTGAAGCTGGTCCTGGACCAGATTTTTGGACCAAAGAACTTCAGAAACGAAATTACGTGGAAAAGGCGACACGGCTTTACCAGCGCCGTCCATGACTCAAATCGGTTTGGCAACTGTACGGACATCATCCTCTTTTACGCCAAGTCCGAGCAAGCCGAGTTTAAGCCACAGTACAACAAGGACTCGAAGGAGTACAGAGAATACGTTGAAACGTTCTTTACGCAGGTTGACGAAGACGGGCGCAGGTATCAAGCGACCAGCCTCACCAATCCCGCTTATCGCCCCAACCTGATTTATGAGTACAAAGGCTACAAGCCGCCCTCAAACGGTTGGATGATAACGAAAGAGAAAATGGAACAGTGGGATAGAGAAGGGCGTATCCACTTCCCCAAAGATAAAAGCGGGCGCTTGCGGCGCAAGAGTTACGCGGACGAATTGAAGGGAATGCCCATTCAGAACCTTTGGGATGACATTGAGCAGTTAGGCGCACACGACGCAGAAAGATTAGGTTATCCTACTCAAAAACCTGAAGCTCTTTTGGAACGAATAATCAAGGCCAGCAGCAATGAGGGGGACATCGTCCTGGACCCCTTCTGCGGCTGCGGGACGGCCATTGTGGCCGCCCACAAGCTCAACCGCCGCTGGATTGGCATTGACATCACCCACCTGGCCATCGCTGTGATGAAGAACCGCCTGGAGTCCACCTTCCGCGGCATAAAATACGAGGTCATCGGGGAGCCCAAGGATATAGGCGGGGCCAGGGAGCTCTTGAAACAGAAGGATGGGCGCTACCAGTTCCAGTGGTGGGCCTTAAGCCTGGTGAAGGCCCAGCCCCTGGGGGAGAAGAAGAAGGGGGCCGATAAGGGCATGGACGGCGTTGTCCGCTTCCTGGACGATGGGGGCAGAATAGCCAGAAGAGCCATAGTCCAGGTCAAGAGCGGGGCAGTCCATGTCAAGGACATAAGGGAGCTCAAGGCCGTGGCCGCCAGCGATGCCATCGGCATTTTCATCACCCTGGAGCCTCCCACCCGGGAGATGGTGGCGGAGGCTTTAAGTGCTGGCTCCTACCATTCCCCTCTATGGGATAAGGACTACCCGAAGATTCAGATATTGACCATTGAAGATCTACTCCAGGGGAGGGCGCCCAATATACCCCCGCCGAACCCGCCTTTCCCCCAGGCGGCCAGGATTTCCAGAAAAGAGGGAGAACAGCTTCCCATGGGGGGAGCATGAGCGGGATGGGGTGCAGGGGCGAAGCCCCTGCCGGGGGTGTCAGGGGGTGTCCCCCAGAAATAAATAATTTCCCCCTCTCCCTGGAGGGAGAGGGGGCTAGGGGGTGAGGGTGAAACCAATCTTTAATTTGGCCCAGCTGGTGGCTGATGCCACCACGGAGTTCCTGGCGGAGAACAAGGGGATGAGGGTGGAGGGGATGGCCGAGTACGTCATCCTCATCCAGGGGAAGATGGGGGAGGAGCGCCTCCGGGCGGCGATGGAAAAAGGGGAGCTCTCGGACCAGAAAATCAAGGGGGCCATCCTGAACCTGCTGATGTGCGCGGCGAGGAGGGCCAGGGCCCGGGGCAGCACCGACATAAGCAATGAGGACATCTGCCTCCGTATCCCCACCGGGAAGCGCCTCTACCCCTGGGGATAGCTTAATGGCCTACTGGCTTTCCAGCACCGGCCCGGAGATGTTTGAGCGGGACATTGGGAACGAGTTCGCCCTGGACGGCTACCAGGAGGAGGACCTCGAGAGGGCCATCCGGGTGGAGCCCGGGGACAGGATTATCTACTACATCCGGGGGTGGGAGGCCTTCGGGGCCATCTGCGTGGCCCGCTCCCGCGTCTTCGTGGAGTGGCGGCCCATCTGGCCGGACAAGGTCCGCCCCGTCCGCTTTGAAAGGCGTCCGGAGATTGTTCTGTCAAAGGAGAAGGCCCTGCCGGCTGGGGCGATGTTGCCTCACCTGAGCTTTGTCCCGGGAAAGCTCAGGCATGGCCATGCCGGGGGCCGCCTCTTCCGGGAGGGCCTGAGGGAGATACCCAGAGAGGACTTTGAGCTGATTGAGCAGGAGATGAAGAAGCAGGCGGGGGGATAAAAATCATGAAAAACAAAGAAGATAGGGATTTGCTACCTGAATACCAGGCTTGCATGCAATACTTCTTTCATAGTGCCAACTGGGTGTGGGTAGCAGGGTCGCTGTTCATTGGCGCTGCAATGACGGCTTTGGTTCTGCTGGTCACTAGGAAGGAGGGTTTGGCTAGGTGGGAATGGCTGGGTTTCACGGCGTTTGCCGTGCTCATTTTGCTGTTGCTAAAGTTGTATTTCAATGCCGAGGAACGCAGGCAGACAATTGTCTATTGGAGAATGCGCGAGATAGAAAGGCGGCTGGGGATGTATACGATCAGAGTTGTCGATGCTTTGTCAGATGACTGGGGCCGTTGGAACCGCGTGCTTAGATGGCCTTGGCTTCCATGCCATGGGAGGCCCCCCAAAGATGGGGTGAAGGACAAAGAGAGAGAAAAGGACAATAGAGAGATAGTAGGCAACCTAGATGAGCTACTTGGCGGCAATCCAGGGCGGCGATTGCCTTTCGGGTGGTTGTTTCTGCACTCAGTTACATGGCTGGTCATTCTCGCTTGGCTTGCAGCCCTAATTCTGGAGGGCTGGCCTAATTAAATGCCAGGTAGAGCCTTGAAACCATCTAAAGTCCTGGTCATAGGGTCGGGGCCCATCATCATTGGGCAGGCGGCGGAGTTTGACTACGCCGGGACCCAGGCCTGCAAGGCCCTCCGGGAGGAGGGGGTGGTCTCGGTCCTGGTGAACTCCAACCCCGCCACCATTATGACCGATGAGGGCATCGCCGATGTTGTCTATATTGAGCCCCTCACCTGCGAGGTCATCGCCCGCATTATTGAAAGGGAAAGGCCTGATGGCCTTTTGCCCACCCTGGGGGGCCAGACCGGGCTGAATTTGGCGGTGGAGCTGGCGGAGGCGGGGGTGCTGGACAAATACGGTGTCCGCCTACTGGGCACTCCCCTCTCCACCATCCAGAAGGCGGAGGACCGGGCCCTCTTCCGCCAGATGCTCCTGGAGATTGGGGAGCCCGTCCCCTCCAGTGAGACGGCCACTACCCCGGAGGAGGCCCAGGCCACCGCCAAGAAGCTAGGCCTGCCCGTGGTCATCCGCCCCGCCTATACCCTGGGTGGCACCGGAGGGGGCCTGGCCCATACCTGGGACGATATGACAAGCGTCGTCCAGGGGGGGCTGGCCGCCTCCCCTATCCACCAGGTGTTGGTGGAGAAAAGCCTGGAGGGGTGGAAGGAGATTGAGTACGAGGTGATGCGGGACGGGGCCGATACCTGCATTACAGTCTGTAATATGGAGAACATTGACCCCATGGGGGTCCACACCGGGGACAGCATCGTGGTGGCCCCCTCCCAGACTCTCACCGATAAGGAATACCAGATGCTCCGCTCCGCCAGTCTGAAGATCATCCGCGCCTTGGGGATTGAAGGGGGATGCAACATCCAGTTTGCCCTGAGGCCCCACCCCACAATCATGGAGAAGTGGGGGGGTGGGGAGGGGAGTGCCTACTATGTCATTGAGGTCAACCCCAGGGTTAGCCGCTCCTCGGCCCTGGCCAGCAAGGCCACAGGCTACCCCATTGCCAGGGTGGCGGCCAAGATTGCCGTGGGCCGCCGCCTGGACGAGATACCGAACCGGGTCACCGGCAAGACCACGGCTGCCTTTGAGCCCGCCCTGGACTACTGTGTGGTGAAGATACCCCGCTGGCCCTTTGACAAATTTGCCTCCGGGGAGAGGACCATCGGCACCCAGATGAAGGCCACTGGCGAGGTCATGGCCATTGACCGTTGCTTTGAGGCCGCCTTCCAGAAGGCTATCCGCTCCCTAGAGTTCGGCAACAAGAGCATCTTATGGGGGGACAGGGGCTGGGGCAACGACTGGCGCCAGTTCCCCCTCTATCCACCCCACGACCTCCGCATCTGGGCGGTGCTGGCGGCCCTCCGGCGGGGGGCTGGGCATGAAGAGCTGGCTCAAAGGACAGGGGTAGACCCCTGGTTCCTCTCCCGCTTCCAGAACCTGGTGGAGATGGAAAGACGCCTCCTTTCCGAGCCCCTCACCCAGGACCTCTTGCGCCAGGCCAAGCGCCTGGGCTTCCCCGATGAGGTCATTGCCACCCTGGCCGACCGCCTGCCGGAGCAGGTAAGACAGCTCCGCCGGGGGTGGGGGATAAAGCCCGTCTATAAGATGGTGGATACCTGCGCCGCCGAGTTTGAGGCCCAGACCCCCTACTTCTACAGCACTTACGAGCAGGAGAATGAGGCCCTGCCTCTGGAGGGGAAAAAGGCGGTGGTGGTGGGCTCGGGGCCTATTCGCATCGGCCAGGGGATTGAGTTTGACTACTGCTCCGTCCATGCCGCCTGGGCCCTGAGCCGGGAGGGGATGGCCTCCATCATGGTCAACTCCAACCCCGAGACTGTCTCCACCGATTTTGATACCTCCGACCGCCTCTACTTTGAACCCCTGGACGAGGAGGGCCTGAGGGATATCCTGGAGAATGAGGGGGAAACCACCCCCACCATTGTCCAGTTTGGGGGCCAGACGGCGATAAACCTGGCCGAGCCTATAGTGCGGGCGGGCCTGCCCATCGCCGGCTCCTCGGCCGAGACCATAGACCTGGCGGAGGACCGCCGGCGGTTTGAGGACTTCCTCAACCGGCTGGGTATCCCCCAGCCCCCGGGGGCCGGGGTCACCTCCCGGGAGGAGGCTTTGGAGATAGCCACCCGGATAGGCTACCCTGTCCTGGTCCGCCCCAGCTATGTGCTGGGGGGCCGGGCTATGGAAATCGTCCACAACCCCGAGGAGCTCCTGAGATATGTGGGCGCGGCCATAGAGATGGACTCCAAGCACCCCGTCCTCATTGATAAATACCTGGGGGGGAAAGAGTGCGAGGTGGATGCGGTCTGCGATGGGGAGAGTGTCCTCATCCCAGGGATAATGGAGCATATTGAAAGGGCGGGGGTCCACAGCGGCGATTCCATCGCTGTCTATCCCGCCCTGGGCCTGACCCAGGCCGAGGCGGACAGCGTGGTGGACTACACCCTCCGCATCGGGAAGGCCCTCCAGGTGAAGGGGCTGATGAATGTCCAGTTTGACATCATGAGGGGCGGGGATGGGGGCTCCACGGTCTATGTCCTGGAGGTCAACCCCCGGGCCAGCCGCACCATCCCCTTTATCTCCAAAGTTACGGAGGTGCCCATTGTGCGCCTGGCGGTCCAGGTGATGCTAGGGCGGAGCCTGAAGGAGCTGGGCTACCACTCGGGCCTGTGGAAGAAACAGAAGCTGGTGGGGGTGAAGGCCCCCGTCTTCTCCATGTCCAAGCTGGCGGGGGTGGATACCTACCTGGGCCCGGAGATGAAGTCCACCGGCGAGGTCATGGGCATTGACTATTCCTTCGGCCCCGCCCTGGCCAAGGCCCTCATGGCGGCGGGCCTCATGCTGCCGCCCCGGGGGGCCTTGCTCCTTTCCATAGCTGACCGGGACAAGGGGGAGGCCCTGCCTTTGGTCCAAAGGCTGGCCCGGGCAGGCTATCGCCTTTATGCCACCGAGGGCACCGCTGCCCTGATAGAGAGGGCTGGCCTGGAGGTGACCCAGATCTCCAAGAAGCTGAGCGAGGGCCACCCCAATGTCCTGGACCTCATCCTGGGGGGGAAGGTGGAGGGGGTGGTCAACACCCTCACCCATGGGAGCACACCCCTGCGGGACGGCTTCCAGATACGCCGGGCGGCGGCGGAGCAGCGCATTCCCTGCTTTACCTCCCTGGACACCTTCCGGGTGGCCCTGGAGGTACTTATTGATTCTGCCCAGACCTACTCCGTCCTGCCCCTGCCCCTTTACCGGGCAGGCGTGAAGGAAAGGGCTTGAAGCGCCTTTTCGCCCCTGTCCTCTGGGTGGAAGAGGTCAGGCCCGGGATGTTTCTTCTGTGGGCCGAGAGGCCGGAGATGGCCCTGGAGCCCGGGCAGTTCTTTATGGTGGGCTGTGGGGAGGAGGTCTTCCTGCGCCGCCCCCTAAGCGTCCACCGCACCACCCCGTCCCGTGTTGCTTTCCTCTTTCAGGTGGTGGGCAGGGGCACCGCCTGGCTCTCCCGGAGAAAGCCGGGGGAGGCCCTTGACCTCCTGGGGCCCGTGGGCCGTGGCTTTCATCTGGATAGCACGGCGAGAAGGGTCCTGCTGGTGGCAGGGGGGATGGGGATAGCCCCCCTGGCCTTCCTGGCCCAGAGGGCCAGGGAAGGGGGCCTGGAGACTACTCTCCTTTTGGGGGCCAGGACAAGAGAGAGGCTCTATCCGCTGGAGCTCCTCCCCCCGGGATTAAAGACGGTCATAGCTACTGAAGATGGCAGCTTTGGTCATAGGGGGCTGGCAACTGACTTGTTGCCCGGGCTATTGGCTGAGGCGGACCAGGTCTTTGCCTGCGGGCCGGGGGAGATGCTCAGGGCTATGGCCCGGATGCCTGAACTCAAGGACAAGCCCGTCCAGGTCTCCCTGGAGTTAAGGCTGGGCTGTGGCTTTGGGGTCTGCCTGGGTTGCTCGGTGCCCACTAGAAACGGCAACCGCCTGGTCTGCCGGGATGGCCCGGTGCTGTCTCTGGGGGAGGTAAGATGGGAAGGGGTAGAACTATGAAAGGGGGAAAGGCATGCATCTGAGCCTGGAGTTAGACACACGGGGCGACGGCGATTTCCTGGACGTCACCTCCAAGGTGGCGGAGAAGGTGAAGGGGAGTGGGGTGGCCTCGGGGGTGGTGGTGGTCCTTGTCCAGGGCTCCACCGCCGCCCTCATCCTCAATGAGTATGAGCCGGGCCTGCTGGAGGACCTGAGGGCCCTGGGGAAAAAGCTGGTCCCCCCCACCGCCGACTACCGTCACAACCTGGCCTGGCAGGAGAAGAATGCCACCTCCCACCTCAGGGCCTGCCTCTTCGGCTTTTCCCTTACCATCCCCTTCCGGGAGGGCCAGCTCATCCTTGGCCCCTGGCAGCAGATAATTCTTCTGGAGTTTGACACCCGCCCCCGCCACCGCACCCTCCAGCTCTCTATCCTGTCTGACGGGGGCTAACTACCAGTCTTAAACACCCCGGCTCTTGAGGTAGTCCAGGGCGTCCTGGACAGTCTTCAGCTTGGCCATATCCTCATCGGGGATTTCAAATTTCTTATCGGGGTGGGAGAACTCCTCCTCGATGGCCATGACCAACTCCACCAGGTCCAGGGAATCGGCATTCAGGTCCTTCACGAAATTGGCCTCCGGCACCACCTGGTCAGGCTCCACCCCCAGTTGCTCTATGATGACCTTCTTCAGCCTTTCGGCTACTGTTGCCATCCGTTTCCCTCCTTTCCTGGGACTGTTTTCCCAGGACCTCGTCGGCTACCGAGCCTAGAACCCCGTTGATAAAGCGGGAGGAAGTATCTGAGCCAAAGGTCTTGGCCAGCTCCACGGCTTCATTGATGGCCACCTTTAGGGGTATATTACCATGATAAATCTCCCACAGGGCAAGGCGCAGGATGTTGCGGTCAACCGGGGAGAGCTGCTCCAGGGGGAAGGCGGGGGCCAGACGCTTCAGCCGGGCATCTAGCTCCTCTTGCTTTTTAAGCACCCCCTCCACCAGCTCCCGGGCATAGCCCGTTACCTCGAAGGGCAGGGCCTCCTCCTCCGCCAGGCGCTCCAGGGCCTGGAGGGGGCCATGGCGGGCCACATCCCCTTCATAGAGAGCCTTGAAAGCGGTCTCCCGGGCCCGCCGCCTTGGGCCTTTCACGGGCGGTCCTTCCTGAGGGGGCGGATATTGCCCACCATTACCTTTATCTTCTTAAGCCCTGCCCGCCGGGCTATCTCCTGGGCTTCCCGGGCATGGGCCCCCCTATCTGGGGCAACACCCGGTCAAAGTCATGCCGGAGGCAATGGGAGCAAAGGTCCAGGGCCCGGGAGACCAGACCGCTGGAGTCGCAACGAGAACAACGCAGAGCAGTCTTTATGCCCATGTGTGAGGTATTCTGGTTATTTCTAACTACCCGGGAGGGGCAATCTTTCTTGCCCTTTCCAGGCTGGGGAGGTCACCGATGTTGATAGTCTGAACCTGAGGGGCGGTGCGCTCAATCATTCCGGAGAGCACCTTGCCTGGTCCCAGCTCTACAAAGGTATCTACGCCACGGTCCACCATGAAATTCACCGATTCCTGCCACCGGACGGGGCAACAGAGCTGGACGCGAAGCTCCTTTTTCACCGCCTGGGAGCGGGTGAGGGGCCGCGCAGAGGCATTGGCCACGATGGGCACCTTGGGATGATGGAAACGCAGGGAGGAGATAATCCGGCCCAGGGCCTGAAGGGCCCGGCGCATGACGGAGGAGTGGAAGGGCCCGCAGACATCCAGGGTCACCACCCTCCTGGCCCCCCGCTCCTGGGCCAGCTCCCTGGCCTCGGCCAGGGCCTCTGCGGTGCCGGCGATGACGACCTGGCCGGGGCAGTTGACATTGGCTATCTCGGTCCCGCTCCACTCGCATACCTCAGCCACTGTCTCCAGGTCCAGCCCCAGGATGGCCAGCATCCCGCCCCTTTTTTGCTGAGAGGCCTTTTGCATCAGCTTCCCCCGCTCGCTGACCAGAGAGACAGCCTCAGGGAGGTCCAGGACGCCGGCGGCCACCAGGGAGGTGTACTCCCCCAGGCTGTGCCCGGCTACATAAGCCGGTTTTCCCAGGCAGGGCTCCAGGCCCATCTCCCGGGCCGCTTCCAGACAGGCCAGGCTCATGGTGAGGATGGCTGGCTGGGCATAGACCGTCTGGCGCAGTTTCTCTTCCGGCCCTTCAAAGCAGAGGCGGGAGAGGTCGAAACCCAGGCTCTCATCGGCTTCGTCAAAGACCTGGCGGGCGGAGGGGAAGGTCTGGTAGAGGTCCTGGCCCATCCCCACCCACTGGGTACCCTGGCCCGGGAAGATAAAGGCTACTTTGGACCCCCTTGAAAGACTTCGTTTTTTGGGGGAAGATTTTTTAAACATGGCTTACAGGCTGGGGCAGGGCGGCCAGCCTTTTTATCACCTCCTCTGCTTCCCGCACGATTTCCTCGACAATGTCCTTTGCGGGCTTTATGTCCTTTACCAGGGCGGCGCTCTGCCCTGCCATGACAGAGCCGTTTTCCACATCCCCTAGAATTGCTGCCAGGTAGAGCTTGCCCTCACCCAGCTTTTCTAATTCTTCGGGTGTGGCCCCGGCCCTTTCCCGTTCCAGGAAAAGGCGGGTAAGTTTATTCTCCAGACAGCGCACCGGGTGGCCGGTGGGGGTGCCGGAGACTACCGTGGAGCGGTCCCTCGCCTCCATTATCTTCTTCTTGTAGTTGGGGTGGGCTACGCATTCCTGGGCGCAGACAAATCGGGTGCCTATCTGGACCCCCTGTGCCCCCAGGGCAAGGGCGGCTGCCAGGCCCCGCCCATTGGCGATACCCCCCGCAGCCACCACCGGCGCATCCACCGCCTCCACCACCTGAGGCACCAGGGCCATAGTGGTTATCTCACCGATATGGCCCCCGGACTCCATACCCTCAGCTATGAAGGCATCGGCCCCGGCCCGCTCCAGCCTTCTGGCCAGGGCCACCGAGGCCACTACCGGGATGACCCGGACCCCTGCCTCCTTGAAGCGGGGGAGATAGACCGCCGGGTTGCCGGCACCAAAGGTGGCCACCTTTGGTCTCTCCTCCAGCACCACCTCTATCACCTCTTGCACATTGGGGGAGAGGAGCATGACATTGACGCCAAAAGGCCTGTCGGTCCTTTCCTGGGTCTTCCTTATCTCCTCCCGCACCCAGGAGCCGGGGGCATTCCCGGAACCGATGATGCCCAAACCCCCGGCGTTGGAGACCGCCGACACCAGCTCACTGGTGCCAAGCCAAGCCATCCCGCCCTGGAAGATGGGGTATTGGATATCCAAAAGGTCGCAAAGGGGAGTTCTAAGCAACCCCCTCTACTCCTTTTTCCCCTTCCCCTTTATTTTTACTACTTGCCTCCCATTATAGTAGCCGCAGGTGGGACAGGCGTGATGGGGTAGTTTGGGAGTGTGGCACTGAGGGCAAGGGCTGAGAGCGGAGCTCAGGCGGTGGAGGTGGCTTCGCCTTTCTCCCTGTCGGGCCCTGGAAGTTCTTTTCTTGGGTAAAGGGGCCATAGCTGGCTTTTTTCCCTCCTTTGCTTCTTGGGGTTAGTCCCTGGGGCAGGAATGGGGGCCCAGGTTGAGGTTGTGCCCGCAGTGGGGGCAGAGGCCCAGGCAGCCGGGGCGGCAGAGCTGTTTCATGGGCATTTGTAAGAGGATATACTGCCGGAGGGCTTCTGTCAAGTCCAGCACCTGGTGCGCATCTATGGTGAAGGCATCTTCCGGGGTGGCCAGCCTGCCTCCCTTCCAGGGGTCCATGGTGGGGTGGAACTCCTCCTCCATATGGAAGGGGAGGGAAAGGGTAAAACTGCCCAGACAGCGGTTGCAGGAGGCTTCCATCGTGGCCTCCAGGTTTGCCGTTATCAGGAGGCCGTGGGAGGTGCGGGTAAAAATCAATCTTCCCGCCACCGGGAACTCCTCCCCTTCACCCAGGCCCATCCTCTCTTCCAGGTCATAGGTGTGGATGGTGCCCACGGTCTCCCTCAGCTGCTCCCCCACCTCAAAGCGCATTAGTACCTTAGTACCCTGGATGGGCCACATTTTAGGGGCCATCCCCTACCCTGTCAAGCCTCGGCCAGCGAGGCCCTGCGGGCAGGTCATTGAGGGCCCTTCTCAAAAGTGCTAAAATCTGGCCGAGGGAGGGGGAAGATGTCAGGACATTCCAAGTGGTCTACGATAAAGCGGGCGAAAGGCGTCACCGACCAGAAGCGGGGTGCTCTGTTCTCCAGGCTCTCCCGGGAGCTGTCCATCGCCGCCCGACAGGGGGGGGCGGACCCCCAGACCAATGTGCGCCTGCGCCTTATCATCCAGAAGGCCCGGGATGTGAATATGCCCGCTGACAACATCTCGAGGGCCGTCCAGAGGGGAGTGGGGGGGGCGGAGGGGGCCAACCTGGCCGAGCTTACCCTGGAGGGCTATGGCCCCGGCGGGGTGGCCATCATGGTGGCGGCCATCAGCGATAACCGCAACCGCACTATCCAGGAGGTGCGCAATGTCTTATCCCGCCACGGCGGAAGCCTGGCCGAGAGCGGCGCCGTGGCCTGGCTCTTTGAGTCCCGGGGGGTTATTACTGCTGAAACCACCACCCCGGAGGAGACGGCCCTGGAGGCCATAGATGCCGGGGCCGAGGATGTAAAGACGGAGAAGGCCCTTATTGAGGTCTATACCCGGCCGCAGGACCTGGAGAGGGTGCGCCGGGCCCTGGAGGCCAAGAACCTGAAGATAATCTCCTCGGATGTCTCTCTTGTCCCCCGCTCCACCGTCATGGTGGAGGAGAGGACCGCCATCCAGAACCTGAAACTCCTGGAGAGTCTGGAAGAGATGGAGGACGTCCGCTTTGTCAACACCAACCTGGACTACTCCGATGCTGTCCTGGAGAAGCTGAAAATCTCTGGCCTCATCTGAGGACCTCCCTCATGGAAAATAGGCGCATCCTGGGCCTGGACCCGGGCACTCAGATTATGGGCTATGGCCTCATTGAGGGGGACCCGCCGAAGGTCCTGGCCTGGGGGGCCTTCACCGCCCCCCGCCGGCCCCTCGGGGAAAGACTGCTCTTTATCTACAGGAGGCTGGAGGAGCTACTGGATAAATATTCCCCTGATGAGGCGGCGGTGGAGGGGCCCTTTGTCTTTGTGGCCAGGAACCCCCGCTCGGCCATCGCCGTGGGGCAGGCCCAGGCCCTGGCCTTCCTGGCCTGTGCCGGAAGGCGGATACCTATCCGCTCCTATCTGCCCACCCGGGTAAAGGCGTCGGTGGCCGGCTACGGGAGGGGGGGGAAGGAGCAGGTGCAGGAAATGATAAGGCTCCAGCTGGGCCTGGCAGAGGCCCCCGGCCCCGACGCCGCCGATGCCCTGGCCGTGGCCCTCTGCCATCTCTACCACTCCCGTCAGCAGGAGCTCATAGGGGAAAAATGATTGCCAGCCTAAAAGGGGTGCTGGAG
>Ga0315294_10007104_pt1 | contig 12291 bp, 7 predicted proteins | sample YL17G13_40_MG_FD_203626 | JGI IMG/M metagenome (GOLD analysis project Ga0315294, IMG submission 203626) | Sediment microbial communities from Yellowstone Lake, YNP, Wyoming, USA - YL17G13_40 | ecosystem: Environmental > Aquatic > Freshwater > Lake > Sediment | place: USA: Wyoming | collected...
CCTAGCCACTTGGACTCAACAATCGCCGTCAGCCGTGCACCCCGCGTCCCACAAGCTCCCCCGCTGCCCGAGCGGCTCCGCGCGCTCTCACCCCTCCCCCACTGTCTGAATCGCAGCTCCGTTTGCCGAGAAAGCTTGACACGCCGCCCCCTTCGGGGTATACAGCCCGTGCAGACTCAGTCGGGCCTGCATAATTATGCCCACCTTAAAGGAGACGGCTTCATGATCACCGCCGATAACTATGCGCTCGCCATCGTGCTTTGCGTGCTCACCATGACGTGCTGGGGGTCCTGGGCCAATACCCAGAAACTGGCCGCGCGGACCTGGCGTTTTGAGCTCTATTACTGGGACTTCGTTGCCGGGCTCCTGGTGTTTTCGACCCTCGCCGCTCTGACGCTCGGCAGCTTCGGCCCGGCCGGCCGGCCGTTCCTGGCCGATCTCAGCCAGGCCGACGGCGGAAGCATACTTTCGGCGTTCCTGGGCGGCACCGTCTGGAATCTCGGGAATCTATTGCTTGTCGCCGCCATTGCGGTCGCGGGGATGGCCGTCGGATTCCCGATCGGAGGCGGCATCGCCTGGGTGCTTGGGATTGTATTCAACTACCTTCTCATGATGCTTGCGAAGGGGGATGCGCAAAGGAACCCGGTTCTGTTGTTCACGGGTGTGGCGGTGATTGTGGCCGCTATCGTTCTCGGCATGACAGCTTACGGACGGATGGCCAGCGCGGCGAAGAAGCCTGGCGCCAAGGGAATCCTGCTGTCGGTCGGCGCCGGCCTCCTGATCGCCTTCTTTTACGGACTCGTGGTCCGGGCCATCGACAAGGAGTTTGTCACGGGTGGAACAGGCAATCTCATGCCTCTCACGGGGGCTTTCTTCTTCTCCCTGGGGGCCTTCCTCACGACCTTTCTCTTTAACCCGATCTTCATGAAAAAACCAGTGGAAGGGCCGCCGGTCTCGATGGCGGCTTACTGGAAGGGCAGCTTTGGGACGCACCTGACCGGTGTGCTCGGCGGCGCCATCTGGGGCCTCGGTCTGACATCGAGCTTCATGGCGGTCGGCGCCGCGGGGCCCGCCGTCTCCTACGCCCTCAGCAACGCCGCGCCAGTGGTTGCGATTCTATGGGGCGTGCTGGTCTGGAAGGAGTTCGCCCAGGCTCCCGCAGGGACCAACCGCCTGCTGGTTTGGATGTTCATCTGCTACCTGGTGGGACTCGCAATCATCACCTACTCGAACGCCTTACCGGGACTGCGCGGAGCGCAAGGGAAGGACTGTATCTTCACATCCGAGTCCGGAAGTGTCGTGTCGCTGAGCGCGGCTGCCCCCCTTTTCCCACGCACCCATCCGCGGCCGCGCACGAGGCTGCATGATTATGCACGTTGAAAAAACAGTCGCGCCCTATTGACTCCGGAGCGGAGTGGTGATACTTTGCTTTCGGAATAAATTCGGAATCCTGCATATTTATGCCAGCTCAATGAGCCGTGTGCCGGCTCTTCACCGCGCCAGCAGGAAGAAGGAGGAGTTGTGAAATTCGTGAGAAGCATTGCATTGCTCTTAGTCGCCTTGGCCGCAGCCGTTCCCGTCCTGGCCCAGGCCCCCCGGGGCCGGGTCCAGGGAACGATCGTCGACACGACCGGGGGCGCCGTACCCGGCGTGTCAGTGACGCTCCAGAACGACGAGACAGGCATCGCGGTCACCCGCCAGAGCGGCGGCAACGGCCGTTACCTGTTCGACCAGGTCGACCCCGGCACGTACACGCTCACCGCGAAGCGGCCGGGGTTCAACACCCTCGTGCAGAAGAACGTGCCGGTCCACCAGCGCGGCGACGTCACGGCCGACATCACGCTCAAGGTCTCCGACGTCGTCGAGACCGTCACGGTCGAGGCTAGCCCGGTGGGCGTGCAGTTCAACACGGCCAACCAGGAAATGAACGTGGAGTCGGCGCTCTTCAAGGAGCTGCCTCTCATCAGCCGCAACCCCGTCACCCTGGTTGCCCTCGATCCGTCCGTCAACGGTGACTGGACGCGGAATGCAAACTACGACCACTACGCCGCGAACGCATATGACCTCGGTGGCCGTACCCAAGGGAGGAACGACGTCCTAATCGACGGCTCGCCGCTCTCCAACTCGTCGAAGCTGGGGTACAACCCGCCCGTCGATGCGGTCGGCGAGTACGCGGTGAAACAGAACGCCGTGGACGCCGAGTTCGGGCACAGCTCCGGAGGCATCGTGACCATGTCGATGAAACCGGGAACCAACCAGATACACGGAAGCGCCTACTACTTCGGCGGCGACCCCGACTGGAACGCGGTGAGCAACCGGATCACGCGCCAGCATTCCACGGGCACTTCCTGGAACACCGGCGGCAGCATCGGCATGCCCATCAAGAAGAACAAGCTCTTCTTGTTCACCGCCTTCGAGAGACAGAACGACGCCTCGTACCAGAGCCTGGGCAAAACGTTCCCCACCGCCCTGGAGCGGCAGGGCGACTTCTCCCGGTCCCTCTACACCGACGGAAAGCTGCGGGTCATCTATGACCCACTTACGTCCCGCATCGAGGGCGGTAAGGTCGTCCGCGACCCCTTCGTGGGGAACAATATTCCGCAGGCACGATGGGACTCCCTGGCCACCAAGATGCTGAAGAACCTCTGGAGCACGAACAACGCCGGCGACGACCTGACCGGCTTAAACAACTACAAGTACGCGCTATTGAGAACCTACAGGTACTACAACCTCTCCAACCGTGTCGACTGGCAGATCAACGATCGATGGAAAACGTTCGGCAGAGTCAGCTTCTTCCGCACCAATCAGGACGCGAACGACTACACGGACGGGGCCGACCCCTTGAAGATGCGCCTAACGGAAGGCTCGATCCGCAACGGCTTTAACATCGCCGCCGACACGGTCTACACGTTCAGTCCGACGACCGCGCTCACGGTGAGGTACGCGTACTACAAGACCGAGGACAAGCGCGCCTACCCCGAGATGGGCATCACAGAGGCGGATTATACGAACCTCTGGCCGAACAAATGGTGGTCGTCGTACGTGGGCGAGCGGCCGCTCATCTACTTCCCCAACTTCCAAATCCCTAGCGGCGATACGTTCGGCGTGCGCAACTTCTGGTGGCAGGAGCCGCTCGGTTACAGCTTTGGCGCCCAGCTCAGCAAGTATTTCTCCAACCACTCGGTCAAGTTCGGCGCCGATTTGCGCTTCAAGCGCGGGTGGGCCGCCCGCTTCGGCGGACTGGCGAACCTGACCTTCACCACCGCCAACACCGCGAACACCACGTCGGGCGCTGCTGTGAACACCGGCAACCCCTGGGCCAGCTTCCTGCTGGGCACCATGGACACCAGCTCCAACGCCCAGGCCGTGCCCATACAGTATTCCAACACCGAGATGTACGCGTTCTACGTGCAGGACGACTTCAAGATCAGCCGCAAGCTGACCCTCAACCTCGGCCTCCGCTACGAATACGAGGGCGGCATTTGGGATCCCGAGAACCGGATACCGCAGCGTCTCGATCTGACCAACCCCATCCCTGGGATGCAGGCGGCCATCGACCCCTTGATCCCGGCGGACATCAAAGCCAAGATGGCCGAGTCGGCGGGGCAGAAGAGCTTCCTCTACAACGGCGCGTTCTATTTCACCGAAGAGGGGAAGAACCGGGCCACCGCGAGCGACAAGTTGGAATTCATGCCCCGGTTGGGTCTCGCCTACCGCGTGGACGATAAGACCTCCCTCCGGTTCGGCTATGGCCGCTTCTACACGCCCAACTCGTTCACCGATAGCGGCAATGAGCCCCTGGGCTCGTTAAACCTGGCGGCCTTCAGCCCCATCACCGACGCGCTGCCATTGCTGGAGGGCGTTCCCCAGGCCTTCCTCGCCAATCCGTTTCCGCAGGGGTTGACGCCGGCCTATGGCAAGGCTTACGGCCGCTACACGAATCTGGGCGACAACATCACGATCTCCGAGTACGAGCGCCGCCCGCCGATCAGCGACCGGATCAGCCTGTCCGTGCAGCGGGAGATCTGGGGCGGGGCGGTCTTGGACGTGATGTACTTCAAGAACTTCGTGAGCCGGGATCTGTTGAACGTGAACCTCAACCTGATGGACCCCCGCCTCAGCTACAAGTACGGGGTAGAGCTAACCAGGACGGTGGCCAACCCGTACTATAACTACGGCACGGTCGCAACCTTCCCCGGCGCCCTGCGCAAACAGGCCACCGTCTCGGTCGCGACGCTGCTCAAGCCCTATCCCCAGTACGGGACCATCACCCAGCAGTTCACCGACCTCGGAAAGTACCATAACCAGTCGGCGCAGGTTCGCGTGCAGCAGCGGTTCCGGCATGGCTTCTCCTTCATGGCTAGCTGGGCCTACGTCCTCGCGGAGGGCCAGGCCTTCTACGATGACCGGGACCAGTACGACCGCGTGCTGACGTGGGTGGAGGACGTCAATGGCAGGCACCGCATCGTGGCCGCCGGCGCGTTCGCGATCCCGGTCGGGCGGGGGCGTGCGGTCGGGGCGAACATGCCCCGGGCCCTCGATCTCGCCCTCGGCGGATGGCAGGTCTCAGGCGTTTATACCTACCGTGGGGGCCAGCTCCTGCCATTCGGCGCCATGGTCGCCCCGGAGAGCGTGAAGACGATCGGCGGGGTGGGGAGTAGCAACTTCTGGTTCGATACGACCGGGTTCGGCCGTCTCCCGGCCTACACCCGCCGGTCGAATCCCTTGTATTATGACAATCTCAGAGGGCCGAGCTTCTCGAACGTGGACGCCGTGCTCAGCAAGAAATTCGACGTTCACGAGAGAATAAAGCCCGAGTTCCGTCTGGAAGCCTACAATGCTTTCAACAAGCTCAACTGGGCAAACCCAACGGTCAGCATCACCGCTTCGGACTTCGGGCGAACCAACGCCCCGGTGGCCGGGAATTTTGGCCGGCAACTGCGATACGCGTTCCGCGTCGAGTTCTGAGCCTGGCGGCTCCTGGACCGGCGGTGCAGTCCAGCCTGCGCCGCCGGTCCGCCTTTCGCGCATGTGTCGTTTCATCAAGACTACGCAGGCAGCCACGTTGTTGACCGCCTGCGTTCCCGCCGCCGGCTATCAGATCCGTTGGGGGGCGTGCTGCTCGAACAGCCAGCGGCTTGGTATGGCTCCGCGCAGACTCGCGCGGCGCCGACAGCGTGATCCAGATCGACCGCGAGCGGCACGCCGGCCACAGTTGTCCCGGCACGTGGCCAACAACGCTTGTGGCCGAGGACTACCCTCGCTGGCGGGCAACCAACACACACTGAAACCGGAGGTGAGATGAAGTCTCTTCACGCCACAAGGATTGGTCTGGCACTGTTGGGCGGCGTGCTCCTGGCGACGCTCGGTCCGGAAGCCCTTGGGCAGACTCCGCGTGTTCCCGCTTTTCCTGGCGCGGAAGGCCATGGCTCGATGACCCGAGGCGGCAGGGGCGGGCGAGTGATTGCGGTGACGAACCTGAACGACTCCGGACCAAACAGCTTGCGCAATGCGGTTGAAGCCGACGGGCCGAGGATCGTCGTCTTCCGAGTCTCGGGTACGATCACCCTGGAAAGCGCATTGACCATCTCCCATCCCAACATCACCATCGCCGGCCAGACAGCCCCGGGAGACGGCATCACCATTCGGAAATATCCGCTCCAGATCGACGCCGACGAAGTCGTGATCCGGTACATTCGTGTCCGCCTTGGCGATGAGTCCGGAGTCGACGCAGACGCAATATCGAGCCGGTACCGAAAGAACATCATTCTTGACCACGTCTCGGCAAGTTGGAGCGTTGATGAAACGGTCTCCATTTATCACTGCGAAAACGTGACTGTCCAATGGTGCCTCATCTCGGAAAGCCTCTACAAATCGAACCACGTCAAAGGCGCTCACGGGTTCGGGGGAATCTGGGGGTCCAATTACAGCACCTACCATCACAACCTGCTTGCGCACCACAGCAGCCGAAATCCCCGTTTCGCTTCGGGTTGCGGATACACGGACTACCGAAACAATGTGGTATTCAACTGGGGCCACAACAGCGCCTACGGAGGTGAAGAACGACAGCAAAACAACCCGAAGTTCAGTTCCTGTGTTGTCAACATGGTGGCCAATTACTATAAGCCGGGGCCTGCGACTAAACCGGGGGAGGTGATGCACCGGATCGTCAGTCCGTCATCGCGTAATTTGGCTGTTGACTACGGCAAATGGTATGTTGCCGATAATGTTGTTTCTGGCAACAGGGCCGTTACAACAAACAACTGGGAAGGTGGCGTTCAGCCTCAGCACGGCAGTTCGTATATTCCAGTCTTAAAGCTACGCCAGCCATGGCCTTCGATGCCGATCAACCAGCAAACGGCTGAAGAAGCCTATCTTGCTGTTCTTGCTGACGCAGGAGCTACTTTGCCCAAACGCGATACGGTAGATGCACGCATCGTTGAGGAAGTCCGGGGTGGCTACGCGACCTGCGAGGGGGCAGCATACAACAGGGGTCGCTCGTCAGAGGATTCAAACAGGAGCGGCATTATCGATTCGCAAACAGACGTTGGTGGATGGCCGGAACTGGAGAGCCTGCCTGCGCCGCCCGACAGCGACGGTGATGGCATGCCGGACGCATGGGAAGAGAAATTCGGGCTCGACCCTCACGCCAGCGCGGACGCCGCGCTGGACAGCGACGGCGACGGGTACACCAATATCGAAGAGTATCTGAACGGAACCGATCCGAGAGTGTTCATGGACTATACCTTGCCGGCAAACAACATAAACACGCTGAGGAATCAATTCGTGGCGGGCCATGGCCGCTAGGGAGAACTTTATGCCTCGAACCACAAGACGTCGATTCCTGGCCGGGGCACTCGGCCTGTTTCCGCTGGCGGAATTCGCACGTTCCCAGCAGCCGGTTCCCGGTGCGGGCAAGCGTCACCGTGTCCTAGTATCCACGGATATCGGCGGCACCGATCCAGACGACTTTCAGTCCATGGTGCACTTCCTGCTTTATGCCGACGTGTTCGACGTGGAGGGGCTCGTCTCGTCGCCGTACGGCCCGGGGCGAAAGGAGCACATCCTCCGGGTCATCGACTACTACGAGCGGGACTACGCCAACCTAAGGTCTTATTCGGAGCGATATCCGCCGCCCGCCGCCTTGCGGGCCATCGCCAAACAGGGTGCGACAGAAGGCCCGGGTCCGTCAGGAGTGGGACGGCCGACAGAAGGCTCGGAGTGGATCGTCCAGTGCGCGCGACGCGCCGATCGGCAGCCGCTCTGGGTGCTGGTCTGGGGCGGAATCGAGGATCTGGCCCAGGCGCTGCACGACGCTCCCGACATCCTGCCGAAGCTGCGCGTCTACTTCATCGGGGGACCCAACAAGATGTGGAGCGTCGATGCCTACAACTACATCGAGCAGAATCACCCGAAGCTTCGGATCATCGAAGCCAACGCGACCTACCGCGGCTGGTTTGTGGGCGGCAATCAGACCGGCGATTGGGGGAACACGGCGTTCGTGACGGCCCACCTGGCGGGGCGTGGCGCGTTGGGCGATTTCTTCGCGACGCTGCTCAAAGGGACTATCAAGATGGGTGATAGCCCGTCGGTCGGCTATTTGCTGCGCGGCACGCCGGAAGATCCGTCGCAGCCCAGTTGGGGCGGGCAGTTCGTGCGCGTGTGGGACGGAAGAAAGATGATCTTCAACCGCCTGACGAGCGAGGCAAACCAGGCCGAGGCTTTCGGCGTGGTCGAGTTTGCGCTGCCGGTTCCGGCCGGCATGACCCGTGCGCATACCGCCCGGATGCTCTTCGACGGCCGCATCCCCGCCGCCGGCGTCCGGGAAGGTGGCGTCGTGCGCTTCCGCTTTTCGCCGCGGGACGCCAAGGTCTGGCCGTACGTCATTCAGAGCGATTTTCCCGGGCTAGACGGCCAGTCGGGCAAGTTCACGGCTGTGCCACCGTCGCCGGAACGTAGCAGCCGCCGCTCGGCGGTGCATCCGAACTGGTGGATCGACGATCCCGACCCCGCCGTCGCCGAGGGCATTCATCCCGGCGCGAAGAGCGTCAATCGTTGGCGTGAGGAATTCCTGCGCGACTTCGCCGCACGCATGCTCCGCTGCAAGGCTCCGGCTTCCCCCTAATCGGAGGCGAACTTATGAAACACCGCTTAGTCCTGATCCTACTCGTTGCCGTCGCCTTTGGCGTCTGCTCAAGCCTGACGGCATATGCAAAGCCGCGTATCATCGTGCTCACCGACATCGGGAATGAGCCCGACGATACTCAATCCATGATCCGCTTTCTGGTGTACTCCAACCATTGGGATGTGGAGGCGCTGGTCGCGACCACTTCCACGCATCAGAAGGACAAGACGGCGGGGTGGCGCATCCGGGAGCTCGTCGAAGCGTACCGGCAGGTCAGGGACAATCTCGTGAAGCACGAGCCGGGCTTTCCCGAGGCGGACTACCTGCTGTCTGTCATCCGGGAAGGCCGGCCGGCCTACGGCATGACGGCGGTCGGGCGGGGGATGGATTCGCCCGGCTCCGACCGAATCATCGAGGTGGTGGACCGGGCCGATCCGCGCCCGGTCTGGGTGGTGGTGTGGGGCGGTCCCAACTGCCTCGCACAAGCGCTTTGGAAAGTCCGTGCGACCCGTTCGCCGGATGACCTGGACCGGTTCGTCTCCAAACTGCGCGTCTACACCATCTCGGACCAGGATGACAGCGGGCCCTGGATCAGGAAGACGTTCCCGGGCCTGTTCTACATTACGAGTCCCGGATTTGGCTCCGGTGGCGCGTATCATCACTCGATCTGGAGCGCGATCAGCGGCGACCGGTTCAGTGGACGTTTCGCCGGGGCGGACTTCAGCCTTGTGGACAACCCTTGGCTCGACAAGCACATCCGCAGCAAGGGGCCGCTGGGAGCCAAGTATCCCATCACCGAGTACCTGATGGAAGGCGATAGTCCGAGCTTCCTGTATCTAATCAGCAACGGTCTCGGCGATCCGGAGCACCCCGATTGGGGTAGTTGGGGCGGGCGCTACGAGTTCTACACGCCGCGTACCCGCAAGTGGTTCCTCGAACCGGAAATCCGGCCGTTCTGGAGCGACACGGAGGACGAGGCCCTCGGCGTAGACGGCAACTGGCACACCGGCAACAAGGTCACGATCTGGCGCTGGCGCTCTGCCTATCAAAATGACTTTGCCGCGCGCATGGACTGGACCATCCGGCCCTACGCGGAGGCGAACCATCCGCCGGTGGTGAAACTAAGTCACGCGAACCGCCTTTCAGCGAAGATCGGCGAGCGCGTTTCCCTTAGCGCGCAAGGCTGCACCGATCCGGATGGCCACGGCCTGTCGTACGAGTGGTTCTACTACGGCGAGCCCGGTACGCTGGCCTTGTCGAACAGCCGTACCGGCGCCCCGCTCAAGATCGAGAACTCCGGAGAGGCAGACGCCTGGTTCACGGCGCCCAAGGTGACCAAGCCGGAAACGATCCACGTCATCCTCGCGGTGACCGACCAGGGCGCGCCTCCGCTCACCCGGTACCAGCGCGTGATCATCACGATCTACCCCTGATGTGTCATTCCCGAAGGATTTCCTTACAAGATCACGCCCAACGAGAAGCCGGCGAAGCGTACATCCGCAGCCAGGCCGGCCGAGGGTGGGCGGTGCTGCCGGAACAGTACGACGACGGCGGCTACACCGCAGCCAACATGGAGCGGGCTGCGCCACGGCGCGACTGGCGGTTGGAGGCCGGAGACTGGCGGCTGGCGAGGGGGGATAAGCGACCGCTAGTCTTCGATGCCGGATTCCTGGCGCAGGACGTTATACCGGCTCACCAGCTCGTGTTCATGGCGCACCTCGTCTTGATAGAACCCCTCAAAAAGCTGTCTCAGCAGCTCACTATCAGACATCTGCTTGAGCTCCGAGTACATGGCTTGAGCTTGCCTCTCTGCTTCAATGGCCAGCTTGAACGCGCCAAGAAACGCCCGAGCCTTGTCGTGTGTTTCGGCGGACATCAACCCTCCTCAATTCGTCTTCGCGCGGCGGGCGACATCCGCCGCCCTCGGCCCCAGCGGTGGAGAATGACCGGGCCTCATTCCTTCACCCGCAGTTTCAGTTTCCCTGGTCAGTATTGCGTGTCTCGACGTTCAGCAAGCAGGCCGTGGGCTGGCGGCTCGGGAACATTTCAGAGCATGCCGAGCGGGGCGTCGCGGTCGGGAGCGGGAAAGGCACGGTCGAGGGCGGCAAGGTCGCCGGCCTCCAGCGCCCAGCCGGCGCCGCCCGCGTTCTCCCGGACGTGCTCCGCGTGGGAAGCTTTCGGGATAGTGAAGACCGTGCGGTGGCGGGTCAGGAAATTCAAAACCACCTGGCGTGGCGTGCGGTTGTGGCGGGCGGCGACCTGGGCCAGCGCACGACCGCCGGCACTCGACGGCGCGGGAAACGCGCTGTGGCCGAAGGGGCTGTAGGCCACAACGGCTATGTTCTGCCGCTCGCAGTAGGGCAGCAGGCGGCGCTCGATGACGCGGTGGCCCAGGTGATAGAGCACCTGGTTGCAGGCCAGGCGGTGCCGGCGCAAGGCGCGCTCGGCGCCCTGCAATTCCTCCAAATCGAAATTGCTCACGCCGATGTAGCGGACGGCGCCCTGCTCCGCCAGCTCTTCCATGGCCCGCATGGTGTCTTCGAGGGGATAGGAACTGGGCCAGTGAAGCAGGTAGAGGTCCAGCCATCTGGTGCGCAGGCGTTTCAGGCTTTGCCGGCAAGCGCGCAGCGTGCCCTGGTAGGAAGCGTTGGAAGGGAGCACCTTGCTGACCAGAAACACCTGCTCGCGGCGCCCGGCGATGGCCTCGGCCACCAGTTCCTCGGCGCGGCCGCTGCCGTACATCTCGGCCGTGTCGATGTGGGTCATGCCCAGATCCAGGCCGAGGCGAAGCGCGTCCACACTGCGCCGCTCGACGGCGCGGCTGCCCTCGATCATCCACGTTCCCTGTCCAATGACCGGAAGCGGAACCCCGGTCCACCCAAACGCTTTCATTTCCATAGCAGCCGCGCCGGCAATGATAAACAACTTTCCAGCCGCAGATTGCGCAGATTTCACGGATTAGTCTGTGCAATCTGTGAAATCTGCGGCCAGCAGGCCAGACGCGCTATGCTATAAGCCAAGCATGGAAAGGGTGCTGGAAGGCGTCAGATTCCTGCAGGCAGGGCGGGCGCGCGAGAACCTGGAGCGCCTCCGGCGGCAAGTTTCGCCGGCGGCGCTGGAGGCCCTACCCCGCCTTCTGCCGCATCTTCCGGACCCCGATTCCGCGCTCAACAATCTGGAGCGCTTCGCCGCCAAAGCGCCGGAGGCGGTGCGCCGGTACCTGGGTGATAACCCCGTCTCGCTCCATTACCTGCTCGCGCTGTTTTCCTACAGCCAGTACCTGTCCGACACGTTGATCAACCAGCCGGAGCTGGCCCTCTGGCTGCACCAGCAGCCGGCTTTGTACCACGTCAAGACGCGCGAGGAGATGCTGGCCGTCCTGGAGAAGTCGCTTGCCGAGCCGGGCGACGGCCCGGCCGACGTGGCGTCGCAACTGGCGCGCTTCAAGCGCCGGGAATACCTGCGGATCGCTCTCCGGGACGTGCTGCGCCTGGCGACGCTGGCGGAAGTGGCGCTGGAGCTGTCGGCGCTGGCCGACGCCATCCTGGAATATGCACTGCGCCGGACCGCGGCGGAAATGGAGCAGAAGTACGGCGTGCCCATGCTGCGGCGAGCGGCGGCAGCGCCGGCGGGAGAACAGCCCGGCGAGCACTCCAACCTCCAGCCTGCCGCCTCCAGCCCGCCGCAGGCTTCGGAGGCCTGCCCCATCACGGTCCTTTCGCTGGGGAAGCTGGGCGGCAACGAGCTGAATTACAGCTCCGACATCGACTTGCTGTTCATCTACGGGGGCGCCGGCGAGACGACCGGCAGGCTCTCCAACCGGGAGTATTTCATCAAGCTGGTGCAGTCGGTGGTGGGCCTGCTGAGCGGGTTCGGGCCGGAGGGAGCGATTTTCCGGGTGGATTTGCGCTTGCGGCCGCAGGGCCGCGAGGGCGCGGTGGCCGTTTCGCTGGACGGCGCGCTCAGCTACTACCGGGAGCGGGCGCGCGACTGGGAGTTGCAGGCCCTTGCCAAGGCCCGGCACTCGGCCGGCGACGCCGCCCAGGCCCGGCGCTTCCTGGAAGGCGTGGAGCCGCTCATCTACACCACCTCGGTCAACTTCGCGGCCATCGACAGCGTGCTGTTCGCCCGCGAGCGGATCACCGAGGCCCTCAAGCGGCGTTCGG
>Ga0315294_10007105_pt1 | contig 12291 bp, 13 predicted proteins | sample YL17G13_40_MG_FD_203626 | JGI IMG/M metagenome (GOLD analysis project Ga0315294, IMG submission 203626) | Sediment microbial communities from Yellowstone Lake, YNP, Wyoming, USA - YL17G13_40 | ecosystem: Environmental > Aquatic > Freshwater > Lake > Sediment | place: USA: Wyoming | collected...
GGTCCGACGACCGCCACGTTTCCCTGCATCTCCAGATTAATTGGGAACTTGGAACGCTTGGCCATTTCCTCCTGGAGGATCTGCCCGACGATGGGTGAGATGCTCTCCACCCGCTGCTCCGCCATCTTCTGGATGTTCTCCATCGTCTTCCGCTCATCCTTAATCTTGATCTGTAGATTAAACATCCTAGAAGTTCTCCTTACGGATAGTAACATCTCCGCTGACAGCGGTCGCGTCACAACTCAGATAAAGCCAGCGGTATTTGAAGTTGCCCGTTTCCGAAACGTTAGTGATGCGATATTGCTTTGGTGAATTGGCGATGGCCCCGTAGGGCACATCAATCAGATCGCCGGCCCGCAGCATCCGCTCCCCAAACTTCCGATAGATGACGGCGCGAGGAAAGACCACGGTGGCCTTGTTCGGCGTGTCCACGCCCCACTTCGTCAGTTCCTCTTGGAGGGGTTCGGTCTTAAAGAAGGCCTTGGTCTTGAAGCCGTTCTTATAGGTCGGATCCACGTCCTCATCCCACACGTCGTCATAAGTGTTGCTGTCGGTTCGGGCCTTCACGACCACCCAGGCCCCGGAGAGATTGACGAACTCCTCCGCCAGATGTTCGGCAATCCCACCATCCTCATTGTCCTGAAAGACCGATAATGGACTGCTTTCCTTTTCCACGTCGTTACGAAAGTCCGGCTGCCGTCCGACGGCCGTCTTTCCTAAGGGAACTTGTTGGGGATCAGGCTGCATTTATCTGGCCATCTCCTCGGCTTCCTGGTCTATGTCCTTACAGAAGGAGAAGTCAAAGGCCGCCGAGTTGCACTGGAGCGGCGAGACCGTTGTGGTGGGCGTGGTGGCTTGTCGGAGGAGGGCATACCAGTCGTCACAGCGCTGCCTTGGACAGTCGTTCCCATAGGGCGGCGGGCCGCTGGGTAGGACCAGGAAGCGCTTACTGGGTGTAAAGGTATTGACCAGAATATAAGAACCAGGAATCAACCGCATCGCCTGTGTGGCCGAAATCTCACTGGCATTGCAGTGGAGGCGCTGGGCAAAGACGGGGCTCGTAAGTTCCGAGATCGGCTCACATCCCGGGATAAGTATAGTTCCACCCTCGCGGATCTCCATTTTATTGGCTATTTCAATGACAGTGTCTATCATTTTGCCTCCGCCATATGTTTGACTCAAATATAAAGTGAGTAGATAAATAAGTTCATAAGGGCATCAGACTAAGGAGAAAGACGATGGGAGAAATGGTTAAGAGCTTTGGGCTGGAACTGGACACGAAGGAAGGCCTTCAGAAGTTGTACGACACTACACCCTATAAGGAGATCATTAAGAAGCACAAGATAAACGCCCAATTGCTCTATAGGAGATTAAGAAGATTCAATATCTCCCTAAGGCCGAGATTACCAAACTTCCTAACGAAGGAGTGGTTCGAAATTAACTATTACAAGTATAAAATGTCAAAGACGGAACTGACGAAGAAAGCTGGCGTGTCTATAGCCACCATCAATAGATTCTTCAAGGAGTACGACATAAAGGGTAGGTCATTCCAAGAGGCTGGATTGTTGAGATCTGACGTTATACGAAAGAGAATGAAGGAACTCTGGACCGATCCTGCCTATGCCAAGAACTTTTCTCATCCTTTTGACACGGTGAAGGAAAAGATGGCCCATCTTGCCAAAGAACAATTAGGAAAACCATCAAAGATCGAAGTTCTTCTTTATTCCATTCTGGACGATCTCCACATAAAATATGAGCCGGAGAAGATCTTTGGTTATTGGACTTACGACTGCTTCGTCCCAGATTATAATCTCATAATAGAATGCCAGGGAGAGTATTGGCACGGTCAAGAAAAGGCCAAAATCAACGATCAGGCGAAGGCCACTTATCTTGAACGTTATTTCCCACACCTCAGGCTGAAGCATATCTGGGAGCACGAGTTTCATTGCAAGGACCGAATCATCGACCTTATTAAATATTGGACCGGCACAAAGTTGGCAGAGGCTATTGACTTCTCCTTCACGGACGTGCAGATTAAGGAAGTGGAAGACGAAGACGCCAAACGCTTCATCGCCAAATATCACTACTTTGGACGAATAGGCAAGAACAGCACTAGATATGGTGCTTATTTAAATGACGTGCTCATCGCAGTTTGTGCCTTCGCCTGCGTGACCAGAAAGGAATCCGCCGACAGGCTTGGAATCAAGACGAAGGAGATCAGAGAACTTTCCCGTTTCTGCATCCATCCTTCCTATCAGAAGAAGAACTTCGCCACGTGGTTCATCTCCAAATGTGTAAAGTTATTACACATCAAGTTTCCTATTTTAAAGTCACTCATTTCTTTCGCCGATACGTCCTTTAATCACAACGGCACCATTTATAAGGCCGCCAACTGGACGTTCGACGGAAAGGTAAAGCCAGATTATTGGTATGCTGGTGAGGGTGGTTATGTGATGCACAAAAAGACCTTGTGGGATCAAGCGATGAAGATGGGATTGTCTGAACGAGAATATGCCGACTCAATAAATCACAAGCGCGTCTTTGGAAAGGAAAAACTTCGGTTCATCTTCAACTACCCGGGATAAGTATAGTTCCACCCTCGCGGATCTCCATCTTATTGGCTATCTCAATGATGGTATCAGCAGCCATTCAAATTCCCTCCTTACAAGGGGAAGGATCGGCCGCCCTCACCATAGATGCACCCGGCGTACTCCATCTTATAGATGTGGTTCTGCAGATTCAGGGAGACGCTCTCCAGCAGCGCTTTGAGGCTCTTCACTCTAGCATCCACGGCGGCCAGCGGGTCGGTGCGGGCCATATTGGGTCCACCCACCTGACCTTCCGCAAGCCCGTTGTCGTGATCAAAGTGGGCGTCGGTCCGATCGGTCCGCAGCGCCGTGCTCTCCAGGACGTTGCCCACGATGGTCAGGCGGGCCGTCTTATCGCCGAACTGCGGCGTAAAGGCCACGGGTGTGGAGATGGTGATCGTAGCCGAAAGATGCGTGGTGATTTCACTTTCCACGCTGTTGGCAATCCGCTCCATATCCCGGAAGATCTCCCAGCGCTTGCCCTCCACCGGCAGGACGCTGGCGAAGGCCTTGAATTGGACGGTAGGCGGGTAGGGGCTGACGGGCGCGTAGCTGGGGTGCGGCATCTTTTCTTCCTCCTCTTTCTAAACATATTTTTGAGGTGAAGATGATGTGGAAGAATCTAAGAAGGCTGGATCGAAAGTTGAGGAGAAGGATGATCGTGGCGCTCTGGCGGAGGGGTCATCGTCTGGCCGCTTGGGCGATCTTTAAGAAGATGATCACGCCTTGGAAACGTCGAGGCCCAATAACGCCGAAAGTGCCTCCACATCGTAATCCGTCCTGATCTCGTGATTGTCAAAGCGCCAGTTGATGCGCCCGATGGCTGGAGCAAGATCAAAGGCTCCCACGATCTGCCTCTGCCATTTAGCCGTTCCACCAGGGAGATCGTCTCCGTGATAAACCGCCCATTGTGAGCCATACATCTCAGCCTTTGTGGCGATTTCCTTCTTGGAGGGATTTAAATTGACCACCCGCCCCCGAGGAAAGCCATAGGGATGAAGAGCAACTTCCTCTTGAGAGACCTTATAATGTTCGGCGACGATGACCGAAACGTCCTTTTCCCAAATGTCGACGTGCTCGACACCCTTGAATTCGATCTCCTTATAGGCCCGTAAGATCCACTTGGGCTTCAAATAAACAACGTACCAGACGCCCTCCGAGGGCTGCCGGGATTCGCAGGCGAGCCGGATTCGCTGCTTGATCTTCTCGTCAATCTTCATCACTCGTGGGTCCCCAAGATCAGATGGGCCATCTTCCTCACGTTCGGCTTTGAATGCCAATGATCGTGCAACTCTATTTCAGAATTTAGAGGACCAACACCCAAAGATCGCCTCAATCTATCCTCATTCCAGCCCGCCGGATAATCTCCACCAAACCCAATAACCCACCACCGAGAAGGACCATCAGCCGGCGGCGTTCCTTCTTCCATCCGCCCACGCGGAAACGCTTCAAAAAGGCTTTTAAACACGTCAGACTTCTTGTTAAATGATTCCAATATCATCCCAGCCACAACGTCACGCCATATATGGTCGTGGTCCCAGTTCGTCTTAAAGTATTCGGTGGGAATATGCAACATTTCCCACTGGCCGTTCTTGGTGGGAATGATCCAGAAGAGACCGATCTGCGCCTTATCCTCCCGGAGGAGGCGGCGACGTATACGAGCAATGGGGTTCATTTACGGATTGGAGCCGGCAGAAGCATCCTGCGTGATGCAGTAGGTCTGATCCAGATGGGCAAGAATGAAGCCGTCGGCCGCCTCCAGATCCAGATAATCTCGGATCGTCGGAAAGCCGGCCGTGTTCGGATAGACCGCCGCCTCATCCAACAAGCGGACCTCCGAACTGGTCAAGTTCATCGTGGCAAAGGTAGCTCGGTTCTTATCCACGACGTTTCCCAAGGGATCGATCGGCTTCAAACAAAGGTGTGCCGTGTGAATCACCGCCATTTGCTTTTCCTCCTCTTCTCTATTTATGTTTTAGGAGAAGAGGAGAAGATCAATCCTCTATAGGAAGTTCCAGGCGGATTTCTGGGTAGTCAGATTCCAACAGCGCCTTGACCTGCCTTTCCAAGGTCTGCCCAAACAGGTAGTGCGTCTCGGAAACGTGTTCCGCCACATATTCCTTGATCTTCTCCTTGTCCATCTTTGGATCGCTTAGAACGTCCGCCGCCGTCCGCCAAAGCGGGCGGGGCCGGCCCTCATAAGAGGACCTGGCCAGCGTCTTGTTCACGGCGTCGATGTAGCAGGAGGCGAATCCTTCCTTCGTCCGATAGAGCAGCTTATCGACCTTCTTTACCTCCAACTGTACGGCAAACTCCTGGGCCAGATGCGTATCGATGCCGACCTTTAGGAATCCAAAAGCCGAACATTCCTTTCCCTTCAGCTTCATTATTGCATCCAGCCACCAGCCATAAGGCTCCCTAGCAAAGGAGGCTCCACGACCGAGAGGCTTGAAGCCTAAAAGCGTCACGGGAAGATCGTGCTTGGCAGCCATCGTTAAGATTGCTTCAAAATTGAATTCATCTACGGTTCCCATCGGCACGTTGATGCTGCACTTCCCCTTCGCTATACCGTTTAACTCCAAGAGAGCGGCCAAAGCCATTACGTCGTCCATCTTCTGTACTGAATAAGCGAACTGCCCACAGGTTTCGATCACCTTCGGCCAAACCTTCCCGTCCCGCAGCCAGTCCAGGCTCCGCGTCGTAAAGTTGGGCACCATCCCAGCCTGCCGTATGCTCCGCAGAAGCTCCAGGAACTCCGGGTACGTGGTCGGCTCCCCGCCGCCGATGGCGATCTCGAAGACCTCCAGGTCCTTTAAGAAGCAGATAATGTTGTAGAGATCGGTATACTCGGCCCACTTCCCAGACGAGGAAGATCCCTGATAACAGAAGGAGCAGTGATGCGGACAGAAGTCAGTAATCTTGAGGTCGACCAGTTCCGGGCGGCGCGGCGGCGCGTCCTTGGGATGATCTAAAAAGGAAAAGCGGACCTTCGTACCGTTGTTCCTATTGAAGACCGTCCAGAAGTCGCCATCCTTCCTGGCTACTAGATCCGCGCCTCGATCGACTAGTACGAAGTCCGAGAGAACGTGCCCAGAAGCGGCGGCCGCAAGTGGATGATCATCATCGTTGTCGTTTCCACCCAAGATCGCCACGTTCTCTCGGAGGAGAGATCTCTTGAGATCCTCATAATATTCCACATTGGGAAGGGCTTGACCGATCTTCGTAGGGATCTCAATGCGCGACTGATGGTCGACGTATTCCTCATTCTCGTCAAGAGGCCGGCCCAAGAGCTGCTGGACGACCACCTCGGCCACGTCCCGCTCCTTGACGGCGCGGAGGATGGCGTCCCTGAAGGTTACGTCCAGATACTTCTGCTTCAACTTCTGAGAGACAAGTATAAAGTTCTCCCAGCCGAAGCTGTGACCAGGGACATAATCCCGCCATTTCGATCCAGGCTTATAGAAGACGATGCTGTGCGTGGAGGAGCTGTTGGTGGCAAAGCCAATCCGGACGTTCTCTACAAACATTTCTTCCTCCTAAAAGAGGGAGAGGGCCGGCTCACACAGATGATTCTCTTGGTGGATCGTCCCAGATGCCTAACTCAAGGGGTCGTCCGGCCCTCTCCCTCATCTCTTAACACATAAAGCGAGCCCGTCAAAAGATACGTTAGGAGGATCGACACGATGGCCATTCTCGGACCGACCAATATGCCGTCCGTCTTCCGTAAGCAGGATACGGACCCGCTCAAGCTCCACGCCGTCAATCAGCTCGGCGGACCCTCCGTGGCCATTGAAGTGACTGAATCACAATGGGAGGAATCAATCAAGACCGCAATGGACTTCATCTGCCAATACTTCCCGCTGGAATCCAAGATCGCCTACTTCTATACCCAGCCGACCGTCATCGAATACGACATACCGGAAGACGCCTACTGGATCGTAAAAGTGTCCTGGGATCCGGTGACGACGAGAATAGATTCAATATTTGGGGCAGAATCCTTCCTGTTTAACATCGGAAATATTAGCGGCATCCAGAATATGCTCCTCGACTATCACTTGCTTTTGCACTATAGGAAATGGTCTCAACGGGTATTGGGTACAGAAGGTCGTTGGGATTTTGTCAGCCATAGCAAGATTCGTCTCCATCCCAATCCTAAAAGCACGTTCCCAGTAATAGTCGAATATATGCCACGTGTCACTGAATTTCAGAGCCCAATAGCAAGACAACTTGTGATGGATATGATGGTCGCTGAAACGAAAATAATGCTGGGCCACGCGAGAAGAAAGTTCGCTTCATTTCCTGCTCCCGATGGTTCAACTATCACACTCGATGGTGCCCAACTCGTAACCGAAGGAAACGAAGAAAAAGAGAAGGTGAGGCAAAAGGCTCTGTTGTGGGGAGAGCCTATGATGTGCCACATAGCCTAACAAATATCGGGAACTTTACCGATAATCAAATGTATTTTAAAGGCATAAGGAGGATCAACCGTGGAGTTCATCAAACTGGACCTCGAACAGCTCAAAAGAGATTACGAATCTGGTCTTTCTCTACGGCATCTTGCCACCAAGTACGGAACGTCCAAACTTACCGTCCGCAGGAAGCTCCAGAAAATGGGCATAAAGACTTTATCCTCATCTGAAGCATTAAAGAACGTAGATCTCCAGAAGATCTCAGCTCGACGGTTTGATGATGAAGAGATTTTGAAGGCTTATAAGACCAATAACGTGAAGCAACTCGCTAAGATGTTTGAGACGACGAGTGAAGCCATTATGAAGATCCTCAATAGAAATGGTATCAAGATAGAAATCAATCATTCTGAGATCGGCAGAAAGCTCGCTGATTCCGTCAAACAATCCTGGGATTGTGCTGATTTCCTCTTAAACCTTTATCTCAATGAGAAATTGAGCTGCGAAGAGATTGCTGACTTGTTCAATGTCGATCCCGAAACCATCCGAGGAAAGTTGGAGAAATATGAGATTAAAAGAAGGACCATCGGGGAATCTTCCTCCTTAGCCGCCTCCAAGCCAGAGAATCAGAAGACAAGATCAGAAGCGGCCAAGAAGTTGTGGGATGACCCTCTTTACGTCCAGAAGATTCGTCGGCAGATTCCCAACATCAAACAGAAGTGCTCCGAAGCCATCAAAAAGGCCTGGGAGCGATCTGATTATCGAGAAAAGGTCCTGGCCAAGATGGCCAACTGGAGCCACACCAGCAATCTAGAACACATCATCAACGGGATCTTAGACGACCTACACATCGAACACAAGAAGATCCGCCCTGGTGGATATGAGTTTGACGTGGCGGTGGAGGCCGACCAGTTGAAGCAGAGTAAGGGCCTGCTATTGGAAATCAACGGCCTCTATTGGCACACCAAGGAAGACAGCGGGGAAAAGGACGAGGAGAAGCGTAATTATTGGTTAAAGAACCTCTCGGACCAATACCGCTTTGAGACGCTCTGGGAACACGAGTTCAGCGCCCATTGTTCCATCTTTCAAAGATTACTGGATAAGTTGGTCATCCCACTCCATCAAGTGGATTTTGAGATCTCTTCAACCACGGTTAAGGAGATCAACAGCGAGGAGGCCGAGAAGTTCTACAACAAATATCATTACCTTACCTCTTCTCGGAGCGGCCGACACTACGGGGCCTTTCTGGGAGAAAAACTGATCGCCTGTGCCTCCTTCTCCCACCCCACAAGGATGGAGACGGCCGAACGCCTTAAGGTCGGCTTCAATGAAGTTAGAGAACTGACCAGATTCTGCATCTGTCCCATCTATCAGAAGAAGAATCTCGCTTCCTACTTCTTGAGCCGGGCGGTCAGCCTCTTCAAGAAGGCCTTCCCAGAAGTGAAGAAGTTGATCAGTTTTGCCGACCAGACCGTCGGACACGTCGGCACGATTTATCTTGCCTCCGGATGGAAGGAGGACGGCGAGACGGCAGAATCCTACCACTACGCCAAGGACGGGATGTTGTGGCACAAGCGGACCATCTGGCAGTATGCCAAGAGCATAGGGATGACGGAGAACGCCTTCATTGACTTCTTTGGCATCCAGAAGATCGACGAACTGCCCAAGAAGAGATTCCTTCTTGAAAACTTGACGGCATCTCGTCGTGAGGTAAGATAAGGTAACGGCCCGAGGACTTTGGGGCGGGCCAAACGATGTGACGAGCCCAACCAGTTCGCGTCATGCCGAGTTATGTGACATGTCCAGCCAGTTCCGATCCTGGACACTCCAGTGCGACAAACTGCACCGAACTATATCCTACCTAGCCAAGCCCCACCGCACCTTTGCGCCCTGCCCCAAGGGACAAACTAGACTAGCCCGAGTCCGGCCGTTCCGGCCCTGCCCACCGTGACATGCCACGACGGCCCTATCCCATTCTTTCCCGGCCACCGTGACTGTCCGTGACGTGTCACACCAGTCTCAAGATCTTGCCGTTCCCAGCCACCATGACATGCCGGGTCGCTCCAATCCTCAACAAGTCATTCCTCCACGACGCGCCGTGTCGTTCCACACCGGTCCACATCTAGCCCCGCCGAACCATTCCGCTCTACGCCGCACCATCCTTGCCCTTCCGCGCCTTCCCCATTCCACTCCACGCCCCACCAGGCCCTTCCACCACCGCGACGTGCCGATCAAGCCACTTCTCACCACCGTGACAAGCCGAGCCCGGCCACCTTTGTTCCGTCCGGATCACCCCAGCCCATCTGGACAACCCCTGCCACTTCCGCTCGCAACGCGTCTATCCTGGCCCTGCCCATCACGACATGCCAGTCCGCAGCCGCGACATGCCAAACTGATATGACATTCCGCTCCACGCCGTACCATTCCGCACCACCGCGACGAGCCTGTCCATACTGATCCGCATCTAACCGCACCATTCCTCAGCGACAATCCAATCCTTGCTATTCCACCTCGCCGCCATAGATTCTTGACGACGGCCTTTCGTCGATTATACATCTGCATGATGGAACGGATCTAAGGAGCCAGACAGAGGAGGAGATGCAGATGCCAAACGAGCTGAAGTCCGTACTGGATGACGTGGAGATCTACGAGAAGCGCCAGGTGACCATTGCCTTCGAGGACAAGATCTTGGCCGGCTGCCCCAAGAAGGGGGATATGTTGGCGTTCTATATGGAGGCCAAGCACATGTCCGACGCAGAGAAGGAAGACTTCAAGAAGCGCATCGAGGATGGGGACCTCACCGACGAGGAGAAGGAGGAGCAGAAGGAGACGAACTGGACCATCTTCGAGAAGGACGCCGAGGGTTTCCTGGTCATCTGGCACAACAACGTCAAGGCCCTCCTCCGCGAGTGTGCGACCACGCTCGGCCTTACGCAGATCCGCTACAGCGGCAACACTGCAAAAGCGAAGCCGAAGAAGGCGAAGAAGGGCGAAGAGGCGGAGGTCGTCCCGCTGGAACCGGAGAAGGCCGAAGTGAAGGAGGCCCACGCCGGCGGACGGCAGACCTTCCAGCACGGCCTGCAGATCGACCCCCTACGCATTCGGATTCTAAAGGACGGCCAGCCGATCCAGAGGCCGGACGGCTTCGTCGACCGGGTGAAGCACATCCAGGATGCCGGGGGCAAGCGCTCGGCCATCGGCCGCCACGACTACGTGGAGCGGCCGACACTGACCTTCACGCTGATGTGGCCCCTCAACGGGGCGTTCAAGGAGGAGCACATCAAGAAGATGTTGAAGCTCGCAGAGAAGGACGGGGTCGGCGCGTCAAGATCTCAGGGATTCGGGACCTTCGTAGTGACTGAATTTAATTCTTCCTTTTCGACAGCACCCACCAAATCCCACCTATGACCACCGCTCCGATCGCCACCCCGATCAGTATGGGGACGCTCTTCGGACAGCTCTTTAACATCTTGCTGACTACCGGAAGAAACTTTCCATCCGTACCCCTCGGAACGAAGATCCACGGATCACGCATCTTTTCTCCCTTCACACAAGGCCACCGACGCCGTAGCCGCACAGGCGACTACGAAGAAACCGATTCGTCGTGCTTTTGTGAAAAGGGGTAACACTACTGTCTAATAAGTCCTACAATCTATCTTTAGCCGAACCGTTCTCTAGCGACCTCTCCACCACGATCAAACTCAATCCGTAGGCTTCCTTATCGTCGTCGCGGACCAACCAGACGCCGGGCGCACGGCCGTACTTGGTAACGATCAGTCTCCGCTTCTGCTCACCCAAGATCGTAAGGACGGCACTCGTCGGATCGTCAGCCGTAACCTCAATGGTCTCCAGCTCGACCAGATTCTTATTGCCGAGATCGAGCCCCTCATCGTTGATCAGAACGTACTTCATCTTCGCTCCTCAGACCTGGTAGGTCTTCTGGTCAATGTCCTTCCCGGTCCGCATATCCTTCCAAACCTTGTTGACGTGATCACACCAGATGCATCTGGTGGTCAGATTCTTGGAAGCCTTGACCAGATCCGTACAGGTCTTCTCCATCCCTTCCTTCCAGAGATCATACTTCACGTCGTCCTTCAAGACCTCACAGATCTTGTCCCAACCCTCATACTTCACCTTCTCCATCTCGGCATCGACGGCGATCAGGCTATCCGTGTAGACCTGCATCGGATCCACGAAGAACTGGTGCACGTCCATTTCCAATAATTTCTTTAGGATCTCTGGGACGATCGGGTCCGAGATGGTAGGGATCATCGGGGCGACGTTGACGCAGACCTTCACCTTCTTGCCGTCCTTGAAGGCTTGGAGGACCTGGAAGCGATCAGCCAGCGGTTTCGTCTCCCGCTCCAGTAGCTTGATTACCTCCGTTGGGTAGGGCGTCAAGGTGAAGTGGATGGAAGGATCAGGAAGCTGCTCGATCAGTTCCTGGTCTCTCTTGATCAGGGTGGACTTTGTAAAGATCCCAACCCGCTTCAAGCCCGGCTGCGTCTGATTCTGGAAGTTCAGGATGATCTTGAGGGCCGTCTGAGTGAGGAGTTCGGTCTCTTCGATGGGCTGATAGGGATCACACATCGTGCCCATCACCAGCCGCTTCCCGACGTTCTTCTTTAACTCACCAGGAAGCTTAGTGGGGATGTGCTTCCGGAGACGCACGAAGTCACCCCAAGCATGATCCTTATCTCGAATAAAGAACCGAACATAACAATAGGCACAACCGTGACCTGCGCACCCTACGTAACTATTAAGGCAGACATCAAACCCTTGGAATCCGGAATCCGCGATCAGCTTACCCTTGCTTGCTTCCTTGACGTGTACCATTCGCCGCTTCCTCCTCGGTCTTTGTTTATCACGGAGAGGACGGCGGTGAAATACTTCGCTCATTCTTCCATTCGCAATACCGGCACGTCGACGCGAATGCGCTTTTCCCATCCATCCGGAAGCCGCCAGAGGTTCTTGACCTCTTCTGGCGTAGCCTCCCGCACGACGGCATCACCGTCCCGCGTGACGTGAAAGAAGACCGACACGCCGGAAGCAGTCAGGCCGATGAAGCCCTCATGAGAAAGATGATAGGCAGCCTCCCCATAAGTCTTCTTATCGGCCCAGCGCTCCATACGAAAGTCGATCACATATTGGTAAGAGATGTTGGTGCCGGGAATCAAGGTTGGCTTTTCACGTGGCGGGTAGATCCACACTTTGGGATCCTCACACATTAGATGCTCAAGCCTGATTCGAAGATTATCCATCTTCCCTGCTTCCTTTTATCGATAAGAAGAATCCCG
>Ga0315294_10007107_pt1 | contig 12288 bp, 5 predicted proteins | sample YL17G13_40_MG_FD_203626 | JGI IMG/M metagenome (GOLD analysis project Ga0315294, IMG submission 203626) | Sediment microbial communities from Yellowstone Lake, YNP, Wyoming, USA - YL17G13_40 | ecosystem: Environmental > Aquatic > Freshwater > Lake > Sediment | place: USA: Wyoming | collected...
AGCGAGGAAGGGTTGCCGGTGGGGAATGGACGCATGGGCAGCCTGGTGTGGACCACGCCGGATGCCCTGAAGTTCCAACTCAATCGGGTGGACGTCTTCGCGGCCGGGTGTAACACGCGTGCCTTCCCGCGGGCTGGGCGGCCGGGCCGGTGGCCGGATCTCAACGCAATAGGCTGTCGGCCGCGTCCCAAAGCCACACGCCGTTGTCATCTCCGACTCCGGCAATCAACCTGCCGTCGGGACTGAACACTACGGCCTTCATGCCCGACTTCGACGGCCACCAATTGCCGACCGCCGGCCGGCGCGACTCTCAAGGTTTGAAGGCCCCCGCCGCAACCCGACCTTTGGGTAAAGGACATTCGTCAAAATACCGATATAGACCAAACGAACCGGAACAAGCGGGTCCCCCTACAAGTGCGCCGGGGCAAGGGAGGATCTTTACACCCCCTTCCAACCCCAACAAGGCCTTATCTCCGTTTCCATGGCATGAAAGGCACCGGTGCGATTCCGACGAGGACCGGCCTGGATGCAATCTGTAAAGGCACATGATCCATGATCGGTTTTTTTGAGTCCCAACTCGACTTCATCCTGCTCGTCTGGGGTCTGGCCCTCGTGTTACTGGCCAGCGTGTGTCTAGGCGGAAAACGAGGCAAAGATGCGATACCCTGGCATTGGCTGGGCCTCTTTGGACTCACGCACGGGATCAACGAATGGTTAGACCTTGTGGCCCTCAGCGCGGAGCACAGCCCGGTATTCTCCACTATACGCATCGCTGTGATGGTCTGCTCATTCGTGTTTCTGACTGAATTTGGCCGTGCAGGGCTAGCGGCGGTTTCGGTCAAAACACCCGGTCGCTACATCGTCGCGCCTCTCCTTGCCCTGGCCGGTCTGGGCGGGTTGCTGTGGGGATGGCCCGGCCTGAATGCCGCATCGCGGTATGCCCTGGGCTTTGTCGGCGGCGGCGCTTCGGCCGTCGCCTTGCTGCTGGCGTCCCGCCGTTCGCCGCCGGGCGCCCGAATGTGGCTGATGCTGTGCGGGGTGGCGCTGGGGTTGTATGCACTGGCTACGGGAGTGGTGGTTCCTCGAGCAAACTTTTTCCCGGCATCCGTCCTGAATCATGATTCCTTTCTGCGGACGCTGGGCTTTCCCGTCCAGTTGCTCCGAGGCATTCTGGCCGTTTGCATCGCATTGGCTTTCTGGAAGTACTACAGAGCCATGTATTACGCGAAGCCGGAGGACCGGCGTCTCCAGGTGAAGGCTTCCTACGCGGCCCTGCTGCCGGTAGCATTGGTTGTTGTCCTGACGGGCGGGTGGATTGTCGCCGAACTGGTCGGGCGAAACGAGGATGCCCGGTTCCGCCACAGTATTCTTTCCCGCACCCAGACCGCGGCCGCCGCCATCGATCTTGATTGCGTGAAATCCTTTACGTGTTCCTCGCAGGACGAGGGCACCGCGAATTACCTTGGACTCAAACAGCAGTTGACGGCCATCCGCAATGCCAATCCGGACACTCGGTTTGTCTATCTGACGCGGCTGGTGGATTCCAAGATCAAGTTTCTGGTCGAATCCGAGCCGGATGATTCCAAGGATCATTCGCCGATCGGGTCGGTGTACGACTCGGTCGATCCCGTGTTCGCCGCGGTCTTCACGACCGGCATCCCCGTGGCCGAGGACCCCTATCCCGATGACTGGGGAGTCTGGGTTAGCGGCTTGGTCCCCTTGAAGGACCCCGGCGCCGACCAGGTTGTCGCCGTCCTGGGGATGGACATCGACGCCAGGGACTGGGCCCATTACATCCATGCCGCCCGGTTGGGGCCGATTGGCATCACCGGCCTGATCTCGCTGATGCTGATAGGGTTTTTCGCCGCGGCCAATCGCATAAGAGAGTCCGCTGAACGCATTCTGGACTCTGAACAGATCTACCGCAGCCTGGTGGAAGGTTCCCCGAGTTCGATCGCGATGTTCGACAGCCACGGGCGGTACCTGTCCTTGAACAGTTCCGGGCTGGACGCGATGGGATGGAACGAGTCTGATGTGATCGGCAAGGCCTTTACGGACGTCTGGCCGGAGAACGACCGGCCCGCGGTGGCGGATGCCGTCGGCCGTGCCCTGCGGGGCGAACGAAACTCCTTCGAGGCTGAATATATCCGGTCCGATGGACGCTCCATTCTCTGGTTCTTCTCCCTGAACCCCGTCGTCGAGCAGAACGGCCGGATCAGCCGTCTGGTCGGTATTTCCATGGATATCACCGACCGCAGGCAAGCGGAGGAGGCGATACGCCGGTCGAAAACCGACGCCGAGCAAGCCAATGCGGCCAAGAGCGACTTCCTGGCCCGAATGAGTCACGAAATCCGAACGCCCATGAACGGCGTGCTCGGCATGGCCTATCTGCTGATGGGCACCGAACTCACGCCCCAGCAGCAGGGGTACGCCCGGATCGTCAAGACCTCGGCCGATGCCCTGTTGGCCCTCATCAATGACATTTTGGATTTCTCCAAGATCGAAGCGGGCAAACTGGAACTAAATCCCTCGGACTTCGACCTCTCGACCGCGGTCGAAGAGGTGGTTGAGATGCTCGCGCAGAGTGCCGCCGAGAAGGGCATCGAACTGGCGGCCGTTGTCGAGCCCTCGGTTCCGGCCCGTGTCCGGGGAGACGGCGGCCGCTTCCGTCAGATCCTGGTCAACCTGGTGGGCAACGCCGTCAAGTTCACGAACCAGGGAGAGGTGGTTGTCCGTGTGGAGCGCGTCAGTCAGACGGCCGCGAAGACGGTTGTCCGCGTGACCGTCCGCGACACGGGGATCGGCATTTCCGAAGAGGACGGGGCCCGCCTGTTCCAGTTGTTCTCGCAGGTCGATACCTCTAACACACGCAAGTACGGCGGCACCGGACTGGGGCTGGCCATTTCCAAGCGGCTCGCGGAGATGATGGGCGGGCAAATCGGCGTCCAGAGCCGGAAAGGCCAGGGCTCGTCGTTCTGGTTCACGGTCGAGTTCGCGGCCTGCGAGCAGCCGGCCACCGGCCGCGACCCTAACGCACCGGACTTGCACGGGCTGCGAGTCTTGGTTGTGGATGACAGCGCGGCGAGCCGCGAGGTGATCTGCGAGCAACTCGCAAGTTGGGGATTCCAGTCGGAAGTGGCGGGGGACGGCCATGCGGCGCTGGAAGTGCTCCGCCGGCGAACGGCCGAAGGCCGGCCGTTCGGCACCCTGATCGTGGATTCGCAAATATCCGACATGAGCGGCCCGGAGTTGGCGCGGGCGGTCCGGGACGATCCCGGCATCCAGAAGAACGTTCGGATCGTCATGACCCTGATCGGCGCCCCGCTGGACCCGGAAACGATGGCTAGCGCCGGGATTGCCTCCTGCCTGACCAAGCCGGTCCGGCAGTCCCGGTTGTTTGACGCCATCGTCGAAGCTATTGGCCGGGATGCCGGCGTGTCGTTCGCGGCGCCCAAGACTGCTGCGGCGTCCAGCCTGGCCGCAAGTGCACAGACCCGCGGGGCAGAAATCCTGTTGGCCGAGGACAACGAAATCAACCAGATCCTGGCCGCCGAGATTCTGCGGGTGGCCGGATACCGCTACGAGATCGCCCGCAACGGGCAGGAAGTCGCCGACGCCCTGACGAAGAAGCCGTTCGACCTGGTGCTCATGGATTGCCAGATGCCGGAGGTGGATGGTCTGGAAGCGACCCGCCGGATTCGCCGTAAGGAAAGCGAGGGCGCCGTGCTGTCCACGCGGGGCGGGCACCTCCCCATCATCGCGCTGACGGCCAACGCGCTCAGCGGCGAGCGCGAACGGTGCCTGGAGGCCGGCATGGACGGGTACCTCTCCAAGCCGATCGTTCCCGAAGAGATGATTCGGACCATCGAATCCGCTCTGTCGCCCCAGGCACAGTCCTGGGTCTCCGGCCCGGACGCCGATGCGGAGCCGGCCGCCGCGCCGGTCTCGCCGGCCGACGGTCGGCCGCCGTTCGACCTGGACGAACTCCTGAAGCGATGCATGGGCGACCGCGACTTCATGGCCAAGATGCTCGACAAGTTTGCCCACTCGGTTGGGGCGGACATGGAACGGTTGGAGCAAGCCGTTTCGCAGGGCGACCTGGTTGCGGCAGCGAAGGTCGCTCACATGCTGAAAGGGATGGGTGCGAACCTGTCCGCGGAGGGGTTGCGGCAGGCCGCCATGGAACTGGAGCGCGCCTGCCACGCAGGCCGGCCCGACGGCGTCACGCGTATTCTGCCTTGGCTGCAGGCCGAGGTTCGCCGTTGCCGGGACTTCGTGCCGGAGGTCTTGGCAGAGTTGCCGACTCGGTAAAGGAGCCCTGAAGGGGGAAAAGGACCATGAGAACGCTGATTGTGGACGACGACGAGTTGACCCTGGAGATGGTGGGGCACGCCCTGACGCAGGAAGGGTTCGAAGTGGAGACGGCCCGCAACGGGCAGGAGGCCCTGGAGAAAATCCGCGAGGGCTCCTGCCGCCTCGTCATCTCCGACTGGGAGATGCCGGGCATGACCGGCGAGGAATTGTGCCGGGCAGTCCGTAAAGAAGACTTCGGAGGATATGTCTATTTCATTCTGCTGACCTATCACGACAGCCGGGACTACCTGGTCCGGGGTCTTTCGGCGGGGGCGGACGAGTTCCTCACCAAGCCGTTCGAGCCGGCCGAGTTGACCGTCCGCGTTCGCACGGGAGAGCGCATCCTGGCCCTGGAAACGCGCGATGTGGCCATCTTCGCTATGGCCAAACTGGCCGAGTCCCGCGACCCGGAAACCGGCACGCATCTGGAACGGATGCGGAGCTACTCGCGCCTCCTGACGCAGCGCCTTCTGGATACGGGGCAGATGCCCGGCGAACTGAATCCGGAGTTTGTCCGCCTCATCTACCAGACCAGCCCGCTCCATGACATCGGCAAGGTCGGCATCCCCGATGTCGTGCTCCTGAAGCCCGGTCGCCTGAACGACGCCGAGTTCGAAATCATGAAGATGCACTCCCTCCTGGGCGCCGAGACCCTGAACGCCGCTCTGGCGAAGTACCCCGGCGCCAAGTATCTCCTGATGGCCCGCGACATTGCCATCTCTCACCACGAGCGATTCGACGGCACGGGTTATCCGAACCACCAGAAAGGCGAAGCCATACCTCTGTGTGGACGAATCGTCGCGTTAGCCGACGTATACGACGCGCTGACCTCCAAGCGCATCTATAAGAAAGCCTTCAACCACGAGATCGCCCGGTCGATGATCCTCAAGGAATCCGGTTCGCACTTCGACCCCCGCGTGGTACAGGCGTTTACCGACATGGAAGAGCAGTTCGTGACCATTCAGGAACAACTGGCGGACGACAACCCCGCCTCCGGAGATACCGGCGAGACGAAGTCCTGCTTGCAAGAGTGCGGGAGCGCCAAGTAAAAGACCGCTTGCGGCGGCAGCCGCCACAGGAGAACGCACTATGGCCCGCCCCTACACCCTTTGTCTTGCTGCGATGTGTCTGGCCGGCCTCATCGCGGGGAGCGAAGCCGCTCAGGCCGCGGAACCGGCCGCCGCGCCGCCAGCGGCCGAGGCCCCCGCGGCGCCCGCCGAAGCCGGGAAGCCCTGGCCGGAGAAGCCGTCCACCGAAGCGGCGCCCCTGCCTCCCCCGGAGACGCCTCTGCTCATGGAGGCGTGGGACGCGGTGGGGCTTAAGAAGCCCATGGACTCCATCGGCCTTCAGACCTACGGTTGGATCGAAAGCGGATTTATGGGCCGGCTGACCGGTGGCTACCGTCCCCTGCCGCTGAGGTTGTTTGACGGCTTAAGGCCGAACAACCTGCTGCTGAACCAGATGAAGTTGACGATCGAGCGTCCCATTGACAGCACGAAGGCGTTTGACCTCGGCGGCCGCGCGGATTTCCTCTATGGCAGCGACGCGAAGTTCATGCATTCTCTGGGACTGACGGACACCGTTTGCGGCCCGAATGAGATCAACGACTGTGATCTCCAGCAACTGTATTTCCAGGGCTTCGCCGGCAAGGGTAACGACCAGGGCGAGGGGTTGGACATCCTCTTCGGCAAGTTCTCCTCGCCGATCGGCTACGAGGCGACCGACGCCCCGTCCGCACCGCTCTATTCGCGTGGACTGCTCTTTAACTCGGGCCCGTACGCCCACACCGGCGTCAAGGCGAACTACACGTTCGGCCCCGAGGCTTCGGCCTACGTCGCCGTCGTGCGCGGCTGGGACGTGTTCAACGACGACAACGACGCCTCCAGTTACATCGTCGGCGGCGCCCTAAGCACAAAGGAGCAGGTCGGCGACGCGCCGCGGGCCTCGCTGCTCCTCAACGTGATCACCGGCCCGGAGCAGGCGGACAACTCTCGCGACTACCGGACCCTGGTGGACGTGACGGGCGCCTACCGCTGGAACGAGAGGCTGTCCCAGGCCCTGAACTTCAACTACGGCACCGAGCAGCACGGCGCGGACCCGGGACCCTCGCACTGGTCCGGCGTGGCCCACTACCTCCAGTATGCCTTTACGGACAACCTCCGCGGAACGTGGCGGGCGGAGTGGTTCCAGGACACCGACGGCGTCGTGACCGGCATCCAGGGGAACCTGTATGAGATGACGTGGGGCGTCAGCATCACGCCGCTGCCGAAGCACCCGATCTTACGGAACCTCATCGTGCGGCCGGAGATCCGCTGGGACTGGACGGACGAAGAAGGCGTCTTTGCGGGCCGCAACAGCCAACTGACCGCCGGTTTCGACGTGATCTTCAAGTTCTAACGAGGTTCCGCCCGGCGTTCCGGCAAGAACGATGCCTGTCCGGAAAGTCGATGCCCAAGCGCCCAGGCGACACCGCATCAGGTTTTCCTGGACGCCTCCCACCCCCTACAAACTGCGTGAAACTCTCCAGGACGGTACGGCGGTTCTCGAACCACTGGAAGCCTATCTCGTGTGATTCGGCGCGTCGAATCTGGAAAGTGCGGTAATGGTTGACAACCTGCTTGACCGCAACGCCATCTGCCGGTACAGTTGGCGGACGAACTTCGCGGCCGGCGTGAAGATCTGGCGCCTGACGCAGGTAGTTCTGCAATGCGGCATCTGGGTCTTCCCAGACGCCGAAGAAGCGGACTCTCCCGCGAACCTTCTTGCACCCCTGGCCGTTGTTATGGGGAGTCAGATGAAATCGGCGCGTTGTACCCGATTTGGCGCGTCGCCGTAACATGCGTTAAGTAAAGCAGTTATGCTTGCAGCGGAGGTGACAGGCGCCCGGTGGCGCTCCTGGTCTTCAAATTCTTTTCCCGGTTTTCGCGCAAGTTCTTGCGAATCCGCTAATTACAGTTTCCGCCATCCCTTGCGGTTGAAACCCGAATACCGCTGGAGCCGCAGGAAGACGCACAAACCGCCCCTCCGGTTGTCGCGACAACCGACTGGTTTTAGCGGCCCTTTGCATCCCTGAGCAAATCTGTGTCATGTCGAACGCCGGGCATGGCGGGCATTGCCAGGGATACGCTGCTCGTTCCCCCGGCCAGGAGGTACCACATGACGGTTGTCGCGCCGGGCTTAACGATGGCGACGGCGTCACAGAACGCATGCCCATAGGAACTGGCGTCCCCAAGCGGTTCCTGCCGGGGGTACTTGGGCCGGACCGATGCGATGATCGCGCTGGTCCAGCGCCCTATTCTGCGTTCCGTGCGCTCCAGAAAGGCCGTTCCCCACCCGAACGCAGCGCTGTCCCAAAGTCGGTGGACCAGTTCACCCGACCGGGACGACCCTTGCCGGGGCGGGACTCGCACCCGCGGGAACCATGCACCTTGCACGGCACACGTGAACCATAACACCTGACCGGTCTGGCGCCGTGCGGGCGGGCTTCTCCGCGCCAACCTCTCCGTGCCGGAAGCACGCCTTAAGACTTCGGACGGTCGGTTCTTCCCTTGGCCCGGCGGTGCGCCTTGCGAAGGGCGTCGCCGATATCCTTTTGCCCGCCGGAGGCCGCCGCCTTTTTCTCCGATGGCGGTTTGGCGGCAACCGGTTCGGGCGCTTCCCGCCTGGTGGGCTTCGCGGGAGCGGCGGCCGGCCTGGCTTCAGCGGTGCCGGCCGGCGCGCGGGCTTTCCGTGCGGCGGCACCCCCGCGGACCGATAGCAACCATGTCCGGCGTTCGAGCACTTCCGTCAGAAGCAGCGCCATGGCCGCCACCAGCAACCAGGGCGCCAATTCAACGAGTCGCGGCTTCGCGAGCAGTTCGCCCCAGATGGCGGCCAGGTCCACGCGTTCCACCCCGCCGGTGGCGCGGCTGAGACGTTCGAGGGACTTGAGGCCCTGGCCCGGCTCGGCCGGCTTGAACTCCGCCGCGTACGGAAGGCAGACCGGCGGCAAGGTGAACCGCCCGATGCCGGGAACCTCTACGGAAGACAGGGCGGTTTCCTGGCCGCCCACGGGAACGCTGACCGCCAGCGTGTCCGTCGAGGTCCAGGCCATCTCTGCGCGGGAGGACTCGGGCGGGCGTCCGGGCAGACCCCGCAAGGTGGTCACGACGGGAACGGCGGAGAACGGCAGCGCCTGGCGTTCCGGGTCGAGGTGCAGGGCGACGGTGCAGACGTCGTCGCCGACCTCGAGTCGCAGGAGCATGTCGCCGGGGAGCCGATCCGCTTCGCCCGCCGTCCACCGGGCCAGGCTCGTGAAGAAGTGGCCGACATCCTGCCACGCCGCGATGGGCCCGGTGTACTCGCCGCCGGCCTCACCCGTGTAGCAGAGCCCGCGTCCGGCGCCGGCGTACCAGGCGGCCACGAGGGGCGCCTTGTACTCGTCCACCGTGACGGCGGCAAGGTTGGCCCCCGGCCGAAGGTAGCATAAATTGTATCCGCCGATCGGCGGCACTTCGCCGAAGGGGTTCTGAGTCAGCGTCGCCATGCCTCCCGTCGTCCGAACGGGTGTGGTTTCCTCCAGGAACGCACTGCGGGCGACGACGAAGGTGTCCTGGGCGAAGAGCCGAGGCAGTTCCTGCGCCCGATTGGTGAAGAAGCATCGGCCATTCCCCCGTTTGGCGATGTCTCGGAGGAGTCCCGCGTCGCAGTCGCCCGGCGTGCCGAGCCCGATGACGCTCACGGTGACGCCGGCTTTCCGGCATTCTTCGAGGAGTTTCTCATACGCGCCGGGTTCCTCGGAGTCGGCGGCATCGGCAAAGAGGATGATGTGGCGTGTGCCGGCCTGCGCCGGGAGCAGCATGCGGGCGGCGGTCGAGAGGGCCTCGTAAATGAAGATGCCTCCGCCCATGGACTGAATCCTCCGGATCTTGGCCGTGGCCCCCTGCTTGTCGGTCAAGGGCGCGAGCGGCACGATGACATGGGCGGAGGAATCCACGGCGACGCATCCGAACTCGTCCATCGGCGAGAGCAGATTGACGACTTCAACACTGGCCAGGTTTGCGAGGTCCATCTTGGTCTTGCCCCCCGGGACCGGAATGGCCATGCTTCCCGACCGGTCGAGGGCCACGACGATGGCGAGGGCGAGTTTCCGGTGCTCCTTGCGGAGTTCCATCGAGACAGGCATAATCGGCTCGAGGGGCGATCGGAAATATCCGCCCGGCCCGTACGCCTGCTTGCCGCCGGTCATCATCAGCCCCGCGCCGGTTTCGCGGACCCAAGCGGCGATATTCTCCATGGCGGCTTCGCCGACGTCCCCCGCCGGGGTGTTCTCGATGAGGACGGCGGCATACTGCGAAAGGTCCTCGAGTTCCCATCGGCAGGCGTCGGGCGTCTTGACGGTCACGTTCATCCCGCCGGCCGACAGCAGGCGCGCCAGCCCCGAATCGGCCGAACGAGCCACGCACAGAAGCGGCTTCGGCCCGAGCACGCCGACGAGCAGTCTGGCCCGGTTGTTCTCGGGAACCGGGTCGCTCCCTTCGCCGACGACTTCGAGGGTATATTGGCTCGTGCCGCCCATCGCCGCGCGATCCCGAAAGACGAAGCGGGTGATTCCGGACTCGGTCGTCCTGGTGCCGCCCGCCACCAGCGCGCCGCCCCGGCGCAACTCGTATCGAACCGCTTGCGGAACGGGGGAACGCACCCAGGCCGTGATCATGAACGATTCCTGCGGCTGGACCGTCGAAGGGGCGTCCACGCGAACTATGGCCAGGTCGTTCGTCGATTCCCTCGTGACGGCACGGTAGTCCACGGCGATGTCGCGCGCCGCCGCACGCGACGCCGACGCCAACGGATCCGTCCCCGTGAACCGCCCGTCCGAGAGAACGAGAATGCGTCCGGGCGTGTCCTCCGGGATGAGGGAGACGGCGGCCTGGAGCGCTTCGGCCAGGTTCGAGCCCTCGCGGTCAATCTCGCCGACGAATCCCGCGAACCGGCCGGCCTGGGGCGACAGTTCAACGGCCACGTTGCGGCCGAAAGAGACCACGGCCAAGCGGTCGCGCGAGCCCCGTTTCGCCTGGACCAGATCGATCGCCTCGATCTGAGCCTGCTCGCTGCCCGGAGGCATCGAGAGGCTTCGGTCGGCGACAACGACCACCGTGCCCGCCCGACTGGACAGCCGCACCGCCGGGCCGCACATCGCCAGAACCACCAGCGCGACCACCAGGCAGCGCAAGGTTTGAAGAAGCCGCGACGGCAGCCGCCAGTACCACAGCGCCGCCGCCAACGGAATCGCCAACACGAGCCACGCCGGTTGGTTCAGCGTCACGGCTGCGCTTCCTTCCGGGCCTGCCCGGCCAAAGTCAGATGAACGGTCATCGCTCCCAGGGCCGCGATGAGAACCAGGTAGGCAATCGGCATGTAGCCCGCCTGGGGATCGGGCGTCTGCGGCCACTGGCCCCACTCCCCGGCGGCGCACGCGCGGAGATCGGATTCCCCCGGGTGCAGGGCATTGACGGCAAAGGCGTATCGGGCCTCCCCCGCCGCCACCTCGTACACGCCGCACTGCTCGGCATCGACTTGGATACTGAAGTCGTGAACCGGCCGGTCGTACGCCTCGCCGTCGGGGCAGCGAATGCGAGCCGACTCGACCTCCGGCGAAACGGTTACCTTGACGTCCGACCCGAGGCGCACGTTGGGCGCCTGGGGGCCGGGCAAGGACTGGGCACGATACGCCAGGAGGTTCCAGATGAAGACCGGCCAGTTGGTCGACTCCAGGAGTGTCGAGAGTTCCGGTTGGATTCGGATTCTGAGGTCTCTGGCGCGTTCTCCCCGCGCGGCATCCGTGACCAGAGAGACGTTGCCCGCCGAAATCACCGCCGGTCCGGGGAGCGGCGGCGTCTTCGCGGCCGCCCAGACGACGCCGGAGAGGTCCAGCCCTTCGCAGAGGGGATGCGATCCGTCCAGTACGAACGGGCCGACGAACGCCTCCGCTTCCTTGTCCACGATGAACCGCAGCGACCAGGTTTCCGGCGCGCGGTCGGCCGTCGGCGGCCGATCCGTCACGAGAAGTTCGGCCCCCGCCGCCGTCAGACGCGCCCGCCCGCTGGCCTCGAGGGCACGCTGGACGGCCTCGCGGAGCGCCGGATTCTCCAGCCGCAGCGCCACGCGCACCGGCCTGCCTGCATCCGGAAGGAGGGTCACCTCGTTGTCCAACTCGAGCGCGTCGTTACCGAGCCTGGCGTACACGATCTTCGAGGCGGCGGGGACCTCGAAGAACAGGGTCGCCTTCTCGCCCGCCGGGAGGTCAACGGCCCGAGTCGCCAAGGCGGCCGGGACCGCATCGGCGCTCAACGTCAGGACGGCTCTCGCCCGGTCGTCGGAATAGTTGGCCAGTTCAACCAGACACCGGTCCCGCCCTTCGTGGACGGACCGCGCCGCGTTGACGATGGCGACGTTGGGGCTTGGCCTTCCGAAGGCCCGCCAGAGCACCCGGCCTTCCGGGATTTCCCGCGGAGGCGGTCGGTCGGTGCAGACGAGGATCCTGGCCGTTCGGCCGCCCACCGTCGCCGCCAGGCTGACGGCGGCATCGAGAGACGCGGCGGGCGCGAGACACCGCCAACGCGCCAGGAGTTCTCCCGCGCGACGGATATCCTGAACGCGGTCGCCGAGCATCTGCGGCACGGAGCCGGCCAGAATGAACTGAACCGAGGCGTCGGGTTCCGCTCGCAGGGTTTCCTCGACGGCGCGGACGGCCCGGGCACGGGACGAATCCTCGCCGCCCGCCCGCATGGAGAACGAGTCGTCCAGCACGATCACCAGGGGGCGCGAGACGCCGGCGGCGCGCACGTGCGGGCCGGCCGACGCCAGGCCCAGAAGCCCGAGCGCCAGCAGTTCCAGGAGGAGCAGGAGCGGCACCTGCATTCGCTCCAGGCGCCGGCCGCCCTCCCGGGGACGCGT